>ERZ780208.3137-NODE-3137-length-10460-cov-4.974724_pt1 | contig 10460 bp, 9 predicted proteins | sample MGYA00511167_ERZ780208 | MGnify/ENA primary metagenome ERZ780208 (study PRJEB29588, sample SAMEA2159202) | human gut metagenome | biome: human gut; feature: human-associated habitat; material: faeces | place: Denmark | collected 2008/2010 ... | reverse complement strand
TGAACAGGTCGTAGTTGGTGCCCAGCTTCTCGTTGATCTTGGCCATGTACTTCTCAACAACGGCAGGCAGAGCCTCGTAAGCGGGGTTGCAGGCCTCACGATGCTGGAAGAAGACGTCGCCGTTCTCGTGGGAACCGCGCATCTTGGGGTGCTCGGGGTTCAGGGCCTTGGCACGGAACTCCTCGACAGCCTCCATGTTGCACATTTCCTTCAGGTCGGCGTAATCCCACTTCTCGATCTTCTGGTACTCATGAGAGGTACGGAAGCCGTCGAAGAAGTTCAGGAAGGGGACCTTGCCCTCGATGGCTGCCAAATGGGCGACCGGGGACAGATCCTGTCCTGCGATGTCCATCCCTATAAGGTGAAGCTCATCGAAAGCGGCGCAAAGCGCCTGGGCCTTACCTGTATCCGCACGACCACCGCCGACGCCCGGGAGAATCACGCCGCCTGGCGGCAGCAAGCCGATGTGGTCATGGCCGATGTGCCCTGCTCGGGGCTGGGTATCATCCGGAAAAAGCCGGACATCCGCTACAAAAGTCCCAAGGAGCTGGCCCAGCTGCCTTTGATCCAGCGGGCCATCCTGGAAAACGCCGCCAGCTATGTGCGCCCCGGCGGCACGCTGGTGTACTCCACCTGCACGGTGCTGCCTGAGGAGAACGAGGACGTCACCGGGGATTTCCTGGACCAGCACCCGGAGTTTGAGCCGGTGCGGACAGTGTTTCCTTTGCCGGTGGGGCCTTGCCCGGGTCAGGTGACCCTGTGGCCCCAGCGCCACGGAACCGACGGGTTTTATATCTGCCGGATGCGCAGAAAGGACTGAGCAAATTGACGGACATGCGATGCATGACGGAGGAGGAGATCACCCGGGTCCTGCGGGATATGGGACAGCCCGCCTTCCGGGGCAAGCAGGTGTTCACCTGGCTGCACCGGGGGGTGCGCTCCTTCGACGAAATGAGCAACCTATCCAAATCCCTGCGCCAGCAGCTGGCACAGGACTACACCATTTCCGTGCCCACCGTGGCCCGAAAGCAGGAATCCCGGCTGGACGGTACCATAAAATACCTGTGGGAGCTGCCGGACGGCAACTGTATCGAGACGGTGCTGATGCAGTATCACCATGGAAACACGGTGTGCATTTCCTCACAGGTGGGCTGCCGCATGGGCTGTGCCTTCTGCGCCAGCACCGTCGCCGGAAAGGTCCGGGACCTGACCGCCGGAGAGATGCTGGATCAGGTGCTGTTTACCCAGTTGGACTCTGGCCGGGAGATCTCCAATATCGTGCTGATGGGTATTGGAGAGCCCCTGGATAACCGGGAAAACGTTCTGCGGTTCCTGCGCCTGGTGAACCATCCCGACGGGATGAACATCGGCATGCGGCACATCAGTCTCTCCACCTGCGGCGTGGTGCCGGGTATCGACGCCCTGGCGGAGGAGGATCTGCAGCTGACGCTGTCGGTGTCCCTCCATGCACCGGACAGCGAAACACGCTCCCGGATCATGCCTGTGAACCGGGCCTGGGATGTGGAGGAGCTGTTTGCCGCCTGTCACCGGTATTTTCGCCGGACAGGACGGCGCATATCCTTTGAATATGCCATGATCGACGGGGTCAACGACCACGACTGGCAGGCGGACCTGATTGCCAAGCGCATCGCCGGCATGCCGGGTCATGTGAATCTGATCCCGCTTAACGACGTGGTGGAAAGTCCCTTCAAGCCCAGCCGCCGTGTGGCCGCATTTCAGAAGCGGTTGGAGTCACATGGCATCACCGCCACGGTGCGGCGGAGTCTGGGCGGGGACATCGACGCCTCCTGCGGTCAGCTGCGCCGCCGCGCTATGGAGGAAAGAAAGGGGGGTGATTCCGCGTGAAGCATTGGAAGATCACCGATCCCGGCCTGGTGCGCCGGGAAAATCAGGATGCCTTTGGTTTTGCCCAGCTGTCCGGCGGCTATACCGTGGCTGTGGTGTGCGACGGCATGGGCGGTGTGGCCGGGGGCAGCATCGCCAGCAGCGTAGCGGTGGAGACGTATATCCGCACCCTGTCCGACTCCGGCCACCCGGACCAGGCGGTGCGTGCCGCCGTAATGGCAGCCAACAGCGCTATCCGACAACGGGCTGCCGGACATCCGGAGCTGAGAAGCATGGGCACTACGCTGGTATCTGCCCTGGTCAAGGGAGATCGGGTACTCATCAGCAATGTGGGCGACAGCCGGGCCTATCTGGCCGGAGCTCAGGGCCTGCGGCAGATCAGCCGGGACCATTCCCTGGTAGAGGACATGGTGGAAAAGGGTGACCTGACTCCCGGCCAAGCCCGCAGCCATCCCCGCCGCAATCTCATTACCCGGGCTCTGGGCCCGGACCCCGCCGTGGAGGCAGACGACTTTGCCATACAGTGGAAGGCGGGGGATTTTCTGCTGCTGTGCTCCGACGGACTGGTGAACACGGTCACGGACCAGGAGATCATGTTTGAAATTTTGCATAACGGACAGCCGGAGGACTGCTTGCAGCGGCTGATGGCCATTTCCAAGCAGCGGGGCGCGCCGGACAATGTGACGGCTATCCTGCTGATGAACGACTGAAGGAGGAATTGACGATATGGATCCTTACATTGGGAAAATGCTGGATAATCGCTATGAGATACTGGAGCTGATCGGCAGGGGAGGCATGGCCAACGTCTATAAGGCCAAGTGCCACCGGCTGGACCGGCTGGTAGCGGTAAAGATCCTGCACAGTGACCTGGCCCAGAACGCCGATTTCCGCCGCCGGTTCATGGATGAGTCCCGGGCTGTGGCCCAGCTGTCCCACCCCAACATCGTATCGGTTTACGACGTGTCGTGCAGTGATGACATCGATTACATCGTTATGGAGCTCATCGACGGCGTGACGCTGAAGCAGTATATGGAGCGCCGGGGCCAGATGGACTGGCGGGAAGCGCTGCACTTTATCACCCAGATCATGCGCGGCCTCAGCCATGCCCACAGCCGCGGCGTGATCCACCGGGACATCAAGCCCCAGAACATCATGATCCTGCGGGATGGAAGCGTCCGAGTGGCCGATTTCGGCATCGCATGTCTGGCAGATCAGGGGCAGACCCTGACCCAGGAGACCCTGGGCTCCGTGCATTACATTTCTCCCGAACAGGCCCGCGGCGACCGGGTGGACGCTCGCTCGGACATTTATTCCGCCGGTGTGGTGCTGTACGAGATGCTCACCGGCAAACTGCCCTTCCAAGGTGACTCCGCCGTGTCCGTGGCTATCCAGCATCTGAGCGCTGTTCCCAAGGCCCCCAGGGAGCTGAATCCGGATATCCCCGAGGCCCTGGAGCTGATCTGCATGAAGGCCATGTGCCCGGACATCTCCAAGCGTTATCAGACCGCTGACGCCATGCTGGACGATCTGGAGAAGTTCCGCAAGGACCCTGCCGTGGATATGGACTATATCCGGGAGGATCTGAAGGCTGCCGTGGTGTGCCAGGAGCCCACCCAACCTCTGCCCACCAACCAGGTGGCAGCGGTGAGCAAGGCCAACAGCACCGTGGCCCAGGATGAGGAGGAGAAAAAGCAAAGCCGCAAGGTGGTGGGCCTGGTCATCGGCGGGTTTGCCCTGGCGTTGGTGCTGATTTTTGTGGTGTTCAAGCTGGTGGCCGGCGGCTTCAACGCAGGCAATGGCACCGCCTCTCACCAGGTGCCGGACCTTTTGGGCAAGACCCTGGAGGAGGCCGAGGCCATGCCGGAGATTAAGGATATTTTCCGCATCGAGGTGGTGGGCACCAAGCCCAGCGACAAATACGAGCCCGGCCAGATCGTGGAGCAGGACCCTGCCGGCGGCCGCAGCCGCAAGAACAATCTGGTCATCAAGGTCTACCTCTGCGCGGAGGAGGATGGAACGCTGATGCCCAACGTAGTGGGCAGTGAGTTCCTGCAGGCCAAGACAGAGCTGAACAACCTGCACCTGGATCTGGATATCCAGCGGGCGGATGCCTATTCCCCCGACGTTCCCGAGGGACAGGTGATGGAGAGCTCTCCTGCCTCCGGTGAGCAGCTGAAGAAGGGTGACACGGTTGTGCTGACCGTCAGTAAGGGGCCGGAAACCAAGCCTCTGACCGTTCCCAGCTTCGTCACTATGACCATCGACGACGCGGCCGCCCAGGCCGAGGCCATGGGGCTCAAGGTGGGTGAGCATCAGTATGAGTACAGCGACAAGCCCGAGGGCACTGTCATTGGTCAGAGCATCGAGCAGGGCACCGAGGTGCAGTCCGGCACAGAGATCGTGTTCACTGTCAGCAAGGGCAGCAGCTCCGCTGAGCGGGTGGTGGTGTTTGACATTCCCGACCAGTACCACAGCGACAGCAATCTGAAAATCGAGGTCATGCAGGACGGCAGCATCATCCACTCCACCTATGTGGATGGCTCCACCACCTCCTTCACCTATACCTTCCGCGGCAGCCAGGGGTCTACTTCCACTATCAAGCTGTATATCAACGGCACCGAGGCCGTGAGCCAGGAGATCGCGTTTTGATCAAAGGACGCATTGAAAAGGCCCTCAGCGGGTTCTACTATGTCAACACCGGAACGGAGACGCTTCAGTGCCGGGCCCGGGGAAGGTTTCGCCGGGAGGGGCTGTCCCCCTTGGTGGGAGATTGGGTCCAGGTGCGGGAGCTGGGCGGCGGCGAGGGCTTTGTGGAGGCTATCGAGCCCCGGCGCAATGCCTTTGACCGCCCTGCCGCAGCCAACATCGACCAATTGGTCATCATTGCCTCTGCTGCTCTGCCAGTGACGGACCCGTATCTTATCGACCGCATCAGTGCCATCGCCGTCCTGAAGGGCTGCCAGGTGCTGCTGTGCCTGAATAAGTGTGACCTGGACCCGGCCGAGGAGCTGTACGGCATTTATCAGGGCTCCGCTATCCGGGTGCTGCGAGTCAGTGCCGCCACCGGCCAGGGGATAGAGGAGCTGCGGCAGGAGCTGGCGGGAAAGCTCAGCGCCTTTACCGGCAACTCCGGTGTGGGCAAGTCCAGTATCCTCAACGCACTGGCCCCGCGTTTTTCTCTGGCCGTTGGAGAGGTCAGCAAGGCCCTGGGACGGGGGCGCCATACCACCCGCCATGTGGAGCTGTTTTCTCTGGGACAGGATACCTATGTCATCGACACACCGGGTTTCGCGTCCTTTGACACAGAGGAGCTGGACCTGGAGCTGAAGGAGCACCTGCCGGAGACATTCCCGGAATTTGCCCCTTACACCGGCAGCTGCCGGGTTGTAGGGTGCAGCCACACCAAAGAGAAGGGCTGTGCCGTGCTGGAGGCCGTCCGGCAGGGGAGGATCCCCCGCAGCCGCCATGCCAGCTACCTGCGGCTGTATAACGAGCTGAAGGACCTGAAGGCGTGGGATAGGAAATAATGAATGGCTTCCGGACAGACGGAAAAAGGCAGGAGCGATGGCTCCTGCCTTTTTCCGAAAAACTTCATCACGCTACCTTGTGCGAAGTGCGGCAAAAGAAAGAACTTGCTGCCTGGAAAATTGTTTTGGTTGCACAATGGAATGAAATATGGTATACTGGCAAAACACGGAAAGGGGGAGTGTTTCATGAGAAAGCTGACGGCGCTGCTGCTGGCGCTGATAACGTCTCTGTCTCTGGCTGCATGCAGCTTCGTAGCGCTGCCCATGGATCCGGAGCAGCCCACAAACCAGAAGCAGGAGCAGCTGGCGGAGGACGGCACATACACCACCAAAGAGGATGTAGCACGGTATATCCACTTATACGGACATCTGCCGGACAACTTCATTACAAAAAAAGAGGCCCAGCAGCTGGGCTGGACCGGTGGCTCTCTGGAGCCGTATGCACCGGGCTGCTGCATCGGCGGCAGCCGGTTCGGAAACTATGAGGGCCTGCTGCCGGAGGCAGACGGCCGGACCTGGACCGAGTGTGACATCAACACTCTGGGCGCCAAGTCCCGGGGACCGGAGCGGATCGTCTTTTCCAACGATGGGCTGATTTATTACACCGGCGACCACTACCAGACCTTTGAACTGCTGTATGGAGGAGAATGAACATGCAGGTATTTTTGAACGGAAACGACATTACCAACCGCGAGCAGCTGCATGACGCCCTGTCGGAGGCCCTGGAGCTGCCGGAGTGGTACGGCCGCAGTCTGGACGCTCTGTACGATTGTCTGACGGATCTGTCCGTGCCCACGACCATCCATGTGGAGCATTGGCCCCAGGAGGATTATTTGCAGCGGGCGCTGACGGTAATTCAGGACGCGGCGGAAGAAAACGAGCTGATTCAGGTGCGGCTGGAGGACTGAACCAGCTTGTGCCGGGTGTACCACAGGGAACCCAAGAGCAGCACCAGGTTCAGCGCCAGCATGGCCCAGAATACCGGAGATTTGAAATCCAGGTTATTGCCCAGAATGCACAGACACACCATACCCGGCGCGATAGACAGCCACGAGGCAGACAGATAAGTCCAGAAGTTCAGCCGCATCATGCCGAACAGCACGCCCAGCAGCTCCATGTTCAGCCCCAGCATGTGGATGGTGAAGCAGAAGACGAAGCCATACTGCTGAGTGGCGGTGAAGTATTTGTTCAGCTTGGGGTGCCTGCTCAGTAGGCCCTCCAGGCTGTCGGTGCGGGTGGACCGCCCCATCCAATAGGAAATGGACAGACACAGCGCTGTGCCCACGCCGCTGATGGCCAAGGCTGCCGGCAGCGGCAGGATCAAAGACACCACGACCACCAGGGCGTTGTATACCACCACGCCGGAGAAGCCCTTTGCTATGAACAGCGCCAGGATCACCAGCACGGCCAGCACCGGACGATGCTCCACCAACTGTGGCACGGTATTCAGATCGATGACGCCGGTCAGCAGCAGAGCGCCGAAGCCTGCCGCACACAGCAGCATCATCAGGATCGGCAGATAGTCCCGCAGGGTCTTTTTCATGGATGGCACAGCCTCCTTGAGCCAAATATAGAAGAATATATACCATAAATTTGTGAATAAATCAAGTATCAGACCAGATTTTGAACAAATTCTGAAGTCCAGGAAAAGGAATGGTTGACATTTTTCCGGAAATGGTGTAGAATGCCCACATATTGAGAACGGCTGAGATGGGAAGCAGTAGGCGGTATGCGGATGCCGAGAGAGGGAGCGGTTGGTGCAAGCTCCCGTGATGCGCCGCCCAAGTCGTCCCGGAGCCTTGGGCTGAACTGACAGTAGGCTGCAACGGTGGGTCCTCCGTTATCGGGACAGGGCGTATTTGCGCCCATGAGTGCGGGATTTCCCGAATACAGGTGGTACCACGGACTTTTTATGGTTCGCCCTGTTTTGCTGTGGCAAAACGGAGCGGGCCTTTTTGTTTTGCCAAATACTCAAATAAGGAGAATGACTATGCGCAAAGAATTACCCAAGGTGTACGATCCCCGGCAGGTGGAGCCCCGGATCTACCAGATGTGGATGGACGGCGGCTGCTTCAGTGCGGAGCCGAACCCGGACAAAAAGCCTTTTTCCATCGTGATGCCGCCCCCCAACGTCACGGGACAGCTGCACATGGGCCACGCCATGGATGCCACGCTGCAGGATATTCTTATTCGCTTCAAGCGGATGCAGGGATATGAGGCCCTGTGGCTGCCCGGTACGGACCACGCCGGAATCGCCACCCAGATCAAGGTGGAGGAAAACCTGCGTCAGGAGGGACTGACCCGCTATGACCTGGGTCGGGAGAAGTTCCTGGAGCGCGTATGGGCCTGGAAGGAAAAGTACGGCAACCGCATTGTAGAGCAGCAGAAGAAGATGGGTTCCTCCTGTGACTGGGACCGCTCTCGCTTTACTATGGACGAGGGCTGCTCCCGTGCCGTCCGGGAGACGTTCTGCGAACTGTATGACAAGGGGCTCATTTACAAGGGCAGCCGCATCATCAACTGGTGCCCCCACTGCCTGACGGCGTTATCCGACGCCGAGGTGGAGTATACCGATAAGCCTGGCCACCTGTGGTATATCCGTTACCCCCTGGCGGACGGCAGCGGCGACATCGTGGTAGCCACCACCCGTCCGGAAACCATGATGGGCGATACCGGTGTGGCTGTGAACCCGGAGGACGAGAAGTTCAAGCATCTGATCGGCAAGACCTGCATCCTGCCCATTATGAACCGCGAGATCCCCATTGTGGGCGATGAATACTGCGAGATCGGCTTTGGTACTGGCGCGGTGAAGATGACTCCCGCCCACGACCCCAACGACTTCGAGGTGGGTCTGCGCCATAATCTGGAGGTCATCCGTGTCATCGCTGACGACGGCACCATCAACGAAAACGGCGGCAAGTACAACGGCATGGACCGCTACGAGTGCCGCAAGGCCATCGTCAAGGACCTGGAGGAGCAGGGTTACCTGGTCAAGACCGAGGATTATTCCCACAATGTGGGCACCTGCTACCGCTGCCACAACGATGTGGAGCCGCTGATCTCCGCTCAGTGGTTTGTGAAGATGGCGCCCCTGGCCAAGGAGGCCATCCGTGTGGTGGAGGATGGGACCATCAAGTTCGTGCCTGAGCGCTTCACCAAGACCTATATCAACTGGATGGAGAACGTCCATGACTGGTGCATCTCCCGCCAGCTGTGGTGGGGCCACCAGATCCCCGCCTGGTACTGCGACGAGTGCGGCCACATCAATGTCAGCCGTGAGGATCCCACCAAGTGCGAAAAGTGCGGCTGCACACACCTGACCCGCGAGGAGGACGTGCTGGACACCTGGTTCAGCTCCGCTCTGTGGCCCTTCTCCACCCTGGGGTGGCCCGACACCGATGCGCCCGACCTGAAGTACTGGTATCCCACCTCCGTTATGGTCACCGGCTACGACATTATCTTCTTCTGGGTGGCCCGCATGATCTTCTCCGGCATGGAGCAGATGAAGAAGGAGCCCTTCAAGACGGTATTCATCCACGGCCTTGTCCGTGATGACAAGGGCCGCAAGATGTCCAAGTCCCTGGGCAACGGAATTGACCCCCTTGAGATGGCCGAGAAGTACGGCGCGGATGCTCTGCGCTTCAACCTGATCACCGGTAACAGCCCCGGCAATGATATGCGTTTCTTCGTTGAGAAGTGCGAAGCCATGCGTAACTTTGCCAATAAAATCTGGAATGCCAGCCGCTTCGTCATGATGAACTTGTCCATCGACAAGGTCGAGCTGCCCGAGAAGCTGGAGCTGGAGGACAAATGGATCCTCAGCAAGCTGAATACCCTGATCCGCGAGGTCACCGACAATCTGGAGGCCTACGAGCTGGGCGTGGCATCCGCCAAGATCTACGACTTCATCTGGGACACCTACTGCGACTGGTTCATCGAGCTGTGCAAGGCTCGCCTGACCGGCGACGACGAGTGCGCGAAGATCAACGCGCAGAACGTGCTGTGCTATGTGCTGATCGAAACGCTCAAGTTGCTGCATCCGTTCATGCCGTTCATCACCGAGGAAATTTATCAGGCGCTGCCGCATACGGCAGAGGATAAAGGCGAGTTCATCATGCTGCAGAAGTGGCCGGAGTACCGCGACGAGCTCAGCTTCCCGCGGGAGGAAGAGGCGATGGGGCTCATCATCGACGCCATCACCGCCATCCGCGCCCACCGCAACGAGATGAATGTCGCACCCTCGAAGAAGGTGCATTACACCATCGCCACCGCGCACGCGGACACCTTTGCGCGCGGCATTTCGTTCTTCAAGCGCCTTGCCTCCGCGAGCGATGTGACCGTTGCCGACGCGAATATCCCCACGCCGGACGGTTCGATCGAGGTCGTGACCCATGCCGCGCGTGTGCTGATGCCGCTCGCTGAGCTGGTGGACTTCGAGAAGGAGCTGGCCCGCATCGCCAAGGAAAAGGCGAACGCGGAAAAGCAGCTCGCCGGCATTGAGAACAAGCTCTCGAATCAGGGCTTTATCGCCAAGGCACCCGAGGCCGTCGTCAACGGCGCTCGCGAGGACGCGGCCAAGCTCCGCGCTCTCATCGAGAAGCTCGACGCCTCCGCCGCCGCGATGAAGAAGTAAAAGGTCATGAAAAAGCACCGATGCAGGAGGTCCTGCGTCGGTGCTTTTTCCATACAGATGGAAACTATTTCTTTTTCAGCTCTCGGATACACATGACAACGATATAGATCAGATAACCCAGGAAAATAACGACTGCGGGAAGGATCATAACGGCAAAAAAGAAGGCTGCGACGGATTGCATGAGCGCCTGATAGACGAGCTCTCCCATAAAAGTTCCTCCTCTCAAATTCCGGATTGTCTATGATATTTTTATGGTAGCAGAGAGATGTGAGATAGTCAACGGCAAAGTGAGGGCTTTTCAAGTCCCCGTTCTTTTGTTATACTTACCTTATTATCAAAGGAGGGTGACATCTATGCAGAAGATCGAATTCGGCTCCACCGGCCTTGTGATCGAAAAGAACGGCTTCGGCTGCCTGCCCATTCAGCGCATCAGC
>ERZ780208.3098-NODE-3098-length-10559-cov-3.489909_pt1 | contig 10559 bp, 9 predicted proteins | sample MGYA00511167_ERZ780208 | MGnify/ENA primary metagenome ERZ780208 (study PRJEB29588, sample SAMEA2159202) | human gut metagenome | biome: human gut; feature: human-associated habitat; material: faeces | place: Denmark | collected 2008/2010 ... | reverse complement strand
CACATCGGCGCGGCGGTGTCGGTGACGCCGTTGGCCACCTGCTGGCAACAGGCGTAGAGCGCCGCCATCGGCACCGTGCATAGTATCACCAGATAATAAGGGCGTATAAGCGGCAGCAGTTCAGGGGGTTGCCCCATCTTGTCGATGAAGAAGTAGAGCGCTCCCATAATCAGGGTGAAGAGGGTGCCGAGGCCCAGGTTCAGGCGTATGGCGGTGCGCATGGTGGCACCGATTTTGCCGTCTTCCTTGCGGCTGAAGAGCGCGCCGATGAGCGGCGTGACGCCGCCGGCAAACCCCATCAGCATCACAATGGCCACCAGGAACAGGGAATTGACGAAAGCCGCCGCCGCCAGCTCCTGCACACCGTAAGCGCCCACCATCAGAGTGTCGGCGAAACTCACCGTGATGACGCACAGCTGCGTCACCAGCACCGGCGCCCCGAGTTTCAGCAGGCGCGTGTATTCGCTCTTATAATCCTTCCAGCTCATAAACAGCTACGTAATGGTTTTTGAAAGAATTTCACACCAGCTCGCCGTGGAGCGTGGCGGAAGTGGCCGAGACGATGCGCACGCGCACCAGGTCGCCCTTCTTGTGGTCGCCGCGCGGGAAGACCACGGCCTTGTTCTGCGACGTGCGCCCCACGAGCTGCTCCTCGCTGCGTTTGGAACGCCCTTCGGCCAGCACCTCGAACTCCTTGCCCACGTCGCGAAGGTTCGACTCCAGCGACAGCTCGTTCTGTAGCGCTATCATACGGTTGAGGCGCTCTATCTTCACCTCCTCCGGGACGTTGTCGGGCAGGTTCCTGGAGGCGAAAGTGCCGGGGCGCTCGCTGTATTTGAACATGAAAGCGGCATCGAATCCGGCCTCGCGCATCAGCGAGAGCGTCTCGGCAAAATCCTCCTCCGTCTCGCCGTGGAATCCGGTGAACATGTCGGTGGTGAGGCCGGCGTCGGGCAGTATGCGGCGTATGGCGGCCACGCGGTCGAGGTACCACTCCCGGGTATATTTGCGGTTCATGGCCTTTAGCACAGAGTCGCTGCCGCTCTGCACCGGCAGGTGGATGTGGCGCGCCAGGTTGGGGTGGCACGCTATGACGCGGAGCGTCTCGTCGCTCATGTCCTTGGGGTGGGAGGTGGTGAAGCGGATGCGCATGTCGGGGGCTGCCTCGGCCACCGTTTCGAGAAGCGCGGGGAAGTCGATTACGGTACCGTCGCCGGAGGTGAAGCGGTAGCTGTTTACGTTCTGTCCCAGCAGAGTTGCCTCGCGGAAGCCGCGGTCGCGCAGGTCGCGGAGTTCACGCAGTATGCTCTGTGGCTCGCGGGAGCGTTCGCGCCCGCGGGTGTAAGGCACTATGCAATAGGTGCAGAAATTGTTGCAGCCGCGCATTATGGAGATGAAACCGGATACGCCGCCGGCCTCGCGCCGCGGCATTATGTCGCGGTAAGTCTCGGTGGTGGAAAGCTCCACGTTGACGGCGGGTTCCCCCAGCTCTGCGGCGGCTACGAGCGCCGGCAGCTCGGCGTAGGCGTCGGGTCCGGCCACCAGATCCACACCATATTCCTCCACGAGGCGGTGTTTCATGCGCTCGGCCATGCAGCCCACCACGCCGATGATGATGTTGCGGCCGGATTTGCGGCGCATGGAGTTCCAGTAGCTCAGGCGCGAGAAGATTTTCTGCTCGGCATTGTCACGTATGGAGCATGTGTTGAGCAGCACCGCGGAGGCTTCGGCGTCGCTCTTCGCCAGCTCGTAACCGGCCGTCATCATCTGTGCAGCAATGACTTCGGAATCGGCCACATTCATCTGGCAACCATAGGTCTCAATGCGCACTTTCGGGGTGTCTGTGCGGTTTTTATCGTTTTTCGGTAAAAAAAATGTCTTCATATCGTGGTTAATTCAGAGAGAATTACTAATTTTGTGCAAAATTACACTTAAAATCTAAACGTTACAAATGAGTATCCCTTTTATTACAGCAGAAGAAGCTGCAAGTTACATTAAAAATGGCGACACAGTGGGCTTTTCCGGGTTCACGGCTTCAGGAACGCCTAAAGTTGTAACCGTAGCCCTGGCCAAGCGCGCCAAGGAACTCCATGAGAAAGGCGAACCATTCAAAATCAACCTGTTCACGGGAGCGTCGACCAACGACCATGTGGACGGCGAGCTGGCCCGCGCCGACGCCATCAACATGCGCACTCCGTACCAGAGCCACAAGGATTCGCGCAACCTTGCCAACAACAACGGGATGCACTACTTCGACGTGCACTTGAGCCACATGTCGCAAGACCTCCGTTACGGTTTCTACGGCCCCATCGACGTAGCCGTAATCGAAGTTACAGAGATGTCGCCCAACGGCGAGCTTATCCTCGGCGCCGGCATAGGCATGACCCCCACACTCGCGCAGATGGCCAAAAAAGTCATCATCGAGTACAGCTCCTATTATAAAACATCGTTCCGCGGGTTCCACGACAACTACGTGAGCCTCGACCCGCCGCACCGCCGCGAAATACCCATCTACAAACCCTCCGACCGCATCGGCAGCACCGTAGTGAAAATCGACCCGGCGAAGATTATCGGCGTGGTGCCCTCCAACGCTTCGGAAAGCATCAAGCCCTTCACCGCCCCCGACGAAACCTCGCAGCGCATCGGCGACCATATCTCACACTTCCTGGCAGAAGAACTCAAGAAAGGCAAACTCCCCAAAGAGTTCCTCCCCATCCAGAGCGGTGTCGGCAACGTGGCCAACGCCGTGCTCTACGGCCTGGGCGAAAACCCCGAAGTACCCGTCTTCGAAATGTACACCGAGGTTATCCAGGACGCCGTGATGCACCTCATGGAAGAGGGCAAATGTAAGTTCGCCTCCACCTGCGCACTCACATTCTCCGACGACGCCATGACCCACTTCATGGAGAACATCGACTTCTTCCGCGACAAGATACTGATGCGCCCGGGCGAAGTCTCCAACCATCCCGAAGTGGTTCGCCGTCTCGGCCTCATAGCCATGAACACGGCACTCGAGTTCGACATCTACGGCAACGTCAACTCCACACACGTGCTCGGCACCAAGATGATGAACGGTATCGGCGGCTCGGCCGACTTCTCGCGCAACGCCTACCTCAGCATCTTCTCCTGTCCCTCTATCCAGAAAGGCGGCAAGATTTCGGCCATCGTCCCCATGGCGTCGCACATCGACCATTCCGAGCATTCCGTCAAGATACTCGCCACCGAGCAGGGTGTGGCCGACCTCCGCGGCCTCGACCCCGTGCAGCGCGCACAGACCATCATCGAGAACTGCGTACACCCCATGTACAAGGACCTCATGTGGGATTACCTGAAGCTGGCGCAGAAAGGCGGCGGCCACACACCGCACAACCTCGGCGCTGCCTTCGCCATGCACCAGACCTTCCAGCAGACCGGCGACATGGCACAGACCGACTTCGCCAAATTCGTATAACGAACAGATCCCAAGAAATATTATGCGGAGATGGCCCACAAGCCATCCCCGCATTTTTGATATTCCCATCTCCGGGCGCATTCGCTCAGGGCTTTTTCAGGGGCGTGGAACGGAATGGAATGTATTGGAAGCGTGAGGTTTGGCTGTGTCGGCAATTATGGCTATATTTGTGCCAAAGTTATATAGATGATGAATAAGGATGGATTGCAGACGTTGAAAGCGCTGATGCGCGGCGAGATAGAGAGAAAAGTTGGTTACCCCTTGCAGTCCGGGCCCGACCTGGCGCGTCTGGCCGAGATGATTCTGGCCGAAACACGCGAATATGTCAGCGCCACTACCTTGAAGAGATTCTGGGATCTTTACGAGGGGCACCATACGCCGCGCCCGAGCATCTGGAATGCGCTGGCAAAGTTTGTCGGCGATGCCAATTTCGCCGCTTTCTGCCGCCGTATGAAAGCTTCCGGCGCCGAAATTTCCGGCGAGGTGGGCGGCCGCAAGATTGAAAGCAGTACTTTAGAGCCGGGCGTGGAGTTCGACATCACATGGGCGCCCGACCGCACGCTCTCCGTCCGCTATCTCGGCGACGGCAATTTCGAGATTCTACGCTCGGTGAACTCCAAACTCGTGGCCGGCCGCACTTTCCGCGCACCTTATATAATAGAAGGGATGCCGATGCTGCTTGAAGATTACCGCCCCACGGCGGACGCCGACCCCATTATCTACGAAATAGGCCGCAGCGGCGGCGTAACCCTCTCACTATAAGAATATTCAGAAAGGCAATGCCGGTGGATTGCCGCTGTTGAAGGGAAGCGATTTCACTTCGTTGTAATGGCATTGGCGCAGCAATTCCTGCTTTTCGCGCTCGCCCCATTTATCCTTGTTGCGGTGGCGTGTGTAGATGTTGGTGATATCGCACAAGTAGCACTTTTTCAGATAGTTGAACGTCGCTTCGTCCCATGTCGGGAGCATGAAGTGCATGGCCGTCTGTTGGCGGAAACTGTCGCGCAGCGACCGCGCTTCCTGTGCCACTGTTGCTTCCGGGATGTCTTCGCCGTAATAAGTGATGGATTTCAGTCCGTTAGTGGGATGCATGCGTGCATAAGCGGGCATTTTGGGATGCGGGGGTGCCGGGTACTGCGCCACGTCATAGTGCGGGTCTATGCCGCTCTTTTTAGCCGAAGCGGTTGTCGGCGACGGTGTTTCGGACGTGCCGGTGACTGGTACCGGGGCATCGTTTGCGGCAGGTTGGTTAACGGCGGGATTTATATCTGCCGCGTCCATATCGGGCGCTTCGGTCGCGTTTCCGTCAGGTAAAACGGTGGCGGGATAATCGGCCGCGGGATTACCGGAGTCGGTGACTTCGGGTGTTATGACCCGGCTCGTTTCCGGCGATGTTTACACATCGTTCCTTTGAGGATAGAAGGCAAGCGCAACTGACGCGGCCAGCGCAACGGTAATAAGCCCCCAGAGTGCGATGCGCCAGCGTTTCAGCGCTTTCTTCAGCGCACCGGCGTCGGCATAGCGTCTTTCGGGCCGTCCGCAGCAACGCCTTGCGGCGATAAGGGTCGCGACGCCGTCGGGAGTAACCTTTGGCAACCGTATCATATTGAGGATGATGCCGAGCGAGTAGACGTCGGCACGCGTGTCCCCTTCCTGTCCGGAAAGCTGCTCCGGCGCCGAATAACCCGGCGTTCCGCCACCGGGCATTTCGAGCGCCGACCACCGCGCGTCGCTCAGTCCGAAGTCTATTATCTTCACGGTGCCGTCGTTCTCTACGAGGATGTTTTGCGGCTTCAGGTCGCGGTGCACTATCCCGCGCGAATGAAGGTAAACCACGGCCGAAAGTATGGCGGCAAACACCTTGCGGCGGCGCCGCGCCGACGGACCGGCTTCCAGCCAAGCGTCGAAGGTCACGCCCGGCGAATACTCCATCAGGATGGCCGGTCCGATGTCCGGGATGTCGCGGAAATCGGCCGCGCGGATTATCCCCGGATGGTCGAGGCCGATCATGATGTCGAACTCCTTGCGCAGGATGCGGCGGTACTGCTCCGAACCGCGATATTGCGGCACGAGCGCCTTGAAATACCACCAGCGGTCGAAACGGCGAATCCTTCCGAGGCGGAAAGTGCCGTGGTCCGCCTCAACTACGCAACAGCTCCACTCGTCGCGCAGCGGAGAGGCGGCGGGTAGCACTGCACCGGATATGTCATCGTCGAAAGCCTTCATTTCTTTTGCAAAATTACTACTTTTCGGGAGATTAGGAAAGTATTGGAGCATTTTGGAACGTATTGGAACGATATGCGGCGATTTGGAGTTTGCAGTTTAAATAAATACCGTTAACTTTGCCAAACGGAAATATTATTCCCATAATACAAAAAACTCATAACATGAAAATCAAGAAACTTATACTTCTTGCCGCAGTAGCGGGACTCGTTACGGCTTGCGGCAACTCGTCGAAGAAAGCCGATAGCACCAACTCCGGCGAACAGGCCGTCGACTCCGCCGAAATCCTCCGCAACGACTCCATCCAAAAGGCGCAGGCCGACTCCGTAGCCAAAGCCGATTCGATAGCGAAAGCCGACGCCGCCTTCGCCGAATACCAGAAATCCGGCGTAAATATCACTATCGGTAAATTCGTCGTGACAAAAGATATGGAACATGCCATGGATGTAGGATCCGGATATTACACTTTGACAAATAATTCTGACAGAGATGTCGAAGCCTCCGACTATACCATAACCGTAAAAGATTTTATATATCAATCAATGTCAGAAGATCCATACGAATATTCCACTGTGCCGGGTATCGCCATAAAGGCTCATGGCACAGCAAAATATAAAGTAGACTTCACCAATCACGGACAGAGAGAACTCGTAAAGATCAACGCGAAACCCAAGACGCGCAAACAGTTCGACGCGCAGTACAAACCCGCGTCCTCACAAGCCGACTAAACCAAAAAACCAATAAGAATATAAGAAAATATTATCGATAATGCTTGCCGTGGCGATGCTCGTAGGCATGGCGGCAGGCACCGAGGCATACGCAGCCTCGAAAAAGAGAGCTAAGGCACGCACAACAGCCACCACAAAGAAATCGGGCCTGAAAGGGCAAATAAAGGCCTCTAACGGCGTAGTGTACTCCCTGAAGAGCAACGGCCGCTGGACATCCAGCAGACACTCAGGAACGTGGCAAAAGGTAGGTAAGATAGTTCGCATAGGCTACGACGACGCTGACGGCGGAATGTTCTACTACAACGGCGCCATCTACGACACCGGCAGCGACTGCGGCGTAGACCCTTACACCCTGCGTATAGAGTCATACTCCGGCGACGACCCCGGCCGCCTCTCCGACTACAAACAGTGCTCCGCCAAACTAACCTGGTTCAAGTAACCGGCCCAGTCGCTTGAAGTAAAAAGTCAGAAAACCCTACTGCGCAAGGGTCGTCTCGGACCTTTCAAATGAAGAAGTACATAGTATTGCCTTGCAAAACAGCCTCCGTTCTTGGGAGGCTGTTTTTGTGTCGTGGCAGTTGGGCCGTGCCATGTAGTTTGGACGAAAATCGGCCTCCTCCGGAGGCGTTTTGTGTTTTGTGGCATTCCGGATGTGCTATGGCGCGTCCGGAATGTGTTGGTTGCCAGGTATTTGGCGGACGCGCCATGGCGCGTTCCTACTTTTTCTGCTTGGTTACTGCACTTCCGGGCGGTAGCGGTATTCTTTGCGAAGGCGGTCGAAGTCGGCCGGCGCCTGGCGCAGTTCGGCCATTATGGGCGCGGGGTCGAAGCTGGCGGTTATGGCTTCGGGTGTTAGGTTGGCCGGCTCGGTGTAGTCGGGGGCGAGGCCGCTGAGGTCTACGTCTATCTTGAAATGCCCGGCTATGGCGCGCAGGGCCATTCGCGTGGCGCGCTGTTTCCCTTCGGTGCTGTAACCGGCTATGTGGTAGGTTGCGATGTCGGCCAGGGAGAGCAGTTCGCGGTTGATCTGCGGCTCCCCTTCCCAGGTGTCGACTACGGCGCGGTGTGTCCCTTTCCGCAGCGCTTCCACCCACGCGGCGTTGTCCACCACCGGTCCACGCGCGGCGTTGACGAGGATGGCGCCGGGTTTCAGCAGCGCCAGTTCGCGCGCGCCGATAAGATGGTGGGTCGGGTGTTTGCCATCCTTTGTCATGGGGACGTGCAGCGTCACGGCGTCGCAGGTGCCGAGCAGCTCGTCGAGCGGCGTGTCTTTATAGCTCAAAACGCCCTCTTCGGCCTTCGGCGGGTCGGAGACTATCACTTCGGCGCCGAGAAGATGCCCCCATTGGGCCACAATTGACCCTACGTTGCCGCAACCGACCACGCCGATACGTTTACCCTCCGGCGAGAAACCGAGGCGCAGGAGCGAGCTCCAGACGTACTGTGCCACGCCGGGCGCGTTGCAGCCGGGTGCGTTGCGCGTCACGATGCCGTTGGCGTGGCACCACGGCAGGTCGAACTGGTCCATGCCGATGGTCGCGGTGGCGATGATTTCGACGTCGGAGCCGGCCAGCAACTCGGCGTTGCAGCGCGTGCGCGTGCGTATCACCATGGCGCGTGCGTGGCGTACGAGTTCGGGCGTGAAGCCGAACTGGTCAACGTACACCACGCGGAAAAAGGGTTCCAGACGCCCCTGGATGAAGGGTATGTCGGCGTCTACTACTATAAGCGGTTTCTCGTTCATAAGGCGAAGCAGAAGAGGATGATGTAGAGTGTAATGAGGACGAAGATGAGCAGTCCGGAGGAGGAGAAGCGGCGGTCGCCGGCTATTCCGGAGATCACGAATCCGGCGAGCATGTTGACGGCCGGGAGGTATAGCTGTATGTTGCAGCAGTCCACCGCCATGGAGGCCATCATCACCAGCAGGAGGACGTTGACGCCGCGGTTGAGGGCGGCGGAGTGCGAGCTCTGGTTGTTGGGCACCACGGCCTGGCGCATGAGCAGCATCAGGGACGTCAGAGTGGTGACGGCGGCACAGGCCACCGTGGGCCACGGATAGTCGAAGCTACGGGCGTAGGGGTTGGTGAAGGTGAAGTCGGAGAAATCCGCGGCGCCGAAGCCCAGCAGTATCACCAGAGGAGTGAGCAGCCCGAAGATGTAGGCGCAGGCGCTCTTGACGTTAAGCTCGCGCAACGTGGCGGCCGCCAGCGCCATTCCCACGGCGGGGAAGATGAAGGCGTAGTCGAAGGGGAATCCCCATCCCATCAGCGTTCCGGTGATGAACAAGGGCCGCGCAGTGTCGGTGCGCTCGTAGTTGCGAAAAAGGTAGAAAAGGCCTGCGATGATGGCCAAGGCCATGAACATGCCGCCCGACAGCCCCTGCGTGAGCGCGGGAACCGGGGCCGTTGCCACAAGGAAAAAGGAGGCGCCGAGCGCCGAAGTGCCTTGCTCGAGGTTGAACTGGCGGTTGACGATGGCCGCCGCGCCGCCGATGACGAGCAGCAGCGTGAGGGAAGGCGTTACCACCATGGCGCCGCCGATGACGAGCAGCAGCGCGAAGTTGAGGATACAGGCCACGGGAGGGTAGAGCGGCCACGCGTGCGGCGCCGGGAGGCAGACGGCGGGGTCGGGCAGGGGAGTGGCGCTGCCGAAAAGGTACGCCACGCCGGTGAGCACCGCCGCGCCTGCGGCCGCAAGTATGAATCCGGGGAGATCGTCTACTCTCGCCATTTCCTGAGTGTGCGATAGATGGTTATTTACCCTGCTGTTCGGCGGCGAAGCGTAGCACGTCGTCGGCTATGTCCCGGCGGTAATATTTACCCTCGAAGTCAACGGTTTCGGCGGCTTCCTTGGCACGGCGTGCGGCCTCTTCGATGGTCGGTGCCATGGCCGTCAGGGCCATAACGCGGCCTCCGGAGGTGATGACGTTGCCCTCGGCATCGCGCACGGCGCCGGCCGGGAACTTGATGATGTCCGGAGCCACCTTGTCGAGCCCTGTGATTACTTTCCCTTTCTGGTAAGCGCCGGGGTATCCGCCCGAGACGAGCATCACCGTAACGGCCGCTTCGGGCGTCACCGTGAGCTTCTTGAGACCCAGGGTAGAGTCGGCTATGCCTTCGAGGATTTCCACGAAATCGGAGGAAATGCGCGGCATCACGACCTCGGTCTCCGGGTCGCCCATGCGCACGTTATACTCTATGACATACGGCTCGCCGGCCACTTCCATGAGTCCCAGGAAGATGAATCCCTTGTAGGGGATACCCTCCTGCTGCAGGCCGCGCAACGTGGGTTCCACGATGCGTTTCTCCACCTTCTCCATGAAGTCGGCGTCGGCGAAGCAGACGGGGGATACGGCGCCCATTCCGCCGGTATTGGGGCCGGTATCGCCCTCCCCTATCCGTTTGTAGTCTTTGGCCACGGGGAGGATTTTGTAGTCTTCGCCGTCGGTGGCCACGAATACGGAGCACTCACGGCCCGAGAGGTATTGCTCTATTACGACGGTGTTTGAGGCGTCTCCGAAGAGCCCTTCGAGCATGTCGCGCAGGGCGGTGCGGGCCTCGTCGAGGTTGCCGAGGATGAGGACACCCTTACCGGCGGCCAGCCCGTCGGCTTTCAGGACGTAGGGCGGCTCCATGGATTCGAGGAAGGAAATGCCCTCGTCGAGGGTTTCGCCGGTAACCGTCATGAAACGCGCCGTGGGGATTAGGTTGCGGAACATGAACTCTTTTGCAAATTCCTTGCTGCCTTCGAGGCGCGCGCCCTCCTTGCCGGGGCCGATTACCTTCACGGGGAGGTCGGCCAGGCGATCGGCGATGCCGTTGACGAGCGGGAGTTCGGGGCCTACCACCACCATGTCGATGTCGTTGGCGGTGATGAAGAGCTCTATTTTGCCGAAGTCGGTGGGGTTGAACGGCACGTTCTGTCCCCAGTTGGCGGCGTTGCCGGGAGCACAGAAAAGCTTTCTGCAACGGGGTGAAGCAGCTATGCTACGGGCCAGGGCGGCTTCACGGCCTCCGGAGCCCAGGAGAAGTATGTTCAAATTCTCTTTCATGGTGCTAATTTTCTATCTCTTTGGGAGAATGGGTTAAATCAATCGGATGAGGAGTCAGCCGCGGTATCGGCGGCGGGATTTTCGGCGTCTGGTTTCTTATACCATC
>ERZ780208.3096-NODE-3096-length-10564-cov-5.289181_pt1 | contig 10564 bp, 10 predicted proteins | sample MGYA00511167_ERZ780208 | MGnify/ENA primary metagenome ERZ780208 (study PRJEB29588, sample SAMEA2159202) | human gut metagenome | biome: human gut; feature: human-associated habitat; material: faeces | place: Denmark | collected 2008/2010 ... | reverse complement strand
CAGCTGCTGCGCTGCTTCGGCGTATCCTCCTGCTGTCTCTCCACCCCCAACGGTACTTTACACGCCCAAGAAAGCTGAGCTTTCAAATCCGGACAGCAAAAACCGCCTTGCTTTTCAGCAAGGCGGTTTTCTTTTATTCAATTACAGGTACTTCCGCATACCATCGGTAGCAGTTTCCACGTCGCCGCTGATGGTGACGGTGAACTTCACGCCATTCTCCTCGCTGAAGCGGTCCAGCCAGTGAAGGAACGTCTCTACCGCCTGCAGGTCGTTGCTGCCGGCGATCTTGCAGAGATTATCCACGAACACATGGGAAATATCGTAATTGCCCGCGTACATACCGCACAGAAATCCGCGCAGGCAGTCAAAAGAATCCACATTATACTCGCCGGCGTTGACCAGACGGACGTTGTAGCTGACGTCGTAGGTCATATCGCCCTTAGGCTCGATGCACACGACACTTCCGGTCTCGGACTCCACACTGGTGTGGATGAGCTCGATGAGCTGCTTGGTCTTACCGGCACCGTTGGCACCCATGATCAGTCTAACCATAAGAAATCACTCCTTTGTCATTGGTGGTTTCCACCTGAGTACAGCATACCATACCGGTGGAAAAATAGCAATGCAGAAAAAGTAAACTTATTTTTGGGCACTTTTACTTTTCCAGCTTCCCCAGCAGCGTCTGCCGCAGGTCCTCATACCCCGGCTTGCCCAGCAGGGCGAACATATTCTTCTTGTAGGCCTCCACGCCGGGCTGGTCAAAGGGGTTCACGTCCAGCAGGTAGCCGGACAGGCCGCAGGCGTACTCAAAGAAGTAGATCAGCCCGCCCAGGGTCTGCTCATTGACGGATCCTGTCCGCAGCGTCACGTTGGGCACGCCGCCCTCCACATGAGCCAGCAGCGTACCGTCCATGGCCTGCTGGCGGATAAAGTCCATGCTCTTGCCCGCCAGGAAGTTCAGGCCGTCGCCGTTGCCCTCGTCATAGGGCACGGGGTTTTCGTTTTGAGAGGGGCCGAAGCGCACCACCGTCTCGAACAGGTGGCGCTCACCCTCCTGGATGTACTGGCCCATGGAGTGCAGGTCGGCGGTAAACTCCACACTGGCGGGGAACAGGCCCTTGTTCTCCTTGCCCTCGCTCTCGCCGTACAGCTGCTTCCACCACTCGGACATAAAGCGGAAGCAAGGCTCATAGGCCGCCAGCAGCTCGATCTTCTTTCCCGTGCGGTACAGCTCATACCGGGCGCCGGCATACTGCCAGGCGGGATTGGCGTTCATGTCCGCCAGGGCACATTCGCGCATCATATCCGCCGCGCCGGCCATCAGCGCGTCGATATCGATTCCAGCCACGGCAATGGGCAGCAGACCCACGGCCGTGAGCACACTGTACCGTCCGCCGATGTTGTCCGGCACCACGAACTCCTCGTAGCCCTTATCGTCGGCCAGGCCCTTCAGCGCCCCCTTGCGGGCGTCGGTGGTGGCATAGATACGCTTGGCGGCGCCCTCAGCACCGTACTTCTTCTCCAGCAGCTCACGGAAGAAGCGGAAGGCCACGGCGGGCTCCGTGGTGGTACCGGACTTGGAGATCATGTTGATGGAGAAATCTCTGTCGCCTACTACATCCATCAGGTGCTTCAGATAGGTGGAGCTGATGGAGTTACCACAGAAGTAGATCTCCGGAGTCTTACGTACACTCTTATCCAGTACATTGTAGAAGCTGTGGCTTAAGAACTCGATAGCCGCTCTGGCTCCCAGATAAGAACCACCGATACCGATAACCAGCAGAACGTCGGAATCACTCTGGATCTTCTTCGCTGCTGCCTTGATGCGGGCGAACTCTTCCTTATCGTAATCTACGGGAAGATCGATCCATCCCAGGAAATCATTGCCTGCGCCGGTCTTGGATACCAGGGTCTCCTTCGCATCCAGGGTAAGCTTCTTCATGTAACCGATCTCTTCTTCAGAAATAAAAGAGCCGGCCTTGGAATAATCAAATGTAACTTGTCTGCTCATAATGCTCCTCCTTATATCTTTCAGATATATCACATACTTAACAAAACTTTTCTGATCCATATTTGCATAACTTTTTGTGAAGCTTTCTTTTTGCAAATATGCCCCAGATAGTTTTTATTTTAACAAAGTTACATTCCATTTTCAAGATGTATATCGAAATCGTTTCCATTTATTATACGGTAAGCAATTCCTGCAAAAGTGCCTGTAATTCTTCCTCCGTGACCCTTGAAGTTTCATCCTGCTGAGCCATGCCTCTGGCTTCCATTTTTCCGGGCATCTCATGTTCCGTGGAAAATACCTCTCTTTCGGTCTCCCGAACCATCTCCTGCGGCTGTGCAGCCCTCCCCCGGATCGGCATCAACTCCACTGTCCGCCTGCCGGGGAGCTTCGACGCTCCGTACAGTCTCTCGTAGTCCTGCTCCGTCACCGGGATCCTGCCGGACAAGTGATTTTCCAGATAATCGATCAGATTCGTCTTCAGTACCCGCTGCTTCCCCTTGATATCCACCAGCGCCGACAGGGAAAAATAGAGATACAGCCCCAGAAAACTCGCAATATAAAAAGGCAGTATCTCACCTAACATTCTTCCGTCCAGAATCCCCTTACATATCCCCACTCCCGCAAATACCACAGAGAACAGCATGCACTGCCCGGACAGATGATACCATGCATCAAAGGATAAATGACCGAAGGACAAGCGGTTTAAGAACTTGTCCACAAACACCGGAATATTGGACACGCCTCCGTTTAGCTGGTAACAATTTGCGAATTTGACCTTGCACTGTTTCAAAAGCCGGTTCCCCGTCGTTGCCATATTGTCCGTTTCCCGGATCATTGTATGATACATCCACGCCAGCATCAGACGCACCAGCACGCTGAGACACAAAAATACCAGGATCCCCGCCGTGATCACTTTTTCTTCTTTAAATATCGTAAACATCCTCAAAACCCCTTTCCGTCGTTTCCTCAAGTATAACGTATATATGTCCTGTTTTGTACGGTTTTTCATCGTCATTCTTCTACTGCGTCAGACAGGAATTATGAGCTTTCTACATTTTTTATAACAAGAAAAGCATTCTGACATTATTGTATAAACCATAAAAATCTGCTATAATCAGTCTTTAGTGATTCTGTTAGAAAAGAGGTTGATTTACTTATGATATACAAGACAAAGGGTACTTGCTCCACTATGATCGACGTAGAATTAAAGGACGGTGTCATCGATTCCGTTAAATTCACCGGCGGATGCAACGGCAACCTCCAGGGCATCAGTGCTCTGGTAAAGGGCATGAAGCCGGAAGAGGCCATCAGCCGTCTCAAGGGGATCCGTTGTGGTTTCAAACCTACCTCCTGTCCCGACCAGCTGGCTCACGCTCTGGAAGAAATGATCGCAAAATAATAAACAGGTTACCGAAAGGCATTGAGATTTTATGAAAAGAATAGTACTGACCGGCGGCGGAACTGCCGGACACGTTACACCGAATATTGCATTGTTACCGGCGCTGCAGGCAGCCGGCTATGAGATTGCCTACGTCGGTTCCTACGAAGGCATCGAGAAGAAGCTGATCGCCGACTTCAATATTCCTTACACGGGAATCTCCACCGGCAAATTCCGCAGATACTTAGATCCGAAGAACTTCTCGGATCCTTTCCGTGTCATGAAGGGATTCGTGGAGGCACGCAATTATCTGAAAAATTATCAGCCGGATGTCGTATTTTCCAAGGGAGGCTTCGTAAGCGTCCCCGTGGTCCGCGCTGCAGCTTCCTTACATATTCCCTGTATCATTCACGAATCGGATATGACTCCGGGTCTGGCGAACAAGCTGTGCATTCCTGTAGCGGAAAGGGTATGCTGTAATTTCCCGGAGACTATGAAGAACATCCCCGCAGATAAGGCGGTGCTCACCGGTTCTCCCATCCGTGCGGAGCTGGCCGAGGGCAGTAAGCTTGCGGGGCTTAACATGTGCGGATTTACTGCGAATAAGCCCGTGATCATGGTCATCGGCGGAAGTTTGGGTGCTGCCAATGTCAATAAGGCAGTCCGTGATGCCCTGCCGAAGCTGTTGGAGGATTTCCAGGTTGTACACCTCTGCGGCAAAGACAAGATCGACAATCTGTTATTAAATACCTCCGGGTATAAACAGTTTGAATATATCAAAGCGGAATTAAAAGACATCTTTGCCATGGCGGATGTGGTGATCTCCCGCGCCGGAGCCAACGCCATCTGTGAGCTTCTGGCATTGAAAAAGCCCAACATCCTGATCCCCCTGCCTGCTGCAAGCAGCCGCGGAGACCAGTTGTTAAACGCCGCTTCCTTTGAAGCCCAAGGATATTCCATTGTCCTGAATGAGGATGATATTACGACGAATCTTCTGGTAGATAAAGTACATGAGCTGTACTTTAACCGCCAGAATTATGTAGACGCCATGAGCAAAAGCCATCAGATGGATGCCGTTAAGACCATCATGGAACTGATCAACGCTGCGGCAGATAAAAAGACGAATTAGCATCTTAACAATCTAAATAAGATCACTCAGCTGTGCAAATTGTTCCAGCGTCAGTGCCTCTCCGCGAACGGTAGGTGACAATCCCATCTGTTCGAGAGCTGCTGACGCTGATTCTTTTGTAATTCCGGGAAGTCCCGCATTGCCGAGACCGTTCACCAGAGTCTTCCGGCGTTGGTTAAAGGAAGCCCGGATCAGGGAAAACATCTTCTTCTCATCCTTTACCTTCACAGGCGGCTCTTCATAACGGGTCAGACGGATCACCGCACTGCCGACATTAGGTCTCGGAATAAAACAGTTCGGAGGAACGTTAGCCACGATCTCCGGCTTTGCATAATACTGCACTGCCAGGGATAATGCGCCGTAATCCTTCGTGCCGGGTCCTACCTGCATACGATCCGCCACTTCCTTCTGTACCATGATCGTAATGCTTTTCAGCGGTACACGGCTCTCGAACAATCCCATGATGATCGGTGTCGTGATGTAATAGGGCAGATTTGCCACCACTTTTATGGGACGTCCACCATTTTTCTCCTCCACCAGTCTGTTAATATCCACTTTCAGAATATCATCATTGATCACTGTTACATTATCGTAATCCTGCAGAGTCTCCTCCAGGATCGGAAGTAACGCCTTGTCGATCTCCACCGCCACAACACTGCCCGCGCGCTCCGCCAGATACTGTGTCATGGTGCCGATGCCCGGACCAATCTCCAACACACAATCCTCCTTCGTGATCTCCGCGGAAGATATGATCCGGTCTAAGACCGTCGTATCTATCAGGAAATTCTGTCCGAATTTTTTCTGAAAATTAAAATGGTATTTCTGAAGTACCGCGATGGTATTCTGGGGAATTCCCAAATAAGCCATGGTAAACCTCCTTAATTACTTATGTTAATAATGTGAATCTTTAATAGAATTTAAAATCCTCTAAAAAGTGAATGCAGTCATACAATACCAGCACATCCATGCCCTGCTCGGGCTCGTACTGCTCCATGAACTGGAACAGTTTCCCGTTAAAATACCGAAGATCCACCACATAGATCGTCTCATAGTGCGCCGTCAGCAGCGGGATCATGCTGTTCGCATAGGAATCCTTGATCACAAAAAGTGTCTTCCCGGCATTATATCCCGTATGAATCTCTATAAATGCATGATTATCATTCAGGAAAAATCCGTACTGGTTCTTGGTCTTCAGGTACTCAGGCGCATACAGAGAGTCCGCCGTGTCAGCGAAATCATAGGTGACCGTTACCGGCTTTTTCTCTGTCTCGGGAAAATACTGTATCCTGTCCTTCGTCCAGGCCACATTGATCCGGGACTGCAGGGTACCCTGAAAATCCTCCGACACTGTCTTCATGCCTGCCGTGTTATACGGATAGGGGAATTTCCCCATGCTGTCTGCCCATGCCAGGAATCCGTAATAGGCTCCGAGGCTGGTCCAGTGATGATCCGTGCGGTAATAGATCGGTTCCCCCGCATGTTCCTGCAATGCGGAATACACATCGATATAGTGCTCCTCACCGACAGACTCCTTCACCTTCGCAAGCAGTCTCGTCTCATCATAACAGGGCGCAAAAGCCGGCAGCTTATCTGTCAGAATATTATCCGCCGTAGGTACCAGCATGACTTTGGCATCCCACCGGTTTACAAGCTTTTTCAGGGAAACGATGCGGGAATCCTCCATCTGCTGTGTGTATTCCTCCGGATCGTTTACCCCGATCAGGTAATGATCCGATCCCAGATATACGCCGTTGATCTCCTTTTTCCGGAACAGGATATCCGCGCGGGTCTTAATTCCCACCCATTTATCCCGACCGGTGAACTGATCGGACATATATTCTTCATAAGCATCCCCGTATTTCCCGGAGAGGAGACTTTCCCAGGAAAAAACAGGCCGGGACGCTAGTACTCGGTTCTCCGATTCCGAATAGACTCTGTCGCTGTTGCACAGATCGGCAACTCCCAGAACGAAAAGCACCGCACACACCAGTCCCACCGTCAGGAGAGCATTTCTTTTTTCATCCACACGCTGTTCCTCCTTCCCGGTTAAAATCTAAAATACAAAAACGGATTATAAGACGCATCCACAATATAAGCAATCGAAAGTATCAGTAACGCTGCGGGGATCACCTTTTCTCCCAGGCGGTAAAGTGCCATGGCGGGTCCGGTCTTACTGCTTCTTAACGCATGCACCAGGTGGTTTCCCAGGGGCAGGCACGCGATCAGAGCGATCACCAATAGTACCAGATACTCATTCCCTAAAAACAGTGCCTTGGAATTCACCAGTCCCACACCGTTTAATCCAAACATCGTCTGCAGATATGCCAGAATCTCTCCCGGCTTCTCCAGTGCGAAAAATACCCAGCTGATCAGGACCACCGCCAGCGTATAGACTCTGCCAAACACCACCGGAGCATTTTTCAGGAGCTCTCCCAAAAACAGTTTTTCCAGAATTAAAAACAGGGCAAACCAAAGTCCCCAGAACAGGAAATTCCACCCTGCGCCATGCCAGATTCCCGTCAGCATCCATACGATCAGGATATTGATGATCTGTCTGGGCAGCCCCTTACGGTTGCCTCCCAGCGGAATATACACATATTCCTTGAACCAGGTGCTTAAGGAAATATGCCATCTGTGCCAGAAATCTTTCACGGAAGCTGCAATGTACGGATAATTAAAGTTCTCCGGGAAATGGAATCCCAGGATGGCTCCCAGCCCGATCGCCATATCCGAATATCCGGAAAAATCAAAATAGATCTGGAATGCAAAAGCGGCAATTCCAAGCCATGCCATCAGGACACTCATCTCACTTTTTTCCAGTGCTGAGACCTGCTGCCACAAAAGTCCCAGATTATTGGCAAGCAGTACTTTTTTCGCAAGTCCCGTCACAAAGCGTTTCACGCCGTAACTGATTGTCTCCATGCCCGCATGTCTGTCCTGCAGATAGCGTTCCACCTGATGATATTTTAAGATCGGTCCCGCGATCAGCTGCGGGAACATGGTCACGTAGACACCGAACTGCAAAATATTACGCTGCGCTTTGGCATCTCCTCTATATACATCGATCACGTAAGACATCGTCTGGAAGGTGTAAAAAGAGATACCGATGGGTAACGGAAGACCCAGCAACGGAATCGATGTTCCGAACACTGTATTCACCGTCTGCAGCAGAAAATCGGCATATTTAAAAAATCCCAGGATAAACAGGTTGATAACAACAGAACATAACAAAAAGATCCTGGAGCGATCCTCCCCCCTATATTCCTCTATCAGCCTTCCCCATACGAAATCCGAAATCGTGGAAAAAAGCATCAGAAAAATATAGACCGGCTCTCCCCAGGCATAAAAGACCAGGCTCCCCAGAAACAGAACCAGATTCTTCATGTTCCGGGGAACCAGGAAATAGCAGATCATAAAAATCGGTAAAAACCGAAAAAGAAACAACACACTGCTGAATACCATTCACTCTACTCCGCATTTACTCCAGAGTCTGTCTGACAGCCTCCAGAGCAAGCTCATTCTGCTCCTGACAGTAAGTGATCACGGCCTCATCTCCCTGCTCTTCCGCAGAGGAAGTGTCCGCGCCCAACTGTACAAAGCATACATAATCACCTATCCGTTCCACCCGGGATGCCTGAATCTTGCCAAGATTCATGGGATACTGCATGGTGTCATTCACCAGACTGTCACGATAGGCGTTCAATGCATTTTCTACATCCTCTACCTTACCATCTTTTGCGTGAATAATCAATAAAGTATCTACATTGACACTGATCATGGGGCACTCACCCAGATAAGCATCATACAGATCTGCACTGACACCATAGGTCTCATTCAGCATTTCCTCCGGGATCTCGGAATCCGGCCAGTAATCATCACCCAGCGCGTCTGTCACTGCTTTTTTGGCGCTCTGTAATGCTGATGCCACATCTCCACTTTCCTGCTGTGTGCCGGTATTTCCCGCCTCAGTGCTCTCTGCACTCGTCCCGGTGGATTCCACGGTGCCTTCTGTGCTTTCCACACCGGTCTCTGTAGCAGCACCGGTATTCTTGTCCTGCCCGTTTCCACAGGCCGCCATAGACAGTGCCAAAGTACCCATAAGTAACATACATGCTAATTTCTTCTTCATAAAGTCTCTCCTCTTTTCTATGGGATATGCCCATATTTATTGTTGTAATATCCCCCAGACGGGGCTTCCTATACTATCAGACGACAGCTGATGTTGAAAAGTTTCAAAAAAATCAATTTTGCTTTCTATCTTTCTTTACAAAACCGCGGGCCGTAGGCTATACTTGCAGGAGAATACGGAAATGAGTCCGCTGCATACGCAGCAGAATGTGAGGAATTATGAGTATATTAAACGTAGAACACCTGACCCACGGCTTCGGTGACCGTGCTATTTTTAACGATGTATCGTTTCGACTGTTAAAGGGCGAACATATCGGTCTCATCGGTGCCAACGGCGAGGGCAAATCTACTTTTATGAATATTATCACCGGCAAGCTCATGCCGGATGAGGGAAAAGTAGAATGGGCGAAAAATGTCCGTGTCGGCTATCTGGACCAGCATACTGTGCTGACTCCCGGCATGACCATCCGCCAGGTGCTGGCTTCCGCCTTTGACTTTTTATATGATATGGAAGCACAGATGAACGAGATCTGCGACAAAATGGGAGATGCCACTCCCGAAGAGCTGGAACAGTATATGGAAGATCTGGGGACGATCCAGGACCTCTTAACCATGCATGACTTTTATATGATCGATGCCAAGGTGGAAGAAGTGGCAAGAGCCTTAGGGTTGATGGAGATCGGTCTCGATCGTGATGTCACCGAACTGTCCGGCGGCCAGCGTACCAAGGTCCTGTTGGGAAAACTCCTGTTGGAGAAGCCGGATATCCTGCTCTTGGACGAGCCTACTAACTATCTGGATGCGGAGCATATCGAATGGCTGAAGCGTTATCTGAACGAATATGAGAATGCTTTCATTCTGATCAGCCATGACATTCCCTTCCTGAACAGTGTCATCAACCTCATCTATCATATGGACAACCAGGAGCTGACCCGTTACGTGGGCGATTACGACAAATTCCAGGAAGTCTATGCCATGAAAAAGTCCCAGCTGGAGGCTGCTTATAACCGCCAGCAGAAGGAGATCGCCGATCTAAAGGACTTCGTGGCGAGAAATAAAGCCCGGGTCTCCACCCGTAATATGGCGATGTCCCGGCAGAAGAAGCTGGACAAAATGGATGTCATCGAGCTGGCTGCGGAGAAGCCGAAGCCGGAATTCTCTTTTAAAGAAGGACGTACTACCGGACGCATCATTTTCGAGACCAGAGATCTCGTCATCGGTTACGATGAGCCGCTGTCCAAGCCTCTGAATCTGTCTATGGAACGCGGCGAGAAGGTGGCGCTGATCGGTGCCAACGGTATCGGTAAGACCACTTTGTTAAAAAGCATTCTGGGTCTGATCCCTCCGCTGTCCGGTGAAGTAGAGCAGGGCGATTATCTGGAGATCGGATACTTCGAGCAGGAAATGTCCGGCTCCGGAGACAACAGCTGCATCGAAGAGATCTGGCAGGAGTTCCCCGCTTTCACCCAGTATGAGGTCCGCTCCGCCCTGGCAAGATGCGGACTCACCACCAAGCATATTGAGAGCCGCGTGAAGGTATTAAGCGGTGGCGAACAGGCAAAGGTACGTCTCTGCAAGCTGATGAACCGCGCCACCAACGTATTGCTGTTAGATGAGCCGACGAACCACCTGGATGTTGATGCCAAGGACGAGCTGAAACGTGCCCTGCAGGAATACAAGGGCAGCATCCTCATGGTCTGCCACGAACCGGAGTTCTATGACGGACTGGCTACCCAGGTATGGGATCTCTCCCAGTGGACCACGAAGATATAAATTGAGGAGGGATTATTTTGAAAGGATTATTGGAAATCTGCTGCGGCAGCTTCGAAGATGTAAAAACCGCCTGGCAAAATGGTGCTGACCGGGTAGAGCTTAACAGTGCACTGTATCTGGGTGGTCTCACACCTTCTACGGCCAA
>ERZ780208.3088-NODE-3088-length-10582-cov-6.754631_pt1 | contig 10582 bp, 9 predicted proteins | sample MGYA00511167_ERZ780208 | MGnify/ENA primary metagenome ERZ780208 (study PRJEB29588, sample SAMEA2159202) | human gut metagenome | biome: human gut; feature: human-associated habitat; material: faeces | place: Denmark | collected 2008/2010 ... | reverse complement strand
AAAACAGCCCTGAGCGTCTTCTGCCATGGGTGGCTGTGCCGGAGATAGAAGCCGTCTACGCCCGCATGAAGCCGGTGTGGGCGCATATCCGGCTGTATGGCGTGAGCATCGGCGCGTGGCTTGCCATGCAGGCGCTGCAGGGAGACGCGCCGGAACAGACCCTGCTGGTCTCTCCGGTGGTAGATATGGAAGCTCTCATCACGAATATGATGCAATATGCCCATGTGACCGAGGAACAGCTGCAGCGGGCAGGGGAGATCCCCACGGATCTTGGGGAGACCCTCTCATGGCCGTATCTGTGCTGGGTGCGGGAGCATCCCCTGCAGTGGCATACACCCACCCAGGTGCTGTACGGCGACAAGGATGCGCTGACCTCCCGTGCAGTGATGGAGCGGTTCCGCCGGCAGAGCGGGGCACATCTGACCATCCTGCAGGGCGGGGAACACTGGTTCCACACCCCGGTGCAGCTGGCTGCCCTGGAAAGCTGGGAGGCCTGGAACCTATAACAAAAACGCCGCCGACGGCCTTTAAAACCGTCAGCGGCATTTTGCCTATTCTGTTAAGCGATGCGCAGATCTGAGAGATCAGGCCTTGACTTCGCTGTTCTGTTCAGCCTTCTGGTAAGCCTTGAAGGAGTGGACCACGATGTTCAGGCCCAGCACGATCAGCAGGACAGCCAGGATCAGCTGCAGGCCGTTTGCGATGAACACAGCGCCCCAGGTGGTCTCACCGGCAGGGATGGTGACAGCAGCGGCATTGCTGATGGCCTTGACCATAGCCATGAGGCGCTGCACCAGAGCGGTGAAGGTGACGCAGAGCATGATGATCAGCGGGGGGAAGAGCATCTTGTTGCTGCGGCCGGTGACCTTCAGGAAGACGCACAGGGTAGACAGGACCAGAGCGCTCAGCAGCTGGTTTGCAGAACCGAACAGGGGCCAGATGTTGGCGTAGCCGATCTTGGTCAGGATGAAGCCGAACACCAGAGTGATGAAGGTGGAGAAGTAGACGTTGCAGAGCAGCTTGCGCCAGCCCTCAGCGTGCTCCATGTCGTCCACGCTGAACAGCTCCTGGAAGCTCATGCGGCCGATACGGGCCACAGCATCCAGACTGGTCAGAGCCAGTGCGGAAACGCACATGGTCATAAAGACGGTAGCGGCATAGGCGGGGACACCGAACATCTCAAAGAAACCGGCGACGCCGCGGCTGAAGATCTGGAAGGGAGTACCGGCGGCGGGGGTGCCGTCAGCAGCGGCAGCAGCACCGGCGACGCAGAGGGCCAGAACAGCCAGCAGGCTCTCGAGGATCATGGCGCCATAGCCGACCTTCAGCATATCCTTCTCGTTCTCGACGGTCTTGGAGGAAGTGCCGGAAGAGACGAGACTGTGGAAGCCGGAGACAGCACCGCAGGCCACGGTGACGAACAGGATGGGGAACATGGTACCCAGCTTCTCGTTGGTGAAACCGGTGAAAACGGGCAGGTTCATGGTGGGATGAGCGACCAGCAGGCCCACAACGGCACCGGCGATCATGGCCACGAACATAAAGGTGGTCATGTGGTCACGGGGCTGCTTCAGCAGCCACATGGGCAGAACTGCGGCAAAGAAGATGTAGACGAAGGTGATGTAGCTCCATGCAGCCTTGCCCAGAATGATGGGCAGGTTCGCACCGATGACGAAGGACAGCACGATGAAAACGATGCTGATGACGCTCTCTTTCCAGCCGGAGAAGTTGAACTTCTTCTGGATGAGGCCGAAAACGACAGCGAAGACCATGAACATGATGGAGACCATACCGGCAGCGCCGTTGGTCTGCGCAGCCTCCACCAGAGCACCGTCGGCGCCGAAGGCGTTGAAGGTTCCGGCGACCATGTCAGCAAACGCTGCAATGACGATGCCGCAGAACAGCCAGCAGAACAGCAGGAACAGCTTGCGGCCGGTCTTGCCGATGTACTTCTCGATCAGCATGCCCATGCTCTTGCCGTCGTTCTTGACGGAAGCGTACAGAGCGCCGAAGTCGGTGACAGCGCCGAAGAAGATGCCGCCCAGCAGCACCCACAGCAGGACAGGCAGCCAGCCGAAAGCAGCAGCCTGGATGGCACCGGTGACAGGGCCTGCACCGGCGATGGAGCTGAACTGGTGTGCAAACACGGTCCAGCCGTTGGTGGGGACATAGTCACGGCCATCCTCGTGGACGACTGCGGGGGTCTTGGCGGTGGGGTCGATGCCCCACTTGTTGGCCAGCCAGCGGCCATACAGCGTATAAGCGCCGAACAGACACACGGCTGCGATCAAAACGATGACCAGCGTATTCATTTCTTTTACCTCTTTCCTTTCTTTCACACCGGCAATGGCCGAAGCAGGACGGCTGTGCCCAAAAGCAGGGCAGGCGAAACGGCCCGGAGGGGTGAAAAAAGCCTCCGTCCTCACGAAAGATAGAGACACAAAGATGTATCCCATCTTCCTCGAAGACGAAGGCCAAACGATGCATCTGCACCGGTCGTTCTCCGCGGTACCACTTCGTTTGCTGCTTTCGGGAGCAGCCGCTTGCGCGTACAGGCGTTCTGCCGCCGATACGCCGCCCTGTAACGTGGGCTGAACGGCCATGCACTACTGCCGCAAGCGGGTTCGCACAGGCTGCTCGCAGGTGAGGGCTGATCGCACTGTGCTGCCGTCTTGCACCGGAATGGCGGCTCTCTGAGCGCAGGGAATGCGAAAAGTCATGTCCTGTTCATTGCATTTGCCGAATGATTGTGTATACTTTAGTCCTGATTTCATAATTTGTCAATATATTTTGGGCAAGTTAGGAGACTGTGCCATTTTTGCGGGGGAGAGATTAAGAAAATTTAGGCGATTTTTGTTCAGATGTGAGATGAATAAAACTGAATGCCTCCACAGGTGAAATCTGCTAAACTTCCGGAAAGAAAGACCGAACACTTGACTTTTATACTTTCAAGTGCTAAAGTAACAGAGTAATAGAAAGACCCGTGCCGCACCCTGCGGCACTTTGCCCTAAAGGAGGCAGCTATGGCGGACAAGAACCCCAGAAGAAATCCCACCACTGACGCACTGTTCGACGCGATCCTGAGTCTTGAGACGAGGGAGGAGTGCTACAACTTCTTCGAAGACCTCTGTACGGTCAAGGAGATCTCCGATATGGCCCAGCGTCTGGAAGCGGCCAAGCTCCTGCTCGGCGGCAGCACCTACGACCAGATCGTAAAGGCGGTGGAGATCAGCACCGCCACCATCAGCCGCATCAACCGCTGCATCCAGTACGGCTCCGGCGGCTACCGCGACACCATCGAGAAGGTACAGAAGAGCGCAAAGCCGGAGTGACATCCGGGCGGCGAGGCACATAGGATGGACTGCGCCCGATCCCTATTATAGAAAGGAAGGTCCTTCTTATGGCTGATACCACCAACTGCACCCCCTGCGTTTCCTGCGGCTGCCCCGCGCTGCCGAGAGTTTCCTTCGACCAGGCCGTCGTTGACCTGATGGAGAGCATCGCTCTGCAGGAGTCGGCCCTGAGCCACATCCTCTGCGCCGAGACCCAGAAGATGAAAGCCGCCCTCAGCATGGAGGAGCTGGACCTGTGCAAGCTGCTGGAAGTCAACGACTCCGCCACCAACATGGTCCACGCCGTGGCGAACCTTGAGCTGGTTCTGAAAGAAAAGCTGGAATTCATCGCCAACAACCTCTACTACCCCTCGACGGGGAACAGCACCACCACCGAGAGCTGATGTCAAAATGCGACTGCCCGCCCGCAATGGGTGGGCGGTTTTTGCTTTCCGGGGCGGGGCTGCCTAAAAATATGTATAAAAGTCGGAAAAGTGTTTTGTTGGAATTGCTGAATATCGAAATCTGTGCTATACTATATAATGTTTATCCAAAGAGAAAGGGGAACCTGACCTTGCTGCACTACGATGCGATCCTGTTTGACGTGGACGGTACGCTCATCGATTCCGCCCCCGGCATTCTCAATACACTGGAAGAAGTTTTCAGCTCCATGGGCGTTGACGTCGCCCGGAGCGACCTTGGCCGCTACATCGGCCCGCCCCTCCGCAAGAGCTTCGGCGAGCATTTCTCCGACCCTGCAAAAATCGAGGAGGCCACGAAGCGCTACCGCGTGAGCTACGCCGCCAAGGGCTGCCACGAGGGCGATGTCTACCCCGGCGTGGTGGAGATGCTGGGCCGTCTCAAGGCTGCGGGCCTGACCCTCTGCACGGCCACCTGCAAGCCCACCGACGTTGTGAGGCCCATCCTCGAAGAGCAGGGCCTTGCGCCTTACTTCTCCTTCGTGGGCGGTGCGTCCATGGATGAGAGCCGCGACAACAAGACCGACGTCATCCGCCACGTCCTCGCCCAGCCTGTCATGCAGGGCAAGCGGGTGCTGATGGTGGGCGACCGCCGGGACGATATGCAGGGCGCTGTGAACTGCGGCCTGGACGCCGCCGCTGTGCTCTACGGCTACGGCGGCAGGGAAGAGGTCGCCCCCTTTGCGCCGGTCTTCATGGCCGCTGACTGCAAAGAGCTGACGGACTGGGCTCTCCGCCCGGTGGACGAGCCTTCCCATTCCTGAAACGAGAGGGACTGAATCTATGAGTCGAAAAAAACAACAACAAAACGAAACCATGACTCCCATGCAGCATCGGGCCGTTCTGGTCTGCATCCTCTGCGTGCTGGCGGTGCTGCTGACCTTCGGCATCACCACCACCCTCCTCAAAAAGGGCGGCGAGGAGCCTGCCCCCTCCGTCTCGGAGTCTGTGGCAGACCCCACCTCCGGCGAAGACCTGTCGGGCCACTACCAGATCGACAACGCCTCCACCGCTCTGCTGACGGAGACCGCCGACGCCGGCACGGACTATCTGAACGATACCCTTTTTCTGGGCGATTCCAACACCGTCCGCCTCTATAACAACGGCCTCATCTCCCTGCAGCAGTTCTGCGCCAAAGAGGGCATCGGCACCCAGGTAGCGCTCAACGAGGGCATCGTTACCTTTAAGAAGGATTCCAACCACTACACCATCCCTCAGGCGGTGGCCATGATGAAGCCCCGCCGTGTGGTCATGACCTTCGGCACCAACGACACCGGGATGGAAGTCCCGGACTTCATCGCCCACTACACGGCCCTCATCCAAGCCATCCAGCAGAGCTACCCCTACACCGACATCATCGTCAACACGGTGCCGCCGGTCCCGGCTGACCACTCCAACTACCCCCACATGGACCAGGCCAAGATCGACGACTTCAACATGGCCCTTCTGGATCTGTGCGAGCAGCTGGGCGTCCGCTTCCTCAACTCTGCCGAGGCCCTCAAGGGCAGCGACGGCTACGGCATCGCGGACTACTACACCAGCGGCGACATCCACCTCAAGAGCGCCGGCCTCAAGGCAGTGCTGAACTATATCCGCACCCACGCCCTGCAGACCGAGGACCGCCGCCCCGACACCAACAACATCCCCACCCGCACCATGGAGTATGTCTCCAACCCCAGCTCCGCTGTGGCCGCTCCCAGCTCGGAGGCTGTCAGCTCCAGCGAGAGTCAGGCCGAGAGCGCCAGCAGCTCGGAGAGCTCTTCGAGCGAGAGCACCAGCGAGGACAAAAAGTACGAGGCCCGCTACCGTGTGGACAAGAACGGCGGCGGCACTCTGAGCGTCGGCAATGACACCGGCAACAGCTCTGTGACCTACACCGTCACCGACCCCGATAAATCCATCACCGTGACCGCTGTCCCGGCGGAGGGCCATGTCTTCGTCAAGTGGAGCGACGGCCTCACCAGCAAGACCCGCACCGACACCGACTTCAAGCAGAATCTGGACGTCACGGCAGTCTTCGGCACGGCCTCCGTCCACATCACCAGCGAGGGCAAGGGCGCTGTGGGCAGCTCCTACACCTTCAAGGCTGCCTTGAGCGGCAAGTACGCCAAGACCGAGAACCTGCGCTGGTACGCCAACGGTCAGGAGGTCGCGCAGGCCGCCGGCAAGTCCAGCATCACTGTGGTGGTGGACAGCTCCATGGCCAACGCTTCTTATAAGATCCACGCCGTCGTCACCTACAACGACTGCAAGGTGAGCAGCAACACCCTGACCATCACCATCGGCAGCGGTGTGACCAGCGAGTCCGGCTCCACCAGCAGTTCGTCCTCGTCCCATGCCGGTTCTTCCGGCAGTACATCCTCTTCCTCTGCAAGTTCGGGCAGCTCTTCCCACAGCACCAGCAGTTCGTCGTCGGCATCGTCCAGCACGTCGTCTGGCAGCTCCAAGGCAGAGTCGGAGTCCGAAAGCAAGGCCGAGTCTAAGGCAGAATCCAAGACTGAGAGCAAAGCTGAGTCCAAGGCCGAGAGCGAAGCAGAATCCAAATCCGAAAGCAAGGCAGAGTCCAAGGCCGAAAGCAAGTCGGAAGCCTCCGCCAGCAAGGAAGCCGAAAGTAAGGCAGAATGACGCCCCGCACCTTCCTCTGCGAAGCCGCATAGGCTGAGCCGAGAGGAGGCGAGCGGATGTTCCGTGAAGAAATGCGAGTCCTCGGCCTGCCCGGCGCAGAAGATGTGACCGACGGCAGCGTGGACTACTACGACATGGATTGGGAAAACGTCGAGAACGGCGTGACGGAGGAGCAGATGGCAAAGTGCATCGCAAAAGAGTGCGCCTGCACGTCGCGCTGTAAGTGCAGCGGGAACCTGCCGGACCAGTCCGACGACGAAGCCTATGAAATGACGTTGGAATGATAAAAATACGAGAAGCCAGCTCTGCCGGGCGGGGCTGGCTTCTCGCTGTTCTCAAACCGCACCGCAGCCGCGCCCGCTCAAGGCGGCAGGCGGCTCGAAAAATGATAGAGAAGGGAAAGAAACATGGCAAAATATTATTGCATCCTCTTCGATGCAGACAATACGCTTCTGGACTTTGACGCCGCCGAGAACAAGGCGCTGGCTGAGACGCTGGTGGAATACGGCATCGAGCCGGACGCCGGGACGGTGCAGACCTACCGGGACATCAACTCGGAGCTCTGGCGTCAGCTGGAAAAGGGCCAGATACGCCGCGACAAGCTGATGGGGGAGCGCTTCACCCGCTTCCTCAAGGCCATTAACGCAGCCGGTGACGGCGTGGAGATGAACCGCTGCTACCTCGACCACCTGTCCTCCCACCCCGACCTGATGACCCCCAATGTGCTGGACGTCCTCGGGGAGCTTTCCGAGGTGGCGACGCTGGCCATCGTGACCAACGGCTTCGAGAAGGTGCAGAGCCGCCGGGTGGCAGAATCCGGCATCGGGGCCTACCTTGAGGACGTCTTCATCTCCGAGAAGCTGGACAGCGAGAAGCCCAGCCGCCGCATCTTCGACTCCGCCCTCCGCGCTCTGGGCGTGGAGAACCGGGAGCACGTCCTGGTGGTGGGCGACGGCCTCACCAGCGACATTCAGGGCGGCGTGAACGCGGGCCTCGACACCTGCTGGTTCAACCCCGGCCACGCCGAGAACCCGGGCAAGGTGAGCCCCACCTACGAGATCGCCTCGCTGGAAGAGCTCTACCCGCTGGTGATGGAGCCGGAAGAGCTGGCGAACCTCGGCCTCAAGCACCGCCGTCATCAGCTGTAACGGCGGGAATGTCCCTATCCACCCTACTGGAAAAGAACACGGAAGAACGATATGCTGATTCATTTGGAAAAACTCGGAAAGAGCTTTGGCGAGAAAGTCGTCCTGCACGACGTGAGCGCCAGCGTGGAAAAAGAAGACCGCATCGGCATCGTGGGCCAGAACGGCGCAGGCAAGACGACCCTGCTCAAAATTCTGACCGGCGTCTACACCGACTATGACGGCGAGTTCAGCGTGACCCACGGCGTGACGCTGGGCTATCTGGAGCAGAACGCAAAGCTCGATGTCACGCTGGATATTTATGGGGAGATGCGCTCTTCCTTCGCCCCTGTGCTGGACGCCATGGCCCAGATGCAGATCTTGGAAAAGAAGATGGCGGCCTCTCCCGACGACGCCGCCCTTCTCGAAAAGCACGACGAACTGCAAAACATCATCGACGCCGCCGACGGCTACAACATGGACGTCAACATCAAGAAGGTGCTGTCCGGCATGGGCTTTGCGCAGGATACCTGGAGCAAGAATGTGGGCGTTCTCTCCGGCGGTGAGCTGACCCGTCTCCGTCTGGCCAAGCTCCTCCTCGAGAAGCCGGACGTCCTCATTCTGGACGAGCCCACGAACCATCTGGACTTCGCCACCATGGAGTGGCTGGAAAACTACCTCAAGGGCTACTCCGGTGCCGTTCTGGTGGTCAGCCACGACCGCTATTTCCTCGACAACGTCTGTACCAAAATCTGGGAAGTCTCGTTCCAGACCATGACCACCTATAAGGGCAACTTCTCGGCCTATCTGCCCCAGAAGGAAGCCGCTGACGCCCTGCGCCAGAAGCAGCACGACGCCGACGTGGCGCTGGCCGAAAAATTACAGGACTACATCGACCGCAACCTCGTCCGCGCCTCCACCACCAAGATGGCCCAGAGCCGCCGCAGGCAGCTGGAAAAGCTGGAGATCACCGAGGCCCCTCAGGACGAGACCAACCAGCTCAAGTTCCGCTTCGAATACGACGTGGAGCCGTGGAATGAGCTGGTGCTGCTCAAGAACCTGACCATTAAGATCGGCGACCGCACCCTGCTGGAGCCCTTCACCTATACGGTCTGCCGCGGCCAGCGGCTCATCATCGCCGGCCCCAACGGCGCAGGCAAATCCACCCTGATGCAGGTGCTGGACGGCAAGCGCCGCCCCTCCGGCGGCATGGTGCGCCTTGGCACCGGCGCACGGCCCAGCATCTTCGCCCAGCAGCAGAACCGCATCGGCGCGGGCCGTGTCATCGACGTCATCTGGAACAAGTACCCCCGGATGACCGAGCTGGAAGTCCGCAGCCATCTGGCAAAGCTGGGCTTCCGGGGCGAGACGGTCTTCAAGCCCTGCGAGGCCCTGTCCGGCGGCGAGCTGGCCCGCCTGCGCTTTGCGGAGCTGGCCCTGGAACGCCCGAACCTGATGTTTTTGGACGAACCCACCAACCACCTGGATATCTTCATGCGCGAAACGCTGACCGATGCGCTGTCTGCCTACACGGGCACCCTGCTGCTGGTCACCCATGACCGCTACCTGATGCAGACGCTGGGCTGCCCGATCATGTACCTGGAGGACGGCAAAGCGACGTTTTACCCGAGCTTTGCCGCCCTGCAAAACCGTGACGCGGGCAAGACCCAGGAGCAGCAAAAGACCGAGGACACTGCCAAAAAGCAGGCGTACGGCAAGGAGCAGCGCAAGCGCCGCGCCGAGGTCCGCGCCCGCCTGAAAAAGGTGGAGAGCGAGATCGAGGAGCTGGGTGCGCATATTGTCGAGCTGGAAAATGAGATCAACGACCCCGAGGTCCTGCGCGACCATCTGCTGCTGCGCGACAAATGCGACGAGCTTGACGACACGCGCTTCCACCAGCAGGAGCTCTACGACGAGTGGGAAAAGCTGGCCGAGGAGCAGGAAACCTTTGAAAACGAGGGCGAATGACCTTTTTACCGTTCTGTAACTTGTATTCCTGCCAAAAAGCGCTATACTATAGGTTTAGCAAGCTTACTAGGAAAAAGAGTATAGGAATGTATGTAAGGCGGGTAGAACACATTGCAGACCACCATTATCGTAGCAACGCATAAACCGTACTGGGTGCCGGATGACCCGATGTACCTTCCGGTACAGATGGGCCATGCCGTCCACCCGGCCTGCGGCTATATCGGCGATGATACCGGCGACAATATCTCGGAGCGCAACGCAAATTTCTGCGAGCTGACGGGCCTGTACTGGGCGGCGCACAACATCGATTCCGATTATATCGGCATCGTGCATTACCGCCGCTATTTTGCCAGCCGCCGCAAAAGCCGCTTTGCGGACAAGAAGTCGCGTGTCATCAGCCATGAGGAGCTCTGCAGCATTCTGGCTACGACGAACGTCGTCCTGCCGAAGGAGCGCCACTATTTTATTGAGACGAACTACACCCAGTATATCCACGCCCATCACAAGCAGGATCTGGAGGTGACCCGCGCCATCATTGCGCGCAAATGCCCTGAGTACCTGCCCGCGTATGACCTGTATATGTCCAAGACCCACGGCCACCACTTCAACATGTTCGTCATGAAGAAGGAACTTTTGCAGCACTACTGCACCTGGCTGTTCGACATTCTGTTTGAACTTGAGCGGGAGTTGGACATGACGGGCTACACGGTCAATGACCGCCGGGTCTTTGGCTTTGTGAGCGAGCGTCTGCTGGACGCCTGGCTCACCACGAACAACATCAGCTTTGAGGAACTGAGCATCGTTTACATGGAGCACCAGAACTGGCTGCGCAAGGGCACAGCCTTCCTCAAGCGCAAATTCTTCCCGAAAAAAGATGCTTGACGCAAGAAATGTCACGGCCATCGTCGTGACCTACAACCGTCTGCCGCTGCTCAAGCAATGCCTGGCCGCCCTGCGTGCCCAGACCGTGCAGGGCTTTACGGTGCTGCTGGTGGACAATGCGTCCACTGACGGCACGGCGGACTATATAAAGACGCTGGCAATGCCGGGGCTG
>ERZ780208.3082-NODE-3082-length-10597-cov-2.580725_pt1 | contig 10597 bp, 8 predicted proteins | sample MGYA00511167_ERZ780208 | MGnify/ENA primary metagenome ERZ780208 (study PRJEB29588, sample SAMEA2159202) | human gut metagenome | biome: human gut; feature: human-associated habitat; material: faeces | place: Denmark | collected 2008/2010 ... | reverse complement strand
TCATAGTTTAAGTTTAGGTTAAGTAGCGGGGTGAACGCAGTGAATGCGCTTGCCCCGTGAATTTTCTATAAAAAACAGAAATTTACGTTTTTTATAGAAAACATTTTTTGTTTCTTTTCATTATTTACGTTTAGTCACCATACTTTTGCAGACGGCCCGCAACGGTGCGGACTGTTAAATTTTTTCAACTATGAAGAGTTCTCTCAGAATCCTTTCCAGGACCGCGTCGGTCGGGATGATGGCATTGGCCGCCGTTATGTTTTCGTGCAACAAGATTCCTTCCGAAACCGCCCAAGGCACGTTGAGTTGGAATTTCTCGCAAAGAATGCTCACCAGGGCGACTGTTGATCTGCCTGACACCGACGCATTCATTCTTACAGTGAAAAATTCGGCCGGAGATGTACTCTATGAAGGAGCGTATGGCGATTCCCCGGAGTCAATGCTTGTTAATCCAGGTAGTTATACCGTCAAGGCCGTGTCAAGGGTTTTCGAAAAGCCAGAGTTTTCCGCTCCGCAGTTCGGAGACGAACAGGTTGTCGTGGTTCAGTCGGGGACAAGCACTAAAGCCCGCCTTAACTGTACGCAACTCAATTCCGGCCTTAGGATGAGGCTGGATTCCGAATTCGGCGCGACATACCCGAATGGTTCCGTGACCGTATCGTCAGCGGAGGGAAACCTCAAGTACTCTCAGACAGAAAACCGCATAGGTTATTTCAAGGCCGGAAACGTCTCCGTTTCTCTGGATGACGGCACTACCTCAAAGATTCTGCTGACACGCTATCTTGAGGCGTGTGAGGTTCTGACATTGGGCATATCCTGCCCTGCCATCGAGCCTCCAAAGCCTGATGCCGGTAATGGCATTTCCATTACAGTGGACACAAGCCGGGTCTGGAGCAGTTATGACTACGAGATCGGTTCCGGCCAAGGTGCGGATCCGGGTACTACCGTGTCCACGGCGTACAGTGTGGCGCAGGCTAAGGAGCACATCGGAGAGAAAAGTGTCTGGGTTTGCGGCTACATTGTGGGTGGTGATCTGTCATCGGCAAAGGAAGGAATTTCTTTCACACCACCGTTCACCTCCATGACATGTTTGGCGATAGCTTCTCGTTCTTCAGTCACGTCAAAAAGTTCGTGCATGTCTGTCAAATTGCCGAAAGGTGACATACGTACCGAAATCAATCTGGCTGACAACCCTGGACTCATAGGACGGAAAATCTATCTAAAGGGAGACTTGATCGCGGCTTATTTTGGCATTCCTGGCATTGAGAATATAACTGAATATGTTCTGAAGTAACTGTTAACCAAATAATTATCTTTTATGAAAATCAAACTGAACAGGATGGCGTCCGCCATCGTGCTGGCGCTGCTTTGTCCATTGGCTGGACATTCGCAAAGCAAGACAGTGCCAAGAGCCTGGGAGTTCGGCCTTGGCGGGGCTGCAATGAACGTCACGAGAACGACCGTGTCAAACTTTCATCAGACCTCAGGTGGAGATTATATCTTCAACCTTGATGAGAAGATGCTGTATGGCGGAGTCGAACTCTACTCGGCTGTCGAACTGAAGAAATGGCTATATGCCGATCTGCAGGGAACCTTAGGATTTGCAAAATACTATGAATCCGAAAGCCAACGGCAGGGATATTCATTGATGGTCAGTCCGGGAATACAGTTCCGCCCGTTTGTAAGAAGCGGCTGGATCCAACCATATCTCAGGTTAGGTGTCAACTATTACCACAAAAATTTTCCGACTTCCTATTTCGGACAGTTCAAGGGAGATGTCACAAAGGAGGCCTTATGGCGGGCTGAGGATGCTTGGAATAAAGGATATCCCTTTGATTCACACATTTTTCCCTTTGTCCGCCGGCATCGGTGTGATCGGCTGGATGAGCGATAGGGTGGGAGTGCATATTCAAGGGCAGTACAATCACTCGCTTGGTACCGACGGCATCAATTTCGCCCAAGCCTCCGCCGGAATAGTGCTGAGGTTGGGAGGACAGGACAAGAACAAGTCTGTGGCGGACCGTTACATTTCTAAGCATCTCGATGAATATGCGGGACTCTATCCTCAAAATGTCATTGAGAGGGAAGTTGTCCGTGAGGTCCCGGTCGAGGTTATCCGCGAGGTCATCAAGGAAATTCCTTCAGAGAAGACTTTGGCTGAAATGATGGACAATGTGAACTTTGATTTCGACAAAGCCACGATCACGGCTGATTCCCAGTTTACTCTGGATGAGATAGCTAACACTTTGGCGCGATTTCCGGATACACGTTTCCTTGTCGCCGGCTATACTGACGCCAAGGGAACCGTGGAATACAATGAGGAACTTTCACGTGCCCGTGCCAAGGCGGTCTATGAAGCGCTTCTGTTGAGAGGAATACCGACGTCCAGGCTTTGTTACAGAGGCTTTGGCAAGCGAGTGGCTCTTGTCCCGGAATCGGCTTCGGACGAACAGCGAAGAGGAGACCGTAAGGTCGTTATTGAAAGGGTGACGTCAGAATCACTGTGGAATTATCTTAACCAACAATAAATCATATTCATTTATGAAAAATCATTTTAGATCATTGATCATGGCGCTCATTGGGGTGTCGATGTTGGCTTCCTGCAATTCACTGGAGGTGACCATGCCGGTCGGACCACGTGGAGAACAAGGAATCCAGGGTGTTGCCGGTAAAGACGGATTGTCGGCTTATGAACTATGGGTCAAGGCGGTACAGGAAAAGCAGATTGACTATACCGGCTCTGTTGACATTAGTCATTTTTTCCTTTATCTTAAAGGCAAGGATGGCGTTGACGGTAAGGACGGCAAAGATGGCAAGGATGGTGCCGATGGTGTTGACGGCGCGAACGGCAAATCCGCCTACGAACTTTGGAAGGAATATGTCGCTACCGGAATCGATGATCCTCACAATCCTGGAAGTCAATGGGATAAAACCAAGACATCGATGGTGGATTTCTATTGGTTCCTTACGGGAAACGATGGCGCGGATGGACTTATCCCATATATCAAGGATGGAAACTGGTGGATTGGAGATCATGACACCGGAATCAAAGCCAAAGGTGACAAGGGCGACAAAGGTGATACCGGAGATAAAGGTGATAAGGGTGATAAAGGAGATACTGGAGCCAAAGGTGATAAGGGTGATAAAGGAGACAAAGGCGATAAAGGTGATAAAGGTGATAAGGGCGATACCGGTGTTTCCGGCAAAAATGGAGTTGACGGCCAGAGCGCGTACGAAATGTGGAAAAGATACGTTCAAGAAACGATTGCCGCCGGAGGCAAAGTGGTTGATCCGAACGGAAATGAAATCACATTGGACGATCTTTCCATTCAGAAATTCTTCCAATATTTGACTGGCAAGGCTGGTGCCAAGGGCGATAAGGGTGATACCGGCGCTGATGGCAAAGACGGCGCCAATGGAAAGGATGGAGCCGATGGTAAAGATGGCGCGGACGGCAAAGATGGTGTTGATGGCAAGGATGGCGCGGACGGTAAGGACGGCAAAGATGGAGCCGATGGTCTGAACGGCAAGAATGGCCTGACACCGGAGATCGACCCAAAGACCGGCGAATGGATCATCGTTAATAAGGAAACCCGTGACACTATTTTTACTCACATTGCTGCCAAAGGTCGCGATGGCAAAGATGGCGTTGATGGAAAGGATGGCTCCGATGGCAAGGACGGTAAAGACGGCGTTGATGGAAAGAATGGCGCGGATGGCAAAGACGGAGCCGATGGTTCGGCAGGTAAGTCTGCCTATGAACTTTGGGTGACAGATGTTCAGTCTCCATCTGGATTGGAGGATCCTAAGAATCCAGGGACAAAGTGGGATCCTTCCAAGACGTCCATAGCTGATTTCTATGAATATCTAAGCGGAGCCTCTGGCGCTAATGGCAAGGATGGCACTGACGGTCGTGACGGTGTCGATGGTAAAAATGGCACTGACGGAAAAGATGGCGCCGATGGTCGTGATGGTGTCGATGGTAAAGATGGGGCTGACGGTCGCGACGGTATCGACGGTAAGGACGGCGCTGATGGTAAGGACGGCGCTGACGGAAAAGACGGTACCGATGGCAAGGACGGCAGTGACGGTGCTAATGGAAAATCCGCATACGATTTATGGAAGGAGCTGGTACTCAGTGAAGAAGGACTGGATAATCCGGGCAACGGAGTGTACGATATTGATATGTACCCTAAGTGGCCGAGAACAGCGGTATCCATCTATGACTTTTTCAAGTACCTGAGAGGCAGCGATGGTGAGTCCGGCACCATGATGTCGGTTGTCGACACTCTTTATGTGGAGGAGGTTGACTGGAGCAAGTACAATGTCGCTCCTGTAAGGTCTTTGGCGAAAGTCAATTCGACGGGAGAGAAGAAAGACACGACCTATGAATATGTAAATCCATATTCTGGTGGCTGCGCCTTGATAGTCTCTGGCCCGGGACCTGTTGCGATACCAAATTGCAAGGTGGAGTTCAAGGATCAGACTGGAAATTCCTTCAGCAAGACATCCGACAGCCGGGGGTACATATATCTGACTCGGAATGAATTGCCGGATTGGCGATCAGGATCTCCGTCAATGTCAGATCTGTCTGCCAGAACCAAACCGACAAGTTTCTCATTCGGGGGCAAGACAATCACGGATGCCGGAAAAATCGCTGCGACATGTGGCGTGCCGTACAAGGTTGACGTTAGTGTCAGAATGACAGGCTCCTCTTGGGAGATGACTACGGTGACCGCTGATTATGAGATTACAAGAATTGTGGAAGGTCAGTCCGAGAAGGAATGGGGAGGGGTGAAATTCCCTGAATCCAAAGACGGAGCCGGCTATTTTATGTATAGAAGTTTGGGTGATATCAACAGATTCCGCAAGGTTGAGTTTGCCTGGAGCGGTATTTCTCCGAACGATTTCATTTATGGAGACCATTTCATGAAAATAGACAACATCGGGGTGGAGAACTCCTGGGAAAGATCGTTGGGAACTGTTGAAAGCACAGTGACGGAAGCGCTGACCTATGGTGATGGCGGGTCTCCTCTTGTCGTGGATGTAAATTACATGCCTACAGAGAAAGGTTATGGAGAGTCAATCTACTATCGCGAACCATCGCCTGACTATGGCTTGCAGGCCAAGTCTTCCACGAAAACCATAATACCTGAATATTGCAGTGTCGGTGACCTGAATATAGAAGGCTTAAAAGGCGGAACGGATGACGAACAGTTCACGAGTTATAACGGGAAACTTGTCCTTTCCGATGACGGAACGACGAAAGTTCCTGTCAACATGACCAATTACGAGCTTATACTTGGCCAAACATCATTCACGTTCGCGTTCGATTACTCGACTTTTGGCCATGTCTATCTGCGTGACGGCTATTATGATGCCTCTACAGATACCTTCCGGTTCAAGAGATACGGCACGTTGTTGAGTTATCTTGAGGACCTCAAACAGACCAAGGATGTTGAATATGTGACTGTGTTTTCCAACTCAGGCCAACTGGGCGGGGTGAACATCAACAATAATGTCCCTATTTGTTTCTCGGTAAAGGACGGTGTCATCCAGAAAGCCAAGAAGGAACCTTTCACTATAAGAAATGTCTATGACAAGTTTTCCATAACAATAAGAACCTTCTTATTCGATGATGTGTATTACGGTGAGGTCAAAGGCAGGTTTGTCTATGATGAATCTAACCCTTATGTGGCTTCCTGTGAATTGGGCGGCAAGAAATATGTGTTCCAAGCCATCAAGGATGCGGTAAGCGCTCCACTTCCATAGTCCCTCACCGGATTGTGACGGATGAATATAACAACAGGACGGCTCGTCAAGAACCGCCCTGTCTTATGAATGTCCGTTCATTGAATCTGAATTACTTCAGGTAGTCGTCAAAATAGTTTGTGACCTTGTCCATGAGATGAATCCTCCACTTGCCGAAGACGTTATGCTCGGAGCATGGATAAGGGAAATAGTCTAACTGGACATTGTTCTCGACACATTTCTGCACGAAACTGAGGCTGTGTTCCCAGACAACGGTGTTGTCGATGGCTCCCTGGCAGATGAGCAGTTTGCCCTTGAGGCCGTCAACCTTGCCGATGAGACTTGTCTGCGCGAATCCGTCAGGATTTGTGGCCTCGGTCTCCATGTAGCGTTCTCCGTACATGATCTCGTACCATTTCCAGTCGATTACCGGACCTCCGGCCACTCCAACCTTGAATGTCTCCGGATAGTTGGTCATAAGGGAGATGGTCATGAAACCGCCATAACTCCAGCCATGGACTCCGATTCTGTCAGAATCGACGAACGGAAGGGACTTCAGCATGTTTATGCCCACCATCTGATCGGCCATCTCGTTCTGTCCGCAATGGCGGTGGATGGCTTTCTCATATTCAGCGCCACGGTTCTGGGTGCCCCGGTTATCCTGGACATAGACGATATAGCCTTTCTGTGCCATGAGCATCTCCCACATCCGTACCTGGCCGAGCCATGTGTTCTGGACCATTTGTGAGTGAGGGCCTCCATAGACGTAGAGGACAACAGGGTATTTCTTTGCCGGGTCGAAATCTGTCGGCAGAAAGAGTCTGTACCAGTTGTCGTACTTGCCGTCCGCGCTCTTGACCGTGCCGAAAAGCACTTCTCCGGTCTTGTATGCTTTGAGAGGATCCTCAGCTGTGATGAGATTGCGGATCAGCTTTCCGTTGCTGGTCATTATGTTTGTGACGCGTGGCACATTGAAGCTGCTGTAGTTGTCGATGTACTTGGAGCAGTCTTCGTTGAGGCTGATTGTGTGCCAGCCTTCCTCGGTCGTCAATCTGATTGGTTTGCCGAATTTGGCTTTCGTTACGATGTCCGCAGGGATTCTTGACCGGGACATCTTGACCTCGATCTTGAACAGGTGGTTTTCGACCGGCGAGATCTCCGCTGAAGTATAGTAAACGAACCGCCCGTCGTTGGCAAGGTACTCCACGTCAGCGTCCGTCACGGTCAACCTCCTGACTGTTCCCAGTGTGTCGCACAAGTAAAGGTTGCGGTACCCGTTCCTGTTGTTTGTCCTGTAGATGAATGAATATGTTCCCTTGAAGAACCGTACTGGATCCAGCGGCTCGACATAGCGAGAATCATCTTCGGTGAGGATCGTGCGCGCGAACGTCCCGTCAGAAGCCCTGTACATGTTCAGTTTCAGATGTTTCTGCGTACGGTCAAGAACCTGGATGAGTACATTCTTGCTGTCTGGTGACCAACTGATGTTCGTAAGGTACTGGTCGCGGCCATATTCATTGACATCACACCACACTGTCCTGCCGCTTTCCACATCGTAGATTCCGAGCCTGACATTCTCGCTGTCCATCCCGTTCATCGGGTATTTGATGTTGTTGAGCGTGCCGGTGCGTGTAGTGATGTCCAGAAGAGGAAAGTCTGAGACCAGGGAGTCATCCTTCCTGTAGAAAGCCAGTCTGGAACCGTCAGGTGACCAGAAGATTCCGTTTTCTATCCCGAACTCGTTGCGGCTGACAAACTGGCCGTAGGTGATGTCCGGACTCTCGCTCTCAGCTATGCAGACAGGAGCCTTGTCGAAGATGTACAGGCTCTTGCCCACTGTGTAGGCGTATGTTCCGACACTGCTGCGCGTGACGTTCCCGGCATCCTTCGGAAATCCTTCAGGCAGCCGTGTGGCGGAATATTCGGAGACCTCTCCTGTCGATAGATTCTCCTGCATCCACTTGCCGTCCTTGTAGGTTATGAAGGTGTCACTGTCTTTCCATGACGCGGCGACGCTCGCCGGACGGACATTTCTGCCGAGCACGGCCTCCTCCATGGTGATTTGTTTCCCGTCAGGGTTCGCCGGATGTGTGGTGACGACTCCGGTCTGGGCGTTGAGTGCGAGAGGTGTCGCCAACGCGATGATTGTAAGTGCTCTTCTCATTATTCGTTTGCTGGTGTTGAGGTTGAGATTATCCTGTCCACAACGTATTTCTGCATTCCGCGCCATGGAAGGGTTCCGAGATATTCCTTGTAATGAAGTTCAACGGATTTGCCGCTGTACCTCATAAGCTCGTTGGCCACTTCCTCGTCCTCGACGGAGAAATCGAATATATAGGATTCGACCGCGGCTCCGCCGGTGTTCCTGTTCGAGCCGCGGAACCCGGCCTGGATCAATTTGCCTTCGTAGGTTTTCCAGACATAGCCCTTGTAGATGAACTGGTTGAGCTCACCTGCCTTCACACCGTCTCCGAAGACGAAATAGAACCTGAAATAGATGAATCCCGCCAGGGCAAGGGCGAGAATGATTCCTGCCCAAGTGAATATTTTGCCTTTTGTCGTCATAACCTATTATTTTACCTCGTTTCCGGTCAGTTCCCATCCGGTGATGGTGGAGACGTAAGGGATCATCGCGTGAGCCTTTTTGAGATGACCCGCATAGTTCGGATGCCCGTCGGCTCCCATGTCGGAGTCATTGTTATGGACGGATTTGGTAAGAGCCATTATGTGGACATTCTTGAGTCCGCAGCTGTCGAGAGCCTTGCGGATGTAGTCGAACATCAGAAGATCGTTTTTCGGGGCGACGCAGAGGATAGGGTAGTCCTCGCCATAGTTGTCCTTGATCTCTTTCAGCAGCGTGATGTAGTTCTTGACGAACAGCCTTTCGGCAGGCTGCATTCCTGTCGAGAAATCATTGGTGCCAAGGTATATGACTGTTATTCCCGGCTTTAGCGGAAAGGATTTGGCGTCCCACTTCACATCCTTTACCAAGTCGTAGGTCTGGAGGTATCTGTCCGGCATGAAATAGCCTTTGACATTGCCGTTGTAGTTGCGGGATATTCCCATACCGGAGTGCGCCACGACAATCTGATCCGCGTCAAAGTATCTTGCCATCGCACATGCGTAGGTGAGGTTCTGGTTCTCGGTCTCAGGCTTGAAGCGCTCTTTGTTCGAGCTTTCCGTACCGTAGCCGCAAGTGTATGAGTCGCCGATATATTCAATGATCCTTTCCTTGGGAGCGTCGGCCTGAAGGAACTCTCCGTCAGTGATGAACTCGCTGATGGTCGTGGTGCCTTGTTCGCCTTCGGTGCGCTTCTGAAGGATCACCTGATGAGGTGCCTTGGCGGCCTTACGATCCTTGCCGAAGCGGGCTTTGAGTTCTTCCTGAGTGAATATCACGATGGTCGTGTCTGATCCATGCACCGCGATCACCTTGTCCGGAGTTGTCGCCATGGAGCCGTCGAGCCACACGTTGTAGTAGTTCTTTTTTGTGTCAGAAACTTTGAAACTCAATGAATTGCCCTGAAACCGCACTTTGGCGTACACCCCAGTCCAGTCAAACGACACATTCCCGTCCTTCACTTCGGTCCTGCCGATGTAAGTGATTCTTGAATCAGAGGCCTTTATGGCCGTCTCTGTCGCCTTGGGAGCGGCTGACATGGAGGTGGCTCCGAAAAGGGCCACCGCAAGAAGAGTTATCTTTTTCATCTTCATCTGTTGTTGGTTTAACGACACAAATTTAATGAATATCAACGATTCGGCAAACGAATTTATGGGGCGGCAAGCACAGTTCAGGCTCGGTGATGATGAAAAAAGGAACCGTTCCTTCGAGCGATTCCTTTTTAATCATTAGGCACCGTTTCCGGCACCCTTGTACTGGGTAGGAGAATCGAACTCCTATTGCAAGATTGAGAATCTTGAGTACTAACCGTTATACGAACCCAGCGTTCTTTGGTTTTGGGAATGCAAAGGTAGACAAAAATCTTGAACTTCCAAAATTTTCTGTGGAAAATTACGAAAATCATGAATGTTTCCGTAAATATGGTGGATTCGGGGAATATTCCAGCAAAACGCCGGCGAGTCTGAGACTATATATAAGAAAAGGCCACGGAACTCTCCGCAGCCTTTGTCTATCGTTTCCGTGGCAGAAATTACTTCTGACGGTTCTTGTATCTCTGGTAGAATTTGTCGACGCGTCCGGCGGTGTCAACGAGCTTGACTTTACCGGTGTAGAATGGGTGAGAGGTGTTGGAGATCTCGACCTTTACAACCGGATACTCAACTCCGTCAACAACGAGAGTCTCTTTTGTCTCCGCGCATGAACGGGTTACGAACACGGTGTCGTTCGACATATCCTTGAAAGCTACAAGGCGGTAGGTTTCGGGATGAAGTCCTTTTTTCATTTCTTTATTGCTTTAAAAGTTGTTTTACTTCTTGTAAACAGTCTGCAAAGTTAACCCTTTTTTGAAGATTTACAAGCATATTCCATGTAAATCTTGTCAAGTTGAGGGATTTTTCCTAAGGAAAAAGTCCGACTTTTCCATTCTGTGCGTACGACTATGGTTTTGGATGACACGTTGAAAAACTACTTCTCGTCAGCTGCTGGCGCGAGTGCTGACCATACGACGGCGCTGAGGGCTCCGCCGCAGAGGGGGGGCTACGATGAATACCCAGAGATCCTTGAGGGCCTGGCCGCCGGCGAAGAGAGCCGGTCCGATGGAACGGGCAGGGTTCACGGACGTGCCGGTGAGCCTGATGCACACGAGGTGGATGAGGATGAGGGACAGACCGATCGCGAGACCTGCGAAATTGCCGGCACCTGGAAAATGAACGGCAAACTTTCCGA
>ERZ780208.3073-NODE-3073-length-10623-cov-2.510030_pt1 | contig 10623 bp, 7 predicted proteins | sample MGYA00511167_ERZ780208 | MGnify/ENA primary metagenome ERZ780208 (study PRJEB29588, sample SAMEA2159202) | human gut metagenome | biome: human gut; feature: human-associated habitat; material: faeces | place: Denmark | collected 2008/2010 ... | reverse complement strand
CTACTTCGTGTTCAGATTTTCTGGATACGGTGCCTAAGGATCAGTTGGCTCCTTCTACCACATGGCAGACAGAGGCGGATGCGAAGGGCTTCATAGTAGGCTGTTATAAGGATTTGCTAGATGGAAATACGTTGCTTTATCTGGATTGTGGCTCAGATATAGGCTATAATAATTTCCCTTGGGAAGGATTCCGCCCGTGGGGGGATGGGTCATTGTCTAGTTCTAATCCTGGGCAGATCCTTTATGATTACAAGTCGATTCGTAAGGCGAATACATTCTTGGAGAATGTAGACAAGGTGACGTTTTCTAGTGACGCTGTAAAAGCTAATTATGTGGCTCAAGCTAAAGCGATCCGTGCTTATAAGTATTTCTTGATGAATTGGTGGTATGGTGGTGTGCCTATTATTAGTTCTTATTCAAGTGCGGACGAGGCTAAAGTGGAACGCAATACGGAACAAGAGGTACGCGATTATATAGCTAAGGATTTAGACGAGGCCTTAGCTGGGATCGCGGAGGCTCCGGAGGCTCGTGGCTATATCGCTAAAGGTGCTGTTTTAGCTATCAAGATGCGTGAGGCTTTGTATTATGGTGATTGGCAAAAGGCAAAAGACGCAGCTAAGGCAATCATTGATTTGAAGCAGTATGAGTTGGATCCGGATTATACGAATCTTTTTAAGGTATCGGGAGTGGATTCTAAAGAGATAATCCTAGCGGATCAGAATATTGAGACGTTGGATGGATTGGGAACCATCGGGCAAATGTACAATAATGTAGACCAAGGCTGGTCTTCTATCGTCCCGACCCAGAATTTGGTGGATATGTATGAAATGTCTGATGGATTGACGAAAGAAGAGTCGAAGACTTATGACGCAAAGCATCCGTTCGCGAATCGTGACCCTCGTATGGCCATGACCATTTTATATCCGGGACGTGACTGGAGAGGTGATGTCTTGAATACTTTGGACGAGAAACTTCAAGATGGTACTGTCAACAAGAACTTCCCGACTTATACAGATAATGCTTCCAAGAGTGCTTTGACTTGGGCGAAATACTTGGATCCGATGGATCAATATGGAGATGTTTGGAGCTCGGGAGCTTGTCCGATCGTATTCCGTTATGCGGAGGTTCTATTGACGTATGCGGAGGCTGCGAATGAGTTGAGCGGTCCTTCTGATGAGATCTATGGTTATTTGAATCAGATCCGTCAGCGTGTAGGAATGCGGGAAGTGGATAAGGCTAAATATGGGACGAAGGATAAACTTCGTGAATTGATCCGTCGTGAGCGTACGGTAGAGTTGGCCGGCGAAGGCTTGCGTCGTGCGGACATCGTCCGTTGGCAGGAAGATGGAAAGATGCTTGCCGAGAAAGTCCTGAATGGTGATTTGTTACGTGTTACAGGAACGATTAATTATGGGGAGTCTGAGCCTACTAAACGTGCGGAAATCACGGGTACGGCTGTTATTGAGACTCGTCAGTTCTCTTCTCGTAACCGTTACTTGCCGATTCCTCAAACAAGCATGGATAAGAATCCAAACTTGAAACAGAATCCGGGGTATTAATTTCCTATAAAGATGTTAGATAAAGAAGGGGGAAGGCCGAGAGGTTTTCCCCTTTTTTAGTTACATTTGGCGGATACTGAGATTGTATGTCTCATGTGTGCTTTAAGTATATAAATTGATTCCGTTATGAAAAAGAAACTGATAGCTTTCGTTTGCTTTCTTCTCGTATCCTTGTCTGGTCTGCCCCAGTTGCCTGTACGGTTGAACGAGCGTCCGGTGGTGTTGAATACGTCTACCGGGGCATTAAAAGGGAAGATGGTAACTCCCAATCAGGAGTCCGGTTATCCTGTGGTATTGATCATCCCCGGCTCCGGCCCTACGGATATGGACGGGAACTCCGCCGCCTTGCCGGGTAAGAATAATTCCTTGAGATATTTGGCGGAAGGGCTGGCAGGGAAGGGGATTGCTTCCCTGCGTTATGATAAGCGGGGTATCGCTTCGAGTGCCTCGGCCGGAAAGGATGAGTATTCCATGCGTTTCGAGGACGGGATCAAGGACGCACGAGGCTGGATCGATTATTTAAGCAAGGACAAACGGATCTCCGGAATCTATGTGTTGGGGCATAGCGAGGGAGCGTTGGTCGGTATGGCGGCTTCGGTGGATAATCCGAAAGTGAAAGGATACATTTCGGTGGCGGGGCGTCCCGCTTATGAGATCATAGAGGAACAGATGGCCGGTCAACCGGAAGTGATCCGGAATATGGTGAGATCCATAAACACGTCCTTGAAGGAAGGGAAGCTCGTACCGGACGTGCCGATCGGTTTGCAAGCCCTGTTCCGCTCGTCGGTACAGCCTTATATGATCTCATGGTATACGTATAATCCGCAGGAAATCATCAAGAAACTAAAAGTCCCGGTGTTGATCTTGCAAGGGGATAAGGATATGCAAGTATCCGTAAAAGACGCCGAACTATTGAAGCGATCTCAACCTTCGGCCGATTACCATTTGATCGGGAATATGAACCATCTGATGAAGACTTGCGATACGATGGATCAGCAAAAACAGATGGCTACCTATACCGATCCGGCCCTTCCGTTGCATAAGGATGTGCTGATATTAATTGAAAAGTTTGTGAGTAAACCTTGAACTGTTGTATCTTTGCGGTCATAAATTAAAGAGACAGTATGATTTCGGTTGAAGGACTAACAGTGGAGTTTGGCGGTTTTACGCTTTTTGATGATATTTCTTTTGTGGTAAACAAGAAGGACCGTATCGCTTTGGTGGGCAAGAACGGAGCGGGCAAATCTACAATGTTGAAAATATTCGCAGGCCTGCAATCGCCGACTTCTGGAACTGTTAGCGTACCGAAGGAGGTCACGATCGGATACCTGCCCCAGCACATGCAATTGGTGGATACCCGTACGGTTCGGGAGGAGGCGGAATGCGCTTTCGAGCATATCCATGAGATGGAGGAGGAGATCAATCGCTTGAATACTCAATTGGCGGAGCGTACGGATTATGACTCCGAGGGCTATCAAAAGCTGATTGATCGTGTCACGTATCTATCGGAGCATTTCCAGATGATGGGAGGAAACAACTACCATGCGGAGTTGGAGCGTACATTGGCCGGACTAGGTTTTAGCCGTAGCGATTTCGACCGCCCGACGTCTGAGTTCAGCGGAGGCTGGCGCATGCGTATCGAGTTGGCGAAGCTCTTACTCCGTAGGCCGGACGTGTTGCTGCTGGATGAGCCGACGAACCATCTGGATATCGAGTCCATCCAATGGTTGGAGAACTTTATCGCTACCCGTGCCAACGCTGTGATCTTAGTGTCGCACGACCGTGCCTTTATCGATAATACGACTTTCCGGACCTTGGAGATCGAACTAGGTAAGGTCTACGATTATAAGGTAAAATATTCGGAGTACGTCGTACTTCGCCGTGAACGCCGTGAGCAGCAGCAGCGCGCTTATGAGAACCAACAGAAGAAATTGGCCGATACCGAGGCGTTTATCGAGCGTTTTCGTTATAAAGCCACGAAGTCCGTACAGGTACAATCCCGCATCAAACAATTGGAAAAAGTGGAACGTATTGAGGTAGACGATGTGGATACAGCCATGTTGCGGCTGAAATTTCCGCCCGCTCCCCGTTCCGGTTCTTATCCGGTGATCTGCGAGGAGGTGGCGAAGCGTTATGGCGATCATCTGATCTTCGATCATGTGACGCTTACGATCAACCGGGGTGATAAAGTCGCTTTTGTCGGAAAGAACGGTGAGGGTAAATCTACCTTGGTGAAATGTATCATGGGAGAGATTACCGATTTCACCGGAAAGCTCCAATTAGGCCATAACGTGAAGATCGGTTACTTCGCCCAGAACCAAGCGCAGCTATTGAACGAGAACCTTACCGTTTTCGATACGATCGATTACGTAGCCCAAGGGGATATCCGTTTGAAGATACGGGATATTTTGGGTGCCTTCATGTTTGGCGGCGAAGCTTCGGACAAGAAAGTCAAAGTCCTTTCCGGTGGAGAACGTACCCGATTGGCAATGATCAAACTTCTTCTTGAACCTGTAAACTTCCTGATTCTTGACGAACCGACCAATCACTTGGATATGCGTTCAAAGGATGTGTTGAAAGAAGCGATCCGTGAATTTGACGGCACAGTCATTCTTGTCAGTCACGACCGTGATTTTTTGGACGGACTTGCGACTAAAGTATATGAGTTCGGTGGAGGAGTGGTGAAAGAGCATCTCGGAGGTATTTATGAATTTCTGCAAAAGAAAAAGATAGATAGCCTGAATGAACTTCAAAAAGGCGCCGGATTGTCTGTTTCTCCTACGGCAACAGCCAAAAGAAATGGAGAACAGGAAGCTGTGCAACCTTCGGAAAACAAACTTTCTTATGAGGCACAGAAAGAGTTGAATAAGAAGATTAAGAAACTCGAACGTCAGGTAGCGGACTGTGAAGCCTCGATAGAAGAGCCGCGATTGCCATTGTGGAAGAGAAGATGGCGACTCCGGAAGGGGCTTCGGATATGCAGCTATATGAACGCCATCAGAAACTGAAACAACAGTTGGACACAATCGTTGAAGAGTGGGAACGGGTGTCGATGGAACTGGAAGAAGTGAAAGGCTAGGGCCTTCCTTCGCATAACATGATAATTCTATAATATATTATATTAAGTATGAAAGTAACCAAGTATTTACCAATTCTTGCCGTATGCCTTATGACAACAGGATGTAACAGTAAGAAAGAGGCCGTGCTGACGTCCGGTATCGACCTTGCTAATCTGGATACCACGGCAATGCCGGGTACAAGTTTTTATCAGTATGCCTGTGGTGGATGGATTGAAAGTCATCCGCTGACAGACGAGTATTCACGTTTCGGCTCTTTCGATATGCTTCACGAGAAAAGCCGTGAACAGTTGAAGGAACTGATTGCCGAACTGGCTGCAAAGACGGATAACGCTCCGGGCAGCGCTGCTCAGAAAGTGGGTGATCTTTATAATATCGCTATGGACAGCGTGAAACTGAACAAAGAAGGAGCGGCTCCGATCAAAGAAGAAATGGAGGCCATCAATGCACTCAAAGATAAGGAAGAGATTTATCGTCTTGGGGAGATTTTCCCCAAAGGATAGTAGGGATTTCCCTAAAATTGTGATTATCTTTGCACATTATTCACCAGCATTAGAAACAACTATGAAGTATTTTGAGTTCACTTTTCATACGAATCCGTCCACAGAGATTGTAAATGATGTATTAGCCGCTGTATTAGGCGAAACCGGCTTCGAGAGTTTTGTTGAAAATGAGAACGGATTAACCGCATATATCCAACAAACTTTATGTGACGAAACCTCCATAAAGAATGCAATCGCCGAATTTCCCCTACCCGATACGGAAATCACCTATACATATGCAGAAGCAGAAGACAAGGACTGGAACGAAGAATGGGAAAAGAATTTCTTTCAACCGATTATCATCGGTAACCGCTGTGTAATCCACAGCACATTTCATCAGGATGTTCCTAAAGCAGAATACGATATCGTAATCAATCCTCAAATGGCTTTCGGCACAGGACATCACGAGACTACCAACCTTATTATCGAAGAACTGTTGGATAGCGAGCTGAAAGATAAATCATTGCTGGATATGGGTTGTGGAACTTCTATTCTCGCCATCCTTGCACGCATGAAAGGCGCACATCCATGTACCGCTATCGACATCGACGAATGGTGTGTACGAAACTCTATCGAAAACATCGAATTGAACCACGTAGATGATATTGCCGTTTCTCAAGGAGATGCCTCTTCACTTTCCGGAAAAGGGCCGTTTGATGTGGTTATAGCTAATATTAACCGCAATATCCTACTGAATGATATGAAACAATATGTCACTTGTATGCATCCCGAAGCAGAACTATACATGAGCGGATTTTATGTGGATGACATCCCTGTTATCCGCGAAGAAGCGGAAAAGAACGGACTGGCTTATATCCATCACAAAGAAAAGAATCGCTGGGCGGCAGTGAAATTCATTTATAAAGTTTAATACTATTACTCTGCCAACAGAAACAAAGAATACAGGGATAAAAACAGAGAGTGTCAAAACGCTGATTATTCATTTTGACACCCTCATAATATATAATAGCTTATAAAAGGAGTTACGCAAACTCCTTTTTTACTTGTTCACACCAATCCTTGATTTTCTTTTTTGCCTGGTCCGACTGATTATCCAAGTCGATAACCAACCCACACCACTGATTGTCACGCAATGCTCTGGAACGCTCAAAAGTATATCCTTCCGAAGAAGTAAAGCCCACCAATGCCGCCCCGTCTTCTTCGAATACTTCTGCCAATAGCCCGATACCATCGGCAAAGTTTTCCGGATAGCGTACCTGATCTCCCAATCCAAAGATAGCTACCTTCTTTCCTTTCAAATCCATCGTTCTAAGCTCCGGCAACAGCTCGTCCCAATAAGTAGGCAATTCTCCGTCAAACCAAGTGGAGGCTCCGACAATAAAACAATCATAAGCGGCAAAATCGTTCTGCCAAGCCTGTTCTATCGGTACCACTTCTATATGACTTTCACCGAATTCTTTCTGTATTCTTTCCGCCACCCAACTCGTTTTCTCAGCTTTGGCAGCATAAAACAAACCTATCTTCTTCATAATCCATACTGTTTAATATTCTAATAACTTCCTGGCTGCTTCATAGATCCTAGCTTCATCCGGCAAAATCTCCTTTTCCAAAATAGGATTGAAACCGACGGGGGTAAAGGTAGAGCCGACACGTTGCACAGGTCCGTCCAAATAGCGAAACATCTCTCCACCTATCATTGCGGCAAGCTCCGCCCCAAAGCCGGAGAAAACTTTATCTTCATGTACAACCAACGCCTTACTCGTCTTTTTTACCGATTCGAATATCGTTTCCTTGTCCAAAGGAATCAAAGAACGGATATCTATAACCTCTACTTTCCACCCCTTTTCTTTCTCCAACCGTTCCGCAGCATTCAGACAGAAATGCGTTGTATTTCCATACGTAATGATACTTAGATCTGTACCTTCACGACGAATACGTGCCTTTCCGAAAGGAACTTCAAAATCTTCCGGTACGACTGCAGCAGCCTCAACGGAATTATACAATGCTTTCGGCTCAAGGAATAAAGTAAAGCCTTTGGAACGCATACTGGTACGGAGTAGCCCGGCTGCATCATCCGCAAAAGACGGACAGACAATACGCGCTCCGGGCAAAGTGGTCAAAGCACCTTCTATGTTTTGAGAATGATAAAGTCCTCCGCCAATATAACCACCGGAAGCCAAACGCAGGGTGATGTTAGGAGCAAACTTTCCATTGCTACGCCAATATTCATGCGTACATTCCACATATTGTTCGACAGCAGGCCAAAAATAATCGGCAAACTCCGCTCCTTCTATCACAACATGAATCTTGGGATCAAAGCGACTCATTCCATTAGCTGTACCTACAATATAATCTTCAGCTATCGGGGCACTGAACACACGTGCTTCCCCAAATTCTTGCTGCATACCTTTCGTTACATTAAACACACCGCCTTTTTCCTTATTGGCAACATCTTGCCCCCAGATAAACGTATCGGGATTATGACGGAATTCCGCTTTCAATGTTTCGTTAATCGCATTGACCAAGAAAGTCTTTTCCCCTTCCACATCATGAGTTCCATCCTTATATTTCTGCGGTTGGTAGGGTTCCGGCATTACAAAATCATAAATACTTTTAGGATCAGGATCGGGAGCAGCCAAAGCTTTCCGGTTGGCAGCAGACAACTCTTTTTTAGCATTAGCTTCTATTTGTTGCAGTTCTTCTTCAGTCAAACGCTTATAGCGCAACAACATTCGTCGAAATTTCATCAACGGGTCGGCATCCTTCACATATTCCAGTTCGTTCTCATCCCGGTACAGGGTATGTTTATCCGAGTTGGAATGGGAACCGATACGAACACAGTTAGCTTGTACAATCACCGGATTACGCGTACTGATAGCATATTCACGAGCCTCAGTCATGGCATTCATCGAATCGAATACGTCTTTTCCGTTGCAATAGATAATCTTCAGATTCTTGAAACCGGAAAAATTCTCCGCCACTTTCCGGTTAGCAGTCTGTTCCGATTTAGGAACGGAAATTCCATAGCCGTTATCTTGTATTACAAAAATAACAGGAAGCCGTTCGAGGCTGGCACCGTTGATGGCCTCATAGACAAATCCTTCGGAAGTCGCCGATTCTCCATGCGAGGTGATAGCCACTCCTTTATGCCCATAATATACCATTGCTCTTGCCACACCCACCGCATGAAGGTCATGTGTTCCTGTTGCGGAAGAGATGTTCTCGATATGCCATTCCGGTTTGGCAAAATGGTTCGACATATGACGTCCTCCGCTTCCGGGATCTGTTGCCTTTGAGATACCGTTCAGGATAATTTCCTCTGCAGTCATTCCGGCAGATAGTACGGTCAGCATATCCCGGTAATAGGGAAACAGGAAATCTTCGCCAAGAGTAAAGACTTGCCCGATGGCCAGTTGGATTCCATCATGCCCCGCATAGGGAGCATGGTAAGACCAACCTAGAGATTGCAATAAGTAAGACGGCGCCTTCTCATCCAGCGCACGCCCTAATGTCATCAGATGATACCACTTCTTCAAAGTTTCGACATCTGTATTTTTTATATCATACTTTCTCATAGTTAATGAAGTTCTTAATGAATAAAATAATCGGTTATCAACCTTTCCAGTTTTCCAGGTAATCAGCTATAAAATGGAGGAAATTCCCTCCCAGCATTCCATCCACTACACGATGGTCATAAGACAAAGAAAGGTACATTTTATGACGGATAGCAATCGTATCCCCCTCCGGAGTCTCTACAACAGCAGGTTTCTTTTCAATATAACCTACACCCAGAATGGCAACCTGAGGCTGGTTAATGATAGGGGTTCCAAACAAACTCTTGAATGTACCGAAGTTAGTAATAGTAAACGTACCACCGTCAATATCATCGGGCAGCAATTTATTGTCCCTCGCCTTCAGAGCCAAAGAATCAATGGCAACAGCCAGTCCGTTCAAACTCAGACGGTCGGCATCATGTACTACAGGCACAATCAGATTTCCATCGTTCAAAGAAACGGCAATACCCACATTGATATGTTTCTTGAAGAGAATATTGTATCCATCCACCGATACATTCACCTGCGGATAGGTTGCCAATGCTTTCGCTACGGCTTCCGCAATCATAGGCATATAGGTCAACTTCACACCTTCACGATGGAAGAAAGCATCTTTATTCTTCTCACGCCAAATTACTAACCGGGTGACATCCACTTCGACCACATTGGTGACATGCGGAGATACTTTCTTGGACATGACCATGTGGTCGGCAATAATCCGGCGGACACGATCCATCTCCTTCACTTCTACTCCCGACATTGCGACAGGGGCAGCAGATTTAGGTTCAACCGGAGAAGATTGCGGAATTACAGATTCAGAAGGAACGGTAGCAGACGTTTTATTACTTCCTCTTTTCTTTTTATCAATATAATCTTTAATATCTTTCTTACTCAGCCGTCCTTCATAACCGGTTCCCTGAATAGAGTCCAGTTCTTCCTTAGAAATCTTCGCTTCTCTTGCCAACTGAATGACAACGGGAGAATACCAACGTTCTTCCTCCTCTTTTACGCTTTCTTCATGCATAATCTCTTCGTCAGATGTAGCTTCACCATCCAAATTAATAATAGCGACCACCGTACCCACCGCTACGGTATCTCCCTCTTTATATAAAATATCAACAACCTTTCCCGCTACCGGAGAAGGTATCTCAGCACTTACTTTAGCTGTATTCACTTCAAAAAGAACATCATCTTCCTGAATCATATCACCCACTTTCACAGACCAGGAAACGATCGTCCCTTCTGTTATACTCTCGCCCAACTTAGGCATTTTTATTTCGAATCTTGACATAGACAGTAAATTTATTATTCAACCTTGACACATTACAACAATACGTTGAAATAGAAAGTTTTAAGTTAAAGTATTTTTAACCGGACATCAACGGTTACATATCCATTCTTCACGAATGTACTTCTCCGAACGAAGCCGGTTGACAGCTTCCTTCTCCTCTACACTGAAAGAACTGACGGATTGCGATTCACTGAAATATTGAAAAGCATTTTCCTTGAAATCATCCACACTCCCCGCCGGCAAATATCTACCGATATTAGTAACCTCACTCCGAACGGAAGGAACGGCATATACGGAAGACAAAGTGCCGTCATGAGCTATCACATCCGGATTCAATACCTTATTTAATATCGTGAGGTCTGTATCATAAAGCAGTGTGCAATGATATAATACTCTGTCTTTATGTACACACTGTGCACTCCCCGATATTTTCAATCCATTCAGATAGATACCCAGCCGTTCATCTCCTTTAGCTTCTATACCGATGAATGACAGAAAGTCTAACGTTCGCTGAAGATAATGAACAAATTCAGGCAAACGCGAAACTGTTTCTATAAAAGTAAAATTGACATTACCCAAATCGTGATATACTGCCCCTCCTCCCGAGAAGCGACGGGCAATAGCTATCCGGTGCTGTTT
>ERZ780208.3066-NODE-3066-length-10648-cov-3.505051_pt1 | contig 10648 bp, 6 predicted proteins | sample MGYA00511167_ERZ780208 | MGnify/ENA primary metagenome ERZ780208 (study PRJEB29588, sample SAMEA2159202) | human gut metagenome | biome: human gut; feature: human-associated habitat; material: faeces | place: Denmark | collected 2008/2010 ... | reverse complement strand
ATAATCTGCAATTCTGTAGATCAGATCTTCTGTATCTTCCCAGCCAAGACATGCATCCGTGATGGACTTTCCATAGATGTGTTCGCCAATCTTCTGGTTGCCTTCTACCAGATAACTTTCCACCATGACACCCTTTACCATATTACGGATATCAGGATTGTGTTTTCTGGACATCATAACTTCCTTTACAATTCGAATCTGTTCCTTGAACTGCTTGTTGGAGTTGTTGTGATTTGCGTCAACAACGCAGGCGGGATTTAACAGGTCACGTTCATTGTATTTTTCAAGCAGAAGCATTCGGCAAAAGTTCTCAATGCTTTTGCTGCTTCTTCACCGTTGAATGCACGCGCCTGCATATTGGCAAACCAACTATATGTATATCCGGTCCAATAATCCGGTCCGTAATCATTCATTTTCTTTAAAGTGGCACGAATGATTCGTTGCGCCTTTTCGCCGTCGCTCCAGTCTATGATGCCCAGCGGATGAATGGCCAATGCATGAGAGAAATGACGATGAGATGCATTATAAGGAAATCCTTTGGCAAACGTAAGGCTTCCCTCATTATCCAAATCAAAATCAGGCAATTGGCTTTTCAATTTATTCCAATGCGCTGCTTCGGTCTTTATTCCCAGTTCATTTGCCATCTCCGCCCCCGCACCAAACAGGAAATGCATCAGCGATAAATCATAATTTGTCATATCCTTGAACCATGCCTGCAATGAATTATCATAAATTTCGGGACTTGAGCTGAACTCCAAGCGACGAAACCCTTTGCTGTCGACAATCGAATTTTGCTCCATGTATACAGCTACATCCTTCAAGAAAGGATAAGCTCTTTCTTTCAAGAACTCCTTATCGGCAGAATATTTCCAGTGCAAATAAAAATGCTGTGCCAACCAAGCTCCCGCCGTTTGAGACATGGCATACTGAATCCATCCTCCCATAGGTTCTCCCGTCAGGGTGCAAACCCCGGGCACATTCATACCCTCTGTTTCAAAATATTGGCGAGTATAGCGTTTGTAAGTGTCACGCTGATTCCACAATGTATTCAGATATCCCAACCCCTCAGACAAGTGATTGCCCGCATACGCAGGCCAATAACTGAGTTGTGTATTCAGGTCGTGATGATAATCCCCCTTCCATGGTGGTAATTTACCGTTATCGGCAGTCCATACAGCCTGCAAAGAAATAGGATAAGAATTTTCACGAGTTGCCGAACCGAACTTATACATCTCATTATAATATTGTTTTTGCAAAATACTGTCCGGAAGAGAAACAGACGACTGTGCCCAATAATGTTCCCAATAATCAAGATGCGCTTTATAGTCCTTTGCCAGGCCACGGAGCATAGCAGTCGACGTCTCTTCTTCTGCCTGTTCTCCGCTCAAGGAAGACGTGATGCTCCACGTTCCATACAGTGTATTTCCCTGCCGTTCCCATTTCACCACCACATCGTAAGAAAAATCTCCATATCCTTTCTGATGATACACCAATTCATTGTCTTTACGGATTACACTTCCCTGCTCATATCCCAGTCGTTGCAAATCCTGTCCCGAAACCGGACTTGCTTCGGCACTGCTCCCCTCTTGCCTATATCGAGGAGCCACCAACACAGGCTCCAGCTCCGTAGTCAGATTTTTAAAAACAAACCACCCCACCGGTTCTGTAGCATGAACAAATGTTTGCATTTGAGTACCATTTGCCCAAGTAGCTTCACACAAAGCATTATCCAGATACAAACGTACTTGTACAGGCTTTCCAAGTTTCGTCAACGGAAACTCCAAAGCCGCTCCCGGTATTTTGGAAGGAGCAGGCATCCTGTCATAGGGTTCGTCGAATTTCTTCTGCACAGGCCGATAATCACCTTTACGGATATGTTCCTTGACCCATGCAAAGCGATAATTATTCCCCGACAGACTATCTGCCGGACGCAAATCCCACAAATCGGTACGGTCCAAGGAAAAGCGCAAGGCGGTATCTTTTTCCCATACCAACGCACCTACCGTGGCGTTTCCCAATGGAATGCCTTCATCCCAACTTTGTGCCAAAGCCGGAAAGACCAAATCATTACCTGATGCCGTAACGGGACAATAATCTGCCGGAGTGCTGCAACTCATCATTCCCGCCACCAGACCTAGTACAAATATCGTTTTCAATTTCATGTCATTCAGTATATCAAATTCAAGAATCTTTTGCAAACATACACAAATCAAATGAAAACAAGGCTCTAAATTCCAAACTTACTTTTAACAAATTCGGAATAAATGGAAAGAAAACATGTAGAAAATGGACAGCAACAGACATGCTTGGCAATCCGGAACGGACTCCTAAGCTTTTTCTTACTTCACACTAAGGCTTTATCTGCCAACAACCAGTACGTCCCACTGTAGCAGGACGTATGTTCCATTGCAGCAGGACGTACGTTCCACTACAGTAGGACGTACATCCCATTGCGGCAGGACGTACTAACATGGCAATCAGAAAACGTTAGTCCGGCGGAGGAAAAGCTTTAATGTTACCGTTCCATCCTTCTGCCCTTATATAATAATGTATAGCTTACACACTCATAATGAGCACATTCCATCATATCCGTTTTTTATAATTATCTTTTATGCAAGTACCGAATTCTCCAATTCATACCATTAACTTCTTTTACGTCTTTATTTCATTCATTGTAACTTTGCCGCCATCAAAACAACTTCTCGGAAAGGAATATTTTTAATCTTAATTAAAAACTAATATTATGCTAAAGAAAAATCAAGCTATGAAGCTTATTCTGCTAGCCGGAGCCTTAAGTTTTCCGGTAACCGGTATGGCAGAACAGATGCCTAATCAGCCTAGAACAAGTATTTCCCAACAAAACGGGAAAGTTACAGGTACTGTAGAAGATGCCTTGGGAACTGTTATCGGAGCTACGGTTGTTGTTAAAGGAACAACAAACGGAACAACCACCGACATTGACGGACGATTCACCCTGGAAGGAGTAAAAAAAGGAAGTATCCTACAGATTTCATTTGTAGGATATACTACGAAAGAAGTAAAGTATACCGGACAATCCGTCCTTAAAATCATGCTACAAGAAGACACCAAGACCTTGGATGAAGTAGTAGTGGTAGGTTTTGGTACACAAAAGAAAGTCAACCTGACCGGTTCCGTAGGTACCGTAGACTCAGAAGCACTCGCATCCCGCCCCGTACAAAATGCTGTACAAGCCCTGCAGGGTGTAGTACCGGGATTACAAATCACCACTACCAGCGGTGCATTGGATAATAAGATGAGCATGAGTATCCGCGGTACAGGAACTATCGGCGATGGTTCTGATGCAAGTCCGCTAGTGTTGATTGACGGCATGGAAGGAGACATCAACTCCATCAATCCACAGGATATTGAAAATATCTCTATCCTGAAAGATGCCGCAGCCGCTTCTATCTATGGTTCGCGTGCTGCCAACGGTGTGATTTTGATTACCACCAAGTCGGGAGAAGCCGGGAAATCCAAGATTACTGCCCGTGCCCGCTACGGTGTGTCCACGCTTGCCAATGACAATGACTTCGGTATGGCCAATCTCGAAGAATATGTACAATATCAACGCGATGCCCGTATCAATGCCGGGTATAATCCCGATGATCCTACTTCGGAGTATTATTTCCCGCAGGCTATGGCCGGCAGACGCGCGACCAACTGGATGAAAGAGTTGACGCGTAACGGCAGTTTGCAAGAGTATGAGTTGATCGCTTCGGGCGGTGCGGGCAAGACTACTTACTATACTTCATTGTCTTATAATAAAACAAACGGTATCGTGCCGACCGTAGGTTTCGAGAAGATGCAGATTCGCGCGAACCTCGATACCGAGTTGAACAAATGGTTGAAAATGGGAACTCGTCTGCATGGCGGTTATATGAAGGTTTCCGATGTGCAAAATAGTTTGTTGGGCGATAGAGGTTTGGCTCCTACGAACCCCTTCTATTCGGGTATGGCTTTGGCTCCGACCATGAACGCTTACAACGAGGACGGAAGCTACAACTTCGATTTGCCTTTCGTGTTCAACGTGAACCCGATCGCCGCTATTCGCGAACAAGACAAATACGACAAGCAGTATAAATTCAACGGAACCGTTTATTTGGAATGGAAACCGATCAAGCAACTGACGTTCCGTACCAACAACTCTATCGAGTATGCCACGACTACCAGCCGCGCTTACAGTCCGGCTTTCGTGAACACTGCCTCTTACGGAGCTTCTTTGAACACGGCCGAGAGCCAATATCGCATATTGACTACTTCGAATACGATCACTTATGACGACCTGTTCAACGACGACCATTCGTTGAATGTGTTGATCGGTCAGGAAGCCAATGCATATGAGTCTTCTTTCTTGCAAGGTATATCTTATCATGTGAATCAGCAACGTCCTTACCACTCTGTGGGTGTTTCGGTAGAAGACCAACGAGTGGGTGACGGTCTTACCGAAATGGCGATGGTTTCTTTCTTCGGTGTAGCCGAATACAATTACAAAGGCCGTTATTATGTAAAAGGTTCTATTCGTACGGACGGTAGCTCCAAGTTCGGTCCCGACAAGCGTTGGGGTACTTTCTGGGCTGCCAGCGCTTCGTGGAATATTCACAACGAAGATTTCATGCAGGATATCAAATCGGTACTTAATCAATTGAAATTGCGTTACAGCTATGGTGTGAACGGTAACGACAATATTGCAGCCTACGCTCACTACGGTCTGTACTCCGACGTCGTGTACAACGGTATTACCGGTCAGTTGCCTTCTCAGTTGCAGAACCGCAAATTGACTTGGGAGACCAACAAGACCCACAATATCGGTATCGACTTCCGTCTGTTCGACCGTTTGAACGGTTCTATCGACTGGTACACTCGTCGTACCGAGGATATGTTGATCGCGGCTCCTCTGCCTTATACGACCGGTTTTGCTTCGCAAGCCCAGAACGTAGGTAAGATTCGCAACAGCGGTGTGGAGGTTCAGTTGGATGCCGAGATTTTCAATACCAACGACTTCAAATGGACAGCCGGCGTGAACTTTGCGGCCAACCGTTCGAAAGTGCTCGAACTTGCTCCGGGTCAAGATTTTATAGGAACGACTTTGCGTTATGTCAAGGGCGAACAGCTTTATACCTATTGGTTGTATGACTATGCTGGGGTGAATCCTCAGAATGGTAACGCTTTGTGGCGTAACGAAGAGGGTTTGTTGACCGAGAATTACGGAGAGGCTCGCCGCATCAATGCCGGTTCTCCCGAACCTCTGTGGACGGGCGGTTTCAATACCGAGCTTTCTTGGAAAGGTATATCGTTGGGTATTCAGCTCGAAGCCCGCTATGGTAACAAGGTATTGAACCAAGACCGTTCGTTGTTCGAAGCAGACGGTGCTTACGGCGATTCGAACATTTGGAAAGGCGCTATGAACTACTGGAAGAAACCGGGCGACACCAATGTATTGCCGAAACCGGTTTACAACAATTCGAGCAACAGCTCTAACATTTCTACCCGTTATCTCGAAGATGGCAGCTACTTGCGTATCAAAGATATTACGTTGGCATACAACTTGCCTTCGAAATGGACTAAAAAGGCATTGATGAGCGGTGTTCGCATCTATGCCAGCGCGTTAAACCTCTATACGTTCCACAACATGAACTACTGGGATCCCGAACACGGAACCACGGGTGCTACCATCATCAGTTACCCGATGACCCGTTCGATGATCGTGGGTGTGGATATTACTTTCTAATCAATTAAAAAAGGATTGTTACAATGAAAAAAATAATTTTATCGATAGCAGTTTTAGCGTTGGCTCTTTCTTCCTGCGAGGACTTTCTGACGAAGGAGCCACCAATGGATCAGTCAGACGAATTGGCTCTGTCGACCTTCGAGGGCATCGACGGAGCGACGGCGGGTAACTATCGGGCAGTCATCTCGTGGTATGGAGCATCGTTCCCGTTGACATTCGACGTGATGTGCGGCAACGGTATGGTAGGGCCGGTCAATACAGGACGTATGCGTCAGGAACCGGCCTGGAACTATACTTCGACCAGCACGATGGGCCTTTGGTCGAGCGCATATAGCGCGATATTGGGCTGTAATAAAGCCCTCACGGCTATTGACGAAGGAAAATTCTCACGCGACGGGGTAAGCGACGAGCAAATCAACAACATCAAAGCCGAGAATCTTTTCTTGCGTGCTTTGGCTTACTTCGATTTGGTACGAGTTTACGCCCAACCCTACGGTTATATCAAGGCAAACGGCATTACCGGAGTAGAAGCGATGGGTGTGCCCATCGTCTTGAAGGACGACCTTTCGGCCCGTCCCTCCCGTAACACGGTAGCGGAAGTGTATGAAAACCTCATTATACCCGACTTGGTGGAAGCCGAACGCCTGATGAGCGACAGCTATGTGCGCGCAGGTGTGAAAGATGTCGTAGCCACGGTAACGAAACCGGTTATTCAAGCCTTGATGGCACGGGTATATCTGCATCATGAAGATTGGCAGTTGGCCGCCGATTATGCGACGAAAGTGATCAAGAACGGGCGTTTCCGTCTGCTTTCGGGCGACCGCTTCGTATCGATGTGGGACGGCTCGGTAGACGTAGCCCCCCAATCGGGCAGCGAAATCATATTTGAAGTTTACGTATCTCAGAGCGACGGTAGCCGCAGTGACCTCGGAGACTACTTGACAGCACCCGAAGTTGCAGGCGGAGCCGGTTACGGCGACGTTCGAGTATCGAACGACCTTATCAATTTGTATGACGCAACCGATGTGCGCTTGACCGGATTGACGAAAACCAACAGTAAGTATTCGGGTTATCGCTGGTCGACCAAGTATCCCGGTAAAAACGGACAGTTGGCCTACAATAACGTGCCGGTATTGCGTATCTCGGAAATGTATCTGATACGTTCGGAGGCTATTTACCGTGGAGCTACGGTATCGGGCGTAACCGCTATCGACGATTTGAATCGCGTAGCCACGAACCGTAATGCCGAGGCTTACGCTTCGGTAACGCTCGACAACCTGTTCGAGGAAAGCCGCAAAGAGTTCTTGTTCGAGGGCCATATATTCTTCGATATGAAACGTTTGCAGAAGTCGTTGGTTCGGACCGATTACGACTTGGATCCGCTCACGAAAAATATCGATTTCCCGAGCTATCGTTGGGCATTGCCAATTCCCGAGAACGATATTTTGTATAACGACAATATGGATCAGAATCCCGGTTATCAAAGCAAATAAATTTTAATAGAAGACAATTATGAAAATAAGTAAATTTATATATGCGGCTGTTGTAGGAGGGGTGTTAGCTTCGTGCCAATCGGTGGATACTCCTATGTTCAGCGATAAAGATGCATTCGTGGCTTTTGACAGTAAGTCCACTTCCATAGCCGAGAATGCCGGTAGCGAGGTTAAAATACCCGTTTCGTTGGTCGCTTCCAAAGGGCTCGACGTGTCGGTGGGTTTTGAAATCGATACGACTGCCTATGCCGGTAAAAACGCTGCGAAAGAGGGCGTGAATTACCGTTTGAAAAATACGTCGAATACTTTGTCGTTTACCGATGGCGGCGAGATGGTCGCTTACATATTGATCGAACCTATCGATAACGACGACTATGATGGCGATGTGTGTTTCGATATCAAACTTTCTGCCCCCGAAGGCTGTAATTTAGGCGCGAACTACACGACTACCGTCACGATCAGCGATGACGATCACCCGTTGGCTGCTGCCGGAATCTTGGGTAAATATAATGCATCGGGTCTGGATCCGTTCGGTACGTCTCAAATGCAAAATTGGACTTGCGAAGTCGTGAAAGACGCAGACTATGTAGATCGAGTTTGGTTTACGCAGATCGTTCCGTCGGCGAGTGGCGCGACTTATAAATCGGTAATGGGTACGGTAAGTTCCGATTTCAGATCGATAACGATTAACGCCGGTCAGGATTTGGGTACTGCTGGTTCTTATACTTTGAGTCTCGATTTCAATGGCGCAAGCTCGGCAACGGCTCAGGTTTCTAATGGAACCATTTCCATAAATACCTATGTGATCGCGACGATTGTGGAACAACCGGGCTATGCTGCAAGCGGTGCACAAACCGTCACTCTGAAAAAAGTTGAAGAATAATAAAATTATAGAGCAATGAAAAAATATATTATAGGATTATTCTCTGCAATCTGCCTCATGGGGGCAGGTTGCACCGAATTCGAAGACTTTACGCCGGTGGATATGGGCGAAGGTCCTGCCGTAACGGTGACGGCTGAGAAAACAGCCGTGGATGCTTTCAAGGTAACCATTACTCCGGCAGAGGGAACCGTATATTATTCTTATATTGTGACCGACGAGGCGATGACTGTCGATCCCGACCAGTTGTTGCAAGCGAAATACGAAGGTTCTACATTGGTGAAAGCTACCGAAAAACCCAGCGTGAGCGGTACGCTTTCTAACCAGAATTTAGGGGCTACGTACTATGTATATGCCGTGGCATCCAATGAAAAAGGCGTTTGCGGGGCTGTGGCTTCGGCATCTGTCGAATTGCCCGACGAAGAGGCTCCTTATTTGGTGAACGTTCCCGACGGTAATAAATATAAAGCTACGAACGGCGGACGCAGTGTCGTTTTGACTTTCAACGAGACCGTTGTTCGAGGAAGCGGTGCTATCACCTACGATGTGACGAAGGGTAACCTTACCTCTTATGCCAACGGTACGATCGAGAGTGTCGTTATCAATAATGAGTCTGTTACGATTACTTTGCCCGAAAGTGTAGTGTTCGACGAGAACGAAGCCGTATCGTATGTATTCCTCGATTTTGCCGAGGGTGCTTTCGCTGATGCCGGCGGAAATGTGTCTGCTGCATTGGTTGGTGGCGTCGATGAAGAAACTCAAACCGTTGCAGCTCCTTATTGGGAGTATACCGCTGCACAAGAAAGTGATTTTACAGGTACATTCGGATTCTTGTTTTATCAATATGATCTTCAAGCACAACAACCCGGAAGTACACCTATGGGATTCGATACTGAGTTTTCATTAAAACATGCAAATAATCCTGATACTCTTGTAATAGACCATTTCTATTTTAAGGATGGGTATCCCAATCAACTGGAAGCCGAAGTGACCGATAATGGTTTTAGAATTGCTGATTTACAAATTATGGGAGTTATGCAGGTAGAAACTAATGTCGGAATGGTTAACGCTATTTTCACTTTCGCAGGACTTCCAGAGAGTGAAACCGATAATTTTGAATATGTAAACTTCGCTGAAAATGCACAAGGCGGCGAGGTTGTATATGCGCAAGATCGTTGGTGTGGACTTTATTGCTTTAATGCCGATGCCGACCCCAGTGACAGCAATTTTAGCTTAGGGTGGTATGATTTGTGGAATGCATCTCTCTTCTTTAAAGGATCTGTTCAAGCCGCAGCCGCAAATACTAATATCCCGTCGTCGATAAAGTTGTTGAAAAACGAGATGAAATTGTCGGAAATGAAACCGTTGTCTGCAACAGAAAAACTTCATATGCAGTCCCTTATCAGACAAAATCTTAAAATGAAAAGTATTCGTTGATCCTTTTAAGGATAGAGTTATTGAGCAGCCGGTCTTTTAGAGATCGGCTGCTTTGTTATTGTCAGTACCGAGTCTGTCGTTGTAGAGTAAATCTGCGGAAGCTGGATTTAGTCGAAATCTTGTGCCTTCTCGTGACGAGAAACTTTTCGTATTTTCTTGTGAAATTTGTATATCCTTTCGTAAATAAAGGACTCTGAATAGCCGAGACATCGGGAGATGTTTCTTATAGAATCTCCGTGTATGTATTTTTTAACAATAGACCGATCGATTTCGCCGAGTGAATAGAATATTTTTGTAAAATGTTCTATATCAATCATGTTCGCTGAACAAATCCACTCCCGGATTGTTCTTAATAATCTAAGCCGTAAGAAAGAATATTTTGTCATCGCTTTTTATATAAAAAAGCCTCCGACCCTGATGAGTGAGTAATTGATACTGTAAATGGACTCCTAATGCAAATCGCTATTTGCATCATCATGGACCGGAGGCTATATAAAACCTCCTCTCGTGGTATATCTGTTCGATACCACCGCGAGTCCATTTACGGTATCAACACAAATATAAGCATATTTTTAATTAGTTTATAGTGATTTCTTAATTATTTATCGATTTTGTAATAAATAATTTTTATCTATCTTGTATTCAGATTGATAGATATTATAAAGATGCAACATAAATTTATCCTTATTTACTTATTCCTCTTTTAGACATCGACTCTTTTTTTTATTCTTTTCTAACCCCTCCGTCCTTCGGACACCTCCCCTATATTTTGCTGCGCAAAACACAGAGGAGGAGGGGGAGATGTATTTCCCTTTCGCTTCTGCTTCGATTTTATATACGACACCTCGTAAGGCTGCTGGGCACGGCAGGGGAGGAGTTTTAAAATATCCTTTCGATAGTGGAACGTGAATCCTTATTTTAAGAGTTGACTTTCCTATTTTTTTTCAGAATATAGGAGGAAGGGAGATTCTTTTTCTTTCATGGTCTAGCATTTTTTATGTGGTGAGCGGGAACTATTCAACCTTCTCCCCTGTGTCGCGTAGCGGTATAGGGGAGAGACCGAAGGAACGAAGTTCCGGAGGAGAGGGG
>ERZ780208.3062-NODE-3062-length-10650-cov-3.095517_pt1 | contig 10650 bp, 10 predicted proteins | sample MGYA00511167_ERZ780208 | MGnify/ENA primary metagenome ERZ780208 (study PRJEB29588, sample SAMEA2159202) | human gut metagenome | biome: human gut; feature: human-associated habitat; material: faeces | place: Denmark | collected 2008/2010 ... | reverse complement strand
CGCAGCCAGTTGCCGAGGTTGATGGCAGTGATGCGGCTGAGGATGATTTGCAGCGCCATCAGCACGCCCATCACGCAGAGCTTCTGGGTGGTCAGCCGGGCGCAGTCCCGCCAGTAGTGGGCATGGAAAACGGATTGTGACATCACAAAAAGCGCCTCCTAAGCGAATGATTTTCCCAGATCGCAGGAGGCAGCACCACGGAAGCTCTGATGCAATGCGTACATCCAGAACTTCCCTAAGACAGCGGGATGCGCCGAACCCACCGCGCCGCCATGCGGCTTCGTTTCATGACAACTCCCCGTTCATGAACACTTAACGCGGATTCAGCTACTCTGCCCGATGCGAATCACAGGCAAGGTTATTGTACGCCATTTCGCCCAAAAGTGCAAGGCTTTTTCGGGATTCCTGCTGTTTTTTCAGGGGGATTGAGGGCTTTCCCATGTGTAGTACGGCGCGTCCCAGAAACCGGGATGCTCCGTCACGGTGACGGCGTCGCCCTCGGATAAACGGCGATACGCATCCCGCCCGACATCAAGGTTCAGCGATTCCGCCAGCCCCTCCACCGCGACCCGGATGTGATACTGCCCTCCGGTGCGGCTGCTATTTCGCCACTTTTCGGTGATGCAGGCAATCCGCAGACTGCCCGCGCTTTGGTCGAACGTGATGTTGCTTGCAGCTGCCCAGCTGATGGCGGCAAGGAACACCAGCATCGTCAGCGCTACCGCACGCAGCCAGTATTTTTCCCTTCCCGCCCGCATGTTCGGAACTTGCTTCTCCGCAATCAACAGCATTGGCAGGGTCAGCAGCACGAAGCCAAGCGCGACAAGAAAAATATTTCGCATCCACGGCGTGGTATACCTTCTATACCAAAAGTTTAGCAGCACAATCGCGACGACAATTGGCACACACGACCCCCAATAGTTCACAAGCGACTGCTTGCGCTTCGCCGTCAGTGCCGCAATGCCGAGTGCAAGCCAATCCGCCGCATAAAGAATCAGCGCGGCGGTTCGAAGCGACGGGAGGAACACGAGCGCGAGCGCCATGATCAGCATCCCCCACGCAGGCAGGGCGACGGCGGGGTTCGGGGGATTCTTGCCGAGGAATTTGTTGGATTTCGCCACGTCATTTCTCCCCCTGCGGCAGGGACAGCGTATAGTACGGCGCGCCCCAAACGCCCGCGTACTCCGTCACCGTGGCATCACTGCCAATGGCGGCGTACAGAGCGTCATCCACCATGCAGAAATTTACCTGATTGTTATAATCGTTGGTGCTGCCGTTTTTGCGCAGCTTGACCTTCTTCCCGTCGAAAATGTGCCACAAGTTGGAATGTGTATCCGTCTTGCTGCTCACATACGCGTGCACCGAACGCACCGGCTCATCGTTCGCAAAGGCGATATTCGTCGCGCTCATCCAGCTGCTGGACAGCACCGAAGCCATCACAAATATCACCGTGCAGTACTCGATGCGGGCAAAGATGCCGTAGTCCGCGTGTTGGGCTTTCAGCGCCTTTTCGTCCGCGAGCATGGTCAGCACCGTCACAATCACCCCGGCGGCGACGCTCAGGAGGACGCTCATCAGCGAAACGTGCCCGGCGAATTTTCCCACCCACGCGTCCAGGAGCATACTGGACACGCACCACGGGACGGTGAGCGCAAGCCACGACGTCCGCCCGCGCCGCTTCATGTACGTCATCGCGATTCCCCAGATGCCCAGCAGCGCCAGCGCGTGCAGAATCAGCAGAACGCCGTGCATGGTGCGGCGCATCGGGACGTAGAGGTTCACCGCCGCCAGCAGAAGCAGCACCTGCGACGGCAGGAAAATCGGCAGAGATTCCTTGAAAAGCTGCCAATTTGCCTTGATTTTCTCTCTTGTTTCTGCTTTCATTTTCCTTCCTCCAGTACGTCAAAAGCGCCCGCCGGAATTTCCAGCGGACGCCGATAGCAGCCTTTACTTCAGCAGGATAATCGTCGCGATTTCCAGCCCGGCTTCGAGGATGATGGACACGCCCATGAAACCCCAGACGATGTTCATCGCGGTGTTCGGGTTGAGCAGGATGAACAGCGCCAGCACAACTGCCAGCGCCGCGGAAATCGCCGGGAAGTACCAGCGGATGCCGCTCAGGCGGAGAATGTCCACCGTGCACTGCACCTTATACGCCGCCAGAATCAGCATGGCGATGGCGTACACCCACGTTACGAACGGCAGCGCCGCCAGCAGCACGCCGTACTGCGTCACGCACAGAACGCCGAGGATGATGAGCAGCAAGCCCTTGAAGAGCAGCTGCTTGATGACCATTTTTTCTGCTTCGCCGACAAAATACAGCGTGCAGAAGACGATGCCCGTAAGAATCATGACAGCGCCCGCGCCAATGACGAAGGCGGAGGTGACGGCGTCGGGGTTGACGAGCAGCAGCACACCGACGATGATTTCAGCGATGCACAGCAGGATGTTGCCAATCTTGCTGGTCAGAAATTTCTTCATGGTGATTTTCTCCCTATTCTCCGATTGGTTATTTACTTGTTGGTTTGGATTACAGGCGCAATCAGGCTTCCTTCTTGTTCAGGATGTTCATGAACTCTTCGCCGGTGATGGTTTCCTTTTCGTACAGGTACTTCGCCAGCTCGTCGAGTTTCGCGCGGTTTTCGGTCAGAATCTGCGTCGCCTTCTGGTACTGCTCCTTGACGATGGAGACGACCAGCGCGTCAATGCGCGCCTGCGTTTCCGCCGAGCAGGACAGGGACGTGTCGCCGCCCAGATAGGCGTTTTCGACCGTCTCCATCGCCACCATGCCGAACTCGTCGCTCATGCCGTAGCGGGTAATCATCGCGCGGGCGAGCTTCGTGGCCTGCTCAATGTCGTTGGACGCGCCGGTCGTAATCGAGCCGAACACAATCTCTTCCGCAACACGACCCGCCGTCAGCGTCGCAATCTTGTTGATGATTTCGTCCTTGGTCATCAGGTAGTGGTTACCCTCATCGACCTGCATCGTGTAGCCGAGCGCGCCGGACGTGCGCGGCACGATGGTGATTTTCTGCACGGGCGCGGAGTGGCTCTGCAGCGCCGCGACGAGCGCGTGACCGATTTCGTGGTAGGACACGATGCTCTTTTCCTTGTCGGTGAGAATCGCGTTTTTCTTCTGATAGCCGGCGATAACGACCTCAATGGATTCCTCCATGTCCGCCTGAGACGCGGCGGTGCGGTGGTTGCGGACAGCGCGCAGGGCGGCTTCATTGACGATGTTCGCCAGTTCCGCTCCCGAAGAGCCGGCAGTCGCGCGTCCGATGAGATCCAGATCTATGTCTTCGTGCTTGATATTCTTCAGATGAACCTGAAGGATTGCCTTTCTGCCTTGCAGGTCAGGAAGTTCCATCTGGACACGCCTGTCGAAGCGTCCCGGACGGAGAAGAGCCTTGTCCAGACTGTCCGGCCTGTTGGTCGCGGCAAGGATGATCACACCCTTGTCCCCGTCAAAGCCGTCCATCTCCGTAAGCAATTGGTTGAGAGTCTGCTCACGCTCATCGTTGCCGCCTCCGATGTTGTTCTCACGGCTCTTTCCGATAGCGTCGATCTCATCGATAAAGACGATGCACGGAGCCTTTGCCTGTGCCTGGCTGAACAGGTCACGAACCTTCGCGGCGCCCATTCCCACGAACATCTGGACGAACTCTGATCCGGACATCGAGAAGAACGGGACACCGGCTTCTCCGGCAACGGCCCTTGCGATCAATGTCTTGCCGGTTCCCGGAGGCCCGACCAGAAGGACCCCTTTAGGCAAGTGGGCACCGACCTCGTTATATTTTGCGGGATTGTGCAAGAAATCCACGACTTCCATAAGCCCGTCCTTGGCCTCGTCCTGCCCGGCGACATCCGAGAAACGTGTCTTTATGTCATTCTCGGCATAGACTTTAGCGCCACTTTGTCCGAACTGCATAAAATTACCCATTCCGCCACCTTTGGCCATATTGCTGCCGACACGCCTCATAGCCGAGCTCAGAAGCCAGTACATCAGCATACCCGGAAGCACCCACCAAAGGATGAAATCCAGAAGAGGGGAGCGTTCGCGGTTGAGTTTCTTCACAAAACGGATCTTGCCGTCCTTGTTGGGACTCGGGGCCGTTGACAGGCGGCTCACGAAATCCGGATCCGTGACCGCGCCGGTGACATAGGTCGTGTCTCTCTGCCCTTTGAGTTTTTCCTGATATGTGAGCGGAGCACTCTTTGAATATAACACCTTATCTCCATCAATCACAACGTCATAGACCAAACCTTTATCCACGTCGGAGATGAACGTCCCATAGTCAGTCTCGACCACGCTGCTGCCCCTGCTTCCCGGAAACAGGAATGTGTTGATCAATGCCAGAAAGGCGAACATCAGCACCATAGTCCAGAATATGTTCCCGTTTGGAAACCATCCTCCACGGGTCTGCCCTTCCGTCTCCTTTGGAGAGTCAGTCTTCTTATCTTCAGGATATTCCACGAATTTCATAATATAATATTCATTAAAAGTCACGGTGCGAATAATTCAAAAATCAGGCTACTTCCGGAAGGCTGACATATTGACGGAAAGAAAATTTCATGAATGTATTGATACGGCATATTCGTTTTATTGTGTAAATTTGCGGCAACTATTGAACTGGGATTATGTTTTCTTTTTTGATCAGTCTCGCGGCCCTTGTGGTCGGGTATATTCTTTATGGTAAGTTCGTGGAGCGAAGGTTCGGGGCGGATCCGACCCGTAAGACACCAGCCATCACCAAGGCGGACGGGGTGGATTATATTCCAATGCCGGCGTGGAAGGTCTATATGATTCAGTTTCTGAATATCGCGGGAACGGGACCTATCTTCGGTGCCATTATGGGAGCCAAGTTCGGACCGTCAGCCTACCTGTGGATTGTTCTGGGCTGCATTTTCGCCGGTGCAGTGCACGACTATATGACCGGAATGCTCTCCATAAGGAACGGGGGAGCGGGACTGCCTGACCTGGTCGGGGAATATCTCGGGAAAGGCACAAAGACTTTCATTCTGGCGTTCTCCATCATTGTGCTGATGCTTGTGGGAACGGTGTTCGTGTTCAGCCCAGCGTTGATTCTCGGAGACATCGCGGGGGATGGAGACCGCATATCGATTATGATATGGGTCGGGGTGATATTCCTTTATTATCTTCTTGCCACGCTGATGCCGATCGACAAGATCATCGGACGGATATATCCGGTTTTCGCTTTCGCGCTGATTTTTATGGCTTTGGCTCTGATGGTCTGCCTGTTTGTCAAATGGCCTTCGCTTCCGGAGCTTTGGGACGGGCTTGGCAATCTAGGTGAGTCGAAGGGGCTTCTGAGCGGCCAGCCGATATTCCCGTGCCTTTTCATCACCATCGCTTGTGGCGCGGTGAGCGGTTTCCACGCCACGCAGAGTCCGATGATGGCCAGGTGCCTGACTGACGAGCGACTTGGCAGGCCGGTGTTTTACGGCGCGATGATCACTGAGGGCATTGTGGCGTTGATCTGGGCGACCGTTTCATCGTGGTTCTTCTTTGATGGTGGTGCCGCTGAGGTCGGTGCGACTGTTTCCGCCGCGGCTCCGGATGTGGTTGTCAAGGTTTCCAAAGGTTGGCTTGGCGTTTTAGGTGGCATTCTGGCCATCCTTGGTGTGGTCGCCGCTCCTATCACGAGCGGGGACACAGCGTTCAGAAGCGCACGCCTGATCGTGGCGGATTTCCTGCATCTGAATCAGAAACCGGTCGCCAACCGGCTTATGATCAGCATTCCGCTGTTTTTGATCGCTGGGGTGTTGCTTTGGTACAACATCGCCGATGAGAACGGGTTCAATGTCATCTGGAGGTATTTCGGATGGGCGAACCAGACTCTTGCCGTGTTTATGTTGTGGACCGCGACTGCTTATCTGGTGAAGTTCATGAAGGGGCTGACTTATCTGATCACGATGATTCCGGCGGCGTTTATGACGGCTGTCTGCACGACCTACATCTGCGTGGCAAAGATCGGGCTCGGGCTGCCTGACTCTTGGAACCGCGCCATCGGACTTGCTACGTTTGTTGTGTCTCTGGTTGTGTTCTATATCCTTTATTTCAGACGCAGGAAGTAGGTTGTCTGATTTCGGATGTCCACCTTGCCCATACTGATTTAATTAATATTCAAAGTATTATCAACTGCCATTGTTCACATATTCATAGATAAGGAATAACTTTTCCGCCGTATCTTTGCGTCTGGAAAGTTCAAATTGCATCAATGAATATGAAAAAGTCATTTTTGCTACTTTGCGGCTGTCTGGCCATCGCGTCAGCCTGCTGCAACCAACCGGCCAAGACCGCCGGAATCAATTACGCCTACATGGACACCACTGCGCGTCCTGGAGACGACTTCGCCAAATACGCGACCGGTCATTAGGCCGACTTGAACTCCCAGCCGCTTGAGTACCCTATGTGGGGAACCGTGACAAAAGTCAGCGACGAGAATGTTAAGGCTCTCGCTGGACTGATCAAAGACATCGCCGATCACGGTTGTTTGAATGTCGCCTACGACGCCTTCGGCATCCAGCCGACCGACTCCCTCTACGTCAAACCAGAGGACAGGGTCCGCATCTGGTAATATTCCCCTCTGAATATTCATTTTACTTGTTGTCGCCATTGATCAAGTTTACAACAACCTTTACCATCGTATCCATTTCATCTGTCTTGCTTTCAGCGATCATCAAAGTCAATGCTACCAAGGCATTGTCAGCGATACGTTTGTGTCCATCCGGAGCATAAAGGATCCTGTTGTTTTCCATAAACCAGAGGAACAGTGTGGCGGCAATGCGTTTGTTGCCATCGGAGAATGAATGATTCTTGACAACAAGATACAACAGCATAGCCGCTTTCTCCTCCACTGACGGGTATAGGTCAACTCCATCCCAAGTCTGGTATATCTGACCGATTGAACTGTGGAAGGATTCGTCCTTTTCGTGTCCGAAAAGCTCGCTTCCTCCGAACTTGACTTTCAGGTCGTTGATGACCGCCATCGCATTCTCGTAAGAGGCGTGAAAGCACTCCTTTGTGGTTGATTTTACTCCCAACGTCTGATAGTCGTAGCTATCAAGCGTGTCCAAAGCATAAGTGTAGTCCTTCACTACATCGAATATGCTCTTGATCTGCTCTTCGTCCGTGGAGTCAAGATCCCCCATAGTGCGGCCCATCACATCCACAAGAGCCTTCAGATCATCGTATTTCTGCTGTGCAAGGTCATTGCGGACGGCGTAGCCTTTGATAAGGTAGTCTTTTAGGACGGAGTTCGCCCAACGACGGAACTGCGTAGCATTCTTACTGTTGACACGATAACCAACCGACAGGATCATATCCAGATTATAATATTCTATCTGACGGATAACATCTCTTTCTCCTTCCTTTTGAACTGTCGCAAATTTTGCGACAGTTGCCAGATTGGCAAGTTCTTCTTTTAGTGCATTTCCTATATGCTTACCTATTGTCTTGACATCTCGGTCGAACAAAATAGCTAATTGTTGTCTGTTCAGCCACACCGTCTCATCCTCCAACCGTACTTCCAGTTTGAGTGTCCCGTCGGGCTGGTACAGTATGATTTCTCCTTCCTGCTTTTCCATATCTGTAAGAATGAGGTTCGTTATTCTGTTATGATTCGAGGGTTTAACTGTCTTTCCCTGTCACATACTGTTCTTTCTCCATATAGTAGATTCCTTCGCCGCGGTCGCCGTTGTCCAAGTCCTCCAGTTCTACTTTGAAGACGTGATAGGGCAGGGCGGTGTCTTGTTTGGGACGATCTACGGTGAGCAGGTAGGCGTTTCCCCATTCGTCGGCCGAAAAGTATTCTTTGATTTCCTGTTTCATCAGGATGGGGACTTCTTCGCCGTTTATCCAGACGGTAGCTTTCAGACGGTCGAGGGTGGGAGCCAGGCGGACGGCACGTGCATCGTCGCGTGCAGCTCTTTGTTCGATGTTGCTTACGTCTTGGGCATGTTGGGTTTTATCCGCTTCCATTTGTTGGAAACGGGTCAGGCTCATGGGGCGGACGAATATCTGATAGCAGGGCATGGCGCCGGGAATGCGGAACACGCGCAGGCCGTAAACCTCCATGCGGTGGTAGCGGATGTCGAGCGTAGTGTCGCGGTCGGCAATGAAATCCCATGCCCAGAATTCGAGCCGTTGGTCGGCGGCCGGCAGGGCCGAACCTTTTGGGGTATGCGGATAGGTGTCCATGCGCAGAGCACCCATGCTTTCGTATTTCCCACGGGGAAGGCGCACCGTGTAATGTCCGTCGGCATTTGTCATGCCTTGGACTGCAACGTCGAACGACGGTGTTTGCCAGAAGAGTGAACAGCTGTCGATGGGGTGTCCTTCGTAGTCGGTTACCCGTCCGCTGATGGTTACACTGTCGGTTGCGGTCTGTGCCTGTAGGGGGAGAACCAGGCAGGCGAGGAGGAATAAAAGGATTGCTTTCATGCGGTTGTAGTTGTTTTTGTAGGATTACTATAGGGAATCAAACAAAGGTATCTGCAACTCTCCTCCTTCAGGAAGGAGGAGTACCCGAAGGGGGAGGTGGTAGGTAAAAACATAAAGTGTTGATATTCTGGATTCCGTAAAACCTACCACCCCGCCCTTTGGGCACCCCTCCTTCGAGAAGGAGGGGAGTTGGACAGTAATGCTTAATTCTGATACTCTGTCTCTTCCCTTCTTACCTTGTCCACTTGTTAACTTGTTAACTTGTCAACTCGTCAACTTGACCACTTGTCAACTCGTCCACTTGTCAACTCGTCAACTCAACTTTACACATTGAACCGGAAGTGCATGATGTCGCCGTCCTGCACCACGTAGTCTTTGCCTTCGATGCTGAGCTTGCCTGCTTCGCGAACGGCAGCTTCGGAACCGTACTTGATGTAGTCGTCGTACTTGATGACTTCGGCGCGGATGAAGCCTTTCTCGAAGTCGGTGTGGATGACGCCGGCACATTGCGGAGCCTTCCAACCCTTGTGGTAGGTCCAGGCTTTCACTTCCATTTCGCCGGCGGTGATGAAGGTCTCTAAGTTGAGCAGGCTGTAGATGGCCTTGATGAGGCGGTTGCAGCCGCTTTCCTTCAGGCCGAGGTCTTCGAGGAACATCTGTTTCTCTTCGTACGTCTCCAGTTCGGCGATGTCGGCTTCGGTCTGTGCGGAGATGATCATCAGCTGGGCGTCTTCGCCCTTGATGGCTTCGCGCACCTGCTCGACGTAGGCGTTGCCGGTGGCGGCGGAGGTATCATCGACGTTGCACACGTAGAGGACGGGTTTGGTGGTAAGCAGGAACATCTGCTTGGCGCAGGCTTCCTCTTCTTCGCTTTCGCAGGTCACGGTGCGGGCGCTGAGTCCCTGCTCGAGGGCTGCTTTGTAGCGCAGCAGCAGGCCGTACTCTATCTTGGCCATCTTGTCGCCGCCTACCTTGGCTACCTTTTCTACGCGCTTGATGCGGTTTTCTACGGTTTCAAGGTCTTTCAGCTGGAGTTCGGTGTCGATGATTTCCTTGTCGCGCACGGGGTTGACGGAGCCGTCCACGTGGACGATGTTTCCGTTGTCGAAGCAGCGCAGCACGTGGATGATGGCGTCGCACTCGCGGATGTTGCCCAGGAACTGGTTGCCTAAGCCTTCGCCCTTGCTGGCACCTTTGACGAGGCCGGCAATGTCAACAATGTCGCACACGGCGGGGACGATGCGTCCCGGGTGGACAATCTCGGCCAGGCGGGTCAGTCGCTCGTCGGGCACGGATACCTGCCCCATCTGGGCATCGATGGTACAGAAGGGGAAGTTGGCTGCCTGTGCCTTTGCGCTGGACAGGCAGTTGAAAAGGGTGGATTTTCCCACGTTGGGAAGGCCCACGATACCTGCTTTTAATGCCATATATCTGTCTTGTTTTTAGTTATTGTTCAGTAAATTGCCTGCAAAGATAATGCTTTTTCTTCGTTTCTTTCTATTATTTAGAGGTAATAAACGTTTGTGCGGGGTGGGGTGGAAACGGGGCGGAAGCAAGAAGCACGGTGTCGGAAAACGGTGGTTCGAGCTTTCAGAATGACGGAATTTCGCTGTTTTTGCTAACAATGCTTTTCTTTGGAAGGCGGGAAATAGCGTCGAAGGGAACGGATTCAGAGGCTGGAATTGCATGAATATGTGCGTAAATGGGCGGATTTGCGTATGTTTATGCGGAATATTGCTTGTTCTTCTTGCCAACAATGCTTGTTCGGTTCGCGCGGAATGCTTGTGCGGCTCGTCCGGATTGCTTGTGCGGCTCGGCAGCAATGCTTGTTGTCTGCGGAAACATGGCTTCGTATGGCCGAAAACCTCGTTTCCGGAGGCGTTTCGGGGCGCATTTTTTCTGCTTTGTTTGTCAGTATTTCGCTATCGGTCTGTGCTTCTGACGGATAGGCTTCGGGGCTTTCGATTTTCTGCCGGGCCTTGGCGTCGGGCCGGAAAAACGGATTCTGAAGAGGTTGAAAATGCAAAGTGTCAAAATGTAACTTCCTCCGGGGCGAGCGGTCGAAGAATGGAGAACGGATGTTGTTGCCGGATTGCTTTTTCTGTATTACATTTGCATCTGCAAAAATCTATACGTTATGAATGTAAAAGCGAAAGGTTATCTTTTAGGAGCAGTGGCGGCGG
>ERZ780208.3061-NODE-3061-length-10650-cov-12.841340_pt1 | contig 10650 bp, 8 predicted proteins | sample MGYA00511167_ERZ780208 | MGnify/ENA primary metagenome ERZ780208 (study PRJEB29588, sample SAMEA2159202) | human gut metagenome | biome: human gut; feature: human-associated habitat; material: faeces | place: Denmark | collected 2008/2010 ... | reverse complement strand
TACCGTCGTGTCATCATCCGCAACAACCGTCTGAAGAGACTCGTCGAAATCAAGGCTCCCGAGGTGATTCTCCGCAACGAGAAGCGTATGCTCCAGGAGGCTGTCGACTCACTCTTCGACAACTCTCGCAAGGCCAGTGCCGTGAAGAGCGAGAGCAATCGTCCGCTCAAGTCACTCTCCGACTCACTCAAGGGTAAGCAGGGTCGCTTCCGTCAGAACCTTCTCGGTAAGCGTGTCGACTATTCAGCGCGTTCGGTTATCGTTGTCGGCCCTGAACTCAAGATGGGAGAGTGCGGTCTGCCCAAGCTGATGGCTGCCGAGCTCTACAAACCATTCATCATCCGCAAGCTCATCGAGCGTGGCATTGTCAAGACTGTCAAGAGCGCCAAGAAGATAGTAGACCGTCGTGAGCCCGTCATCTGGGACATCCTCGAGAATGTCATGAAGGGTCACCCCGTGCTCCTCAACCGTGCTCCTACTCTGCACCGTCTGGGTATCCAGGCCTTCCAACCCAAGCTCATCGAGGGCAAAGCCATCCAGCTCCACCCGCTGGCATGTACTGCGTTCAATGCCGACTTCGACGGTGACCAGATGGCTGTCCACCTTCCCTTGAGCAACGAGGCTGTACTCGAGGCACAGATACTGATGCTCCAGAGCCACAATATCCTCAACCCTGCCAACGGTGCTCCTATCACTGTGCCCTCTCAGGACATGGTGCTCGGTCTCTACTATATCACCAAGCTCCGTCCCGGAGCCAAGGGCGAGGGTCTGAGCTTCTACGGTCCCGAAGAGGCCATCATCGCCTACAACGACGGCAAGTGCGACCTCCACGCTCCTGTTAAGGTACTCGTCGACGATATCGTTGAGGGTCAGCCCGTCAAGCATATTGTCGAGACCTCTGTTGGCCGCGTGGTAGTCAATCAGATTATCCCCGATGAACTGGGCTTCGTCAATGAAATCATCTCCAAGAAGTCACTCCGTGGCATCATCGCCCGCGTTATCAAGGCAGTCGGTATGGCTCGCGCCTGCGCCTTCCTTGACGGCATCAAGAACCTGGGTTACCACATGTCTTATGTAGCCGGTCTGTCGTTCAACCTCGACGATATCATCATCCCTGTTGAGAAGGAAGCTATCGTAGAGAAGGGACAGCGTGAGGTCGAGGAGATTACCAACAACTATAATATGGGTTTCATCACCGACAACGAGCGTTACAACCAGGTTATCGATGCCTGGACCCACGTCAACGACGAGTTGGGTGATGTCCTAATGAAGGAAATGACCGAAGCCGACCAGGGCTTCAACGCCGTATACATGATGCTCGACTCCGGAGCCCGTGGTTCTCAGGACCAGATCAAGCAGCTTTCCGGTATGCGTGGTCTGATGGCCAAGCCTCAGAAGGCCGGTGCCGAGGGCGCTCAGATTATTGAGAATCCTATTCTCTCCAACTTCAAGGAGGGTATGTCTGTGCTCGAGTACTTCATCGCATCCCACGGTGCCCGTAAGGGTCTTGCCGATACCGCTATGAAGACTGCCGACGCCGGTTACCTTACCCGTCGTCTGGTCGACGTGTCTCACGATGTCATCATTACCCAGGAAGACTGCGGTACACTGCGTGGTCTCGAGTGCCGTGCGCTCAAGAATGGCGACGAGATTGTATCTTCTCTCGGCGAGCGCATCCTTGGCCGTGTGTCAGTCCATGACATCATCCATCCCACCACTGGCGAGCTCATCTGCGCAGCCGGTGAGGAAATCAATGAGGAGAAGGCCGACATCATCGAGAAGTCACCCATCGAGATGGTAGAAATCCGCTCCGTACTTACCTGTGAGAGCAAGCGCGGTATCTGCGCCAAGTGCTATGGCCGCAACCTCGCCACCTCGCGTATGGTACAGCTGGGCGAAGCTGCCGGTGTCATCGCCGCTCAGGCCATCGGTGAGCCTGGTACACAGCTTACACTGCGTACATTCCACGCCGGTGGTGTGGCTGGTAATGCAGCCGCCAACGCCAGCATCGTTGCCAAGAACAATGCCCGCATCGAGTTTGAAGAGGTGCGCGACGTTCCCTTCCGCGACGACGAGTCCAAGGATTGCCGTATGGTCGTAAGCCGTCTGGGCGAGATCCGATTCATCGACCCCAATACCGATATCGTCCTCTCTACCCTCGACCTGCCCTACGGTTCTATCCTCTACAACAAGCACGGCGACATCGTCAAGCAGGGCGACCTCATCGCCAAGTGGGACCCCTTCAATGCGCTCATCGTTACCGAGTATGCTGGTACACTGCGCTTCAACGACGTCATCGACGGTGTCACCTTCAAGGCCGAGACCGACGATACCACCGGTCTTTCCGAGAAGATTATCATCGACGCCAAGGACCACACCAAGGTTCCTACCTGCGATGTGCTCGACGCCGACGGCAATGTGCTCGGTACCTACAACTTCCCCGTAGGCTGTCACGTAGTGGTAGAAGACGGACAGAAGGTATCTACCGGTGCCACCCTCGTTAAGATTCCACGTGCCGTAGGAGGTGCTGGTGACATCACCGGTGGTCTCCCACGAGTTACCGAGCTCTTTGAGGCCCGCAACCCCTCTAACCCCGCAGTCGTTTCTGAGATCGATGGCGAGGTCACTATGGGCAAGCTCAAGCGTGGTAACCGCGAGATTATCGTTACGCCCAAGCACGGCGAACCCCATAAGTATCTTGTCAATCTGAGCAAGCAGCTGCTCGTGCAGGAGCACGACGCCGTGCGTGCCGGAACTCCACTCTCCGACGGTGTCATCACTCCCAATGACATCCTTGCCATCAAGGGTCCCACCGCCGTACAGGAGTACATTGTCAACGAGGTACAGGATGTTTACCGCCTCCAGGGTGTGAAGATCAATGACAAGCACTTCGAGATTATCGTGCGTCAGATGATGCGCAAGGTTCAGATTAATGACCCGGGCGACACCACATTCCTTGAGCAGGAACTCGTAGACAAGCTCGACTTCGCCGAGGAGAACGACCGCATCTGGGGCAAGAAGGTAGTCACCGACGCCGGCGACTCCGAGAACCTCAAGGCTGGTCAGATTATCACTCTCCGCAAGCTGCGCGACGAGAACTCAAGCCTCAAGCGCCGCGACCTGCGCCTCGTCCAGGTGCGCGATGCCGTCCAGGCCACAGCCACCCAGATACTCCAGGGTATCACCCGTGCTGCCCTCGGTACCAAGAGCTTCATGTCTGCCGCTTCGTTCCAGGAGACCACCAAGGTGCTCAACGAGGCTGCCATCCGTGGCAAGCAAGACCGCCTCGAGGGTATGAAGGAGAACGTTATCTGCGGTCACCGCATCCCCGCCGGTACAGGTCTGCGCCAGTTTGACAAGCTCATCGTTGGTTCGCGTGAGGATTACGAGCGCATCGAGGCCAACAAGAAGAACATCCTCGACATCGACGTCAAAGACAGCAACATCTAAGGTTTTTCCCTTGATTACAACATAAGCGAGAGCCGCCGACCCCACTCAGGGTCATGCGGCTCTCGCTTTTTTTTGTGCCGAAGTTTAGTTTTCCTGCATTTTTATTGTCTGTTCCGGGGCTTTCTACTACCTTTGCCGTAGACCATGCGGGTGATTGTGTTTTCTTATGCTGCAGTTGGGATGCGTTTGGATAGATTTGCCATCATTCGCACGAGTTTTCCCTTTCTCCACAGGCGGCAGGGTGGCGCCGACACAACCACGCAGATAGATGTGAAACCGATGGAATTGTTAAAAATGTTAATTCCCGTTTGGTTTCATCCGCCTTATGTGTCATATTGGTGTAACAAAGCCACAGTACAATGACCGAAAACCAGTTCATCAGCCTTGTCCCGCGACTGCGCCAGGTGGCGCTCACCGCAGCTGTCGGCGCCGGAAGTGATGCCGACGGCGCCGAGGATGTCGCCCAAGACACGATGATACGCCTGTGGCAACTCCTTGCCGCGTTGGAGCGTGTCGAGTCGCCCGAAGCCCTCACCGCCACCATCGCCCGTCGCCTGGCTCTCAATGCCTGCCGTCGCCAGTCATCCCGCCTCCCTCTTGCCCACGCCCTCCGCCAGCTTGCCGCTTCGGTTTACGCTCAGCCCGATGTCAGCCTTCAGCACCACGAGAACCTCGAGTGGCTCGACAGTCAGATGAGGCGCCTGCCCTCAGTACAGCAGCAGGTCTTCTACATGCGTCAGGTCGAGCACCGCAGCCACGACGATATAGCCCGCATCGTGGGCATAGCCCCCAAGTCGGTCAGCACCCTCTTGGCGAGAGCCCGCAAAGCGATTTATGAAGAATTGGACAAACGTAGATAAAGCCTTATGAGAAATCCCGATTATGCCACCATAGCCCGGCTCCTTGAGCGTTACATGCAGGGCACCACGTCGCTCAGCGAAGAGCAGACGCTGGATCGTTTTTTCCGCACCGCCACCGATATTCCTGTCGAGTGGGCCACCTTCAAGCTCATGTTTACCGCCTATGCCGCCCCCCGCCCCAAGTCTCGTGCGCTTACCCTGCGCCGGATGATGCCCTGGATGGCAGCAGCCTCAGTCGTGGCAGCCGTAGTCATCGCCGTGTGCCGTTTAGCTCCTTCCGACACCGCCTCCACCACTGCCCAAGCCATCCCCACTGCCATCCCCGTAGCCGAGCCGCTCCCCGCCTGTGTGGTCGAGCCTGCCGCCCGCCCCGCATCCCAGTCAGCCCCCGCCCCAGCCGTCCGCAAGTCTGCCCCTGCCTGCGTCGTCCCAGCCCAACCTGTCGACACGCTCTATCGCCAGCTTATGGCAGAGACGGTGGTCGCCACCGCCAATCTGATGGACGATATGGCGCAGCAGCACGCCAACGCCCAGTTGCAGACCATCACCGCCCTTATCGTCGCCGGCGAGCTCAACTCGCTCGACATTTGCGCCGCCCTGGAAGAAGGGGCCGAGACGGTCGACGACCTGCTTGCCGAGAATGTCTAACCCATTAATATCTTAACAGTTATGAAACCTATTCATGCCCTTGTGATGAGCCTCGCGCTCTTCTTCGTTGCGCCAGCCCATGCGCAGCAGCCCATCGAGAAGTCATTTGCCCACCTGCGCAAGGCGGTCAAGATGGAAGTCTATCCCAACATCGTGCGCGACCCTGCCACCATGCAGGTCGAGGGTTCTGCCGAGGTCTACGAGTTTGTGGTCAGCGAGCGCAACCGCGCGCTTATTGACACCTTGAGAGAGGCTTTCCTCGCATCCTCCGCGACGGCTTACAAAGTCTTTTCTGCCAACGACCACAAGCACCAGCGCCGTCTCACCTACACCCCCGGCAACGCTGTCACCATAGGCCGCAATTATATCAACCATATCGCCGCGCTCTTTGCCGACGCCACGCGCCCGGGCTATCGCACAGCCTACTGCCTGGAGTGGTCGTTCCCCTATCAGGGCGAGATACGTGCCCGCTTCTCGCGCGTCTATGGCCCCAACCCCAAGTCGCGTCCCGTCGCGTCTCCCGCAGCCATCCCCTCACAGCCCGTCACCATCGACGATTGGCAGACGTTCGTCTCCAGCCTTCAGTCGGTGCTCGACAGCATCGCTTCGTCCAGCCCCATCCACGACGCTACCGCCTACCAGCAGGCTATAGCCGGTGTCGAGAGCCTTGCCCAGCGCTTCATGCGCCAGCATCCCATGCCGCCATGCCCGTCCTCGCCCGACTCCAGTGAGAAGCTCAATGCCGCTGTGCTCACCCATAGCCGCGACAGTGTCGAAGCAGCCCTCGTCAGCCTCGACTTCACCCCCGCCTGTCGCGCGTTGCTCGTCGATGTGCTGCTCGATGCCGACAAGCAGATAGATATCCACCGTGTGGTCGCCGACGCCAATCTGCGCGACCCCGAAAAGATGATGCTCATTATGACCCAGGTCACCCGCCAGGCTATACGCCGATTAAGATGATGTCATAGTGCCGCCAGTGCCGCCCGATAGCGATTGGGCTGCATGGTCAGGGGGGCTTGCCTTCGGGGCAGGCACCCTTTTGAGGTAGACATCCACAAGGACAGAAAGGCAAAAGCGGCTCCCCGCGGGCAGTCGCTTTTGCCTTTCGGTTTTCTGCCGTCAGCGTCGCGGACACCGTGGGCTTTTCTGCGATTTTAACAATGTTAAATATGTCAATCCTTTACGCTGTTTTCAGGAATATAGTTCACTTTGCACCTCGTTAAGATACAATCAGTTTCACTCCCGATCGTTTCTTCCCGTGCTTCTTGTGCGGCCTGTAGGCATTGGCTGCGTGCTGTATGCCCCTCTGCTTGTGTCTGACGCACCCCCGACTATAGACACCTCGATTATTACAGACTACATCATGACCAATCTGCTTTGTGCGCTTCCCGCTGGAGTGCATACGGCAGCCGTAGTCTCTTGTTTGCCTGTGCCTGCAACCGACCTGTTGTGGTTAGGCCTCTTGCTCGTATTCAAATTTTACATCATACATAACTCAACTTTTACCACAGATGAGAAGATTGTTAATTATCTTTTCCTTGCTGTCCTTATTGGGCGGCAGGGCACATGCCCAACACCTCTATGCCAGCGTCCGGCAGAATGGCGCTGAGCTTGAGTCACTGGGCACAGCAGCCTTCAGCGTCGGTGCCGACTCCCCCGCCACGGTCGAGTTTGACAACGGCAAGGCAGTCATGACCATTGGCGGCCATCGCGTCGCCTCACTTCCCATGAGCGATGGGGGAGAGTTGGTGTTGGCCTTCGAGACCACCCTTGCCGACGGTGCGATCAACCGTGTCGTCAAGTCGTCTTCCCCGAGTCTTCCCTACGCCACAGTCTATTTACCCTTCCAGCTCGTCGTTCCCTCGGGATGCGAGGTCTATGCGCCCACGTTCGACGGTAGCAGCATGACGCTCCACGCCGGCGACGCTGAGCAGCTCAAGGTTGGCGACATAGTTCCGCCCGAGACCCCGCTCCTTGTCCACGGCACAGGTAAGCTCTCCTTCGGCTTCTCTGCCGAAACTCCCACCTCCACGCCCGCCAGCGCCCTCAGTGGCTCGTCGCTCAAGATAGCCTGTCCCACCGACGCCCCCATCTTCACCTTTGGCATCGGCAAGAGCGGCACCCACAAGGGCGAGTTCGGCCTCTTCCGCTACACGGGCAGCACGCTCGGTGCCGGCCTCTGCTACATCAGTGTGTCCTCTGCCCCAGCCGCCAGCTTCGTCGGCATCTCGTTCGACTCCACTACCGACGGCATCGGTTCTATCGAGACTCCCCCCATCCAGCACAGAGTGACCAAATACATAGACCACGGCCGCATAGTCATCAGCAAGAACGGCCGCAAGTACAATCTCAACGGACAAACCCTCAAATGATAACAATGAAGAAAGCATACATCCGCCCCGAGGCAACCCTCATCCGGATAGCCACCACCCAGATTCTCGCCTCGTCAACCTTCAAGGCTGACGAACACACCGACACCGACATGCAGTGCTCGATGCGCTATCACGAAGAAGACTGGGACGAATAACCCATCGTCCATAGCTTAGCAGCAATAGTAATAAACCAACCAACAACGAAACAACAATGAAAAAGATATTATTCCTCCTCCTCGGCATCATAGCCGCAGTGAGCGCCAACGCACAGGTAGTGGAAGTATACGAGAATGGCACACTCGTCCACATCTACAACAATACTTCAGCCACCAGATACCCTGTCAAATTCAAGGCTCCTGCCAACTCCGAAACCACCATCCATGGTCACGATTATGTCGAGATTGGTGGCAAGAAGTGGGCGACGATGAATGTCGGTGCCACTACAGTAGCCGGCAGCCCAGAGACAGCCTATGGCGACTATTATGCGTGGGGTGAGACGGTCACCTACTATACTAAGGTCGATTTTAACAACGAAGATCTAAAATCCTCCATCAGCTGGAAGGGCACGAATATCGAAGGCGCGCATATCAATAACAATAAATATCAGCATAACTGGCCTTGTTATAGTGGTACGAATCCTTTCAAGGAGTGGTCTACTGCTCCCTATGGCGCCGACGGTGTATTGAATGAAGGCTGTGATGTAGCCCATTCCTCTTGGGGCAGTTCATGGCGTATGCCTACCAAGGCAGACTTTGACAATCTCGTTAAGGCTTGCTGTGGTTCTACATCAGGCTATTCCGAACCGGCACCAGATAATGGTACTATCTTTACAGGCGGCGTCTATTATATAAAGAAAGCACCCACCACAGTCGATGGCGTGACCTACAATGTGCCCGGCATCCTGTTTGTCGACCAGATAGATCCCTCCAAGCGCCTGTTCTTCCCTGCAGCAGGCAACCTGCAAAATGAAAAACGTGATGGTCAGGGTTCTCTCTGCACTTATTGGTCTTCAAGTAAGTTTAGCGTTTCAAGTAGCGCTTATTGTGCGTACTATTCATTGGTCAAAAACACTATGGGTATGAAAGATATTGTTCGTTGCTATGCGTTCACTATCCGCCCCGTGTCCGACTGATAAGCCGCGCGTCGCCCCTCGTCACCCCCATCCCCATATAATATATAATAAGGTGTACCACCGTCAGCCCCATCCCTCTGCTGTCGGTGATACACCTTTTTCCATTTAAGCCCGTCGTGGCGCTAACCACAGAAATATGAGGAGAGGATGTAAAAAAAGTTGACTTTTTCATAGCGGCTTGATTTACTTTTATTACCTTTGTAGAAGATAGGCTGCACCTCAGCCATTAAGCGAGCTTATGGCCTTCGGTTTGCGCTATCTTTGTAGAAGATAATCGATTATCTTTACCTAATAACAACCAATAGTATGAGAAATCAAGTATTCGTCTTGTGTAGTGCCCTCTTCCTGTTTGCCGGGCATCACGACGCCTACGCCTAGGGCTTCCTGAAGAAGCTGGGCAAGCGCCTCGAGCAGAAAATAGAAAGCACTGTCGAGGGCAAGGTCAGCCGCACCGTAAAGGGTACGGTCAATGGCGCTGCCGATAAGACCGTGCGCACAGTCACTGGGGGCAAAGTGAAGTCTTCGCCCGTACGTGCCGGTGGCCAGTCGTCGAGCCGGCAGAGCGCGCGCAACCGTAGACTCGAGCAGCAGGCCGATGCCATGCTGGGCCCCGACCACAACCGCAATGCCGAGGATGCAGCGCCTACCGTGCGCATCCCCAAGGAGCACACGGCGCTCTTTGCCCCGCTGGGTTATGAAGCCGACCCGTCTCTGGGCACCAAGACCTTCAAACCCATCAATCCGCCCGTCCAGGCGGCAGACCAGGTGGCATGGAGCGGCAAGATGCCCGCACCCCAAAACCTTACCAACCAGTCGCTCGTCGATATGTACAACATGCTGTCGACCGCCAGCGACTATGCCGATATGAGTCTCTCGCCCGCCCGTCATTACCTGTCGAATGTCACCAGTGTGATCTTCGGCCGCATCGGAGCGCTCGACGAGCTGTATGAAAACGTCCAGGAAGCTCGCGAGAAGTATAGCATGACCGACTGCTACGAATGGAGCATCAACATTAGCCACAGTTATCTCGTCAGAGTAATCAGCTCCGACGAGTACAAGGCGATGATACGCTCGTCGCTCGAGCCGCTCTTCACGTTGCCGCAGACAATGTTTAACAACTACCCCGAGTTGAAGGAGTACTTCGCCAAGCACGGCGGACTCAGAGATGCCCACAAGCTCCAGCTCACCAAGTGGGACCCCGAACCCAACAAGCAGTCGGTGCGCACCTCTTCGGGTGGCAAGGGCACGGTTGTCTCCAGCACCGCGGGCCATTCGGGAGAGATAGACCTCGACGGCGTATTCTATATCATCAACAACAAGTCCAGAAGCGTCGGCGTGAGGCGTACCGCCACAGCCCACCTCTCGGGCAAGGATGTCGTCATCCCCGAGCATATCGAGATTTCCGGCGTCAGGTATCCCGTCACCATAGTCTATGCCAGCGCCTTTGAGAATGCCGCCATCCGCAGCATCAAGCTGCCTTCCACCCTGAAGGAGATAGGACACAAGGCATTCCGCGCTACCGCCATCTCCGCGGTCACCATCCCCGCTTCGGTCCAGAAGATCGAGGGCTCGGCTTTCAGCTGCATCAACAATCTTACCAAGGTGGTCTTCGAGGGCCAGAGCATGCAGCTGATAGAGGGATGCTTCTACCGCTGTCCCAAGTTGCAGAGCGTAGTCTTCCCCGCCCAGCTCACCAAGGATATGACCTACGACATGTTCCGCGACTGCAAGTCGCTCACCCGCGTAGTCCTGCCCAAGAACCTGCGCGTCATTCCCGAAGGCACGTTTGCCGGCTGCACCAATCTCAAGCAGTTAGACCTTCCCGCCACGGTCACCACCATCGGCGGTCAGGCGTTCACCGACTGTGGCATCACCTCGCTCTACATGCCCAATGTCACCGAGCTCAAGGACGGAGCCTTCCTCGACTGCAACACGCTCAAGACCATCACCATCGGCAAGACGCTGAGAGACAAGCTGGTCAGCGACAACTGCTGGGGCTATACCACCAATTTCGGAGAGAACCCCCATCTCCGGCTGGTGCTCAAGAATGGCGAAGTCTCCTTGCCTTCTTCGGTCAAGGTGATGTAGTCCACCTCCCCCGCAGTCACCCATTCATCCGCGGCAGCAGTCCCCGATGAATGGGTGATTGCTTTTCCCCGCCTTTCCACCAGCTTCCGTCGCCCCGCCA
>ERZ780208.3059-NODE-3059-length-10661-cov-15.596926_pt1 | contig 10661 bp, 8 predicted proteins | sample MGYA00511167_ERZ780208 | MGnify/ENA primary metagenome ERZ780208 (study PRJEB29588, sample SAMEA2159202) | human gut metagenome | biome: human gut; feature: human-associated habitat; material: faeces | place: Denmark | collected 2008/2010 ... | reverse complement strand
ACGCTCCCACGAGGGGAGCGACCAGACCTTGAGTTCGGTGAGATGTTCTCCGCAGATTTCAATCCACGCTCCCACGAGGGGAGCGACCGATAATATCATTGATGAGCAGAGGGATGAGCTATTTCAATCCACGCTCCCACGAGGGGAGCGACCGTAGGTATCATAGACCGGAAAGAGATCCTCTATTTCAATCCACGCTCCCACGAGGGGAGCGACATGGTTCCAGTCAGTTCTCTGGTATGCCGGTGGTAATTTCAATCCACGCTCCCACGAGGGGAGCGACGCATGGGAGCGCTAACCAGTATAAAAGCAATCTCATATTTCAATCCACGCTCCCACGAGGGGAGCGACGTCTTGATACTAAAGCCATGAAGTGCAACAACAAAATTTCAATCCACGCTCCCACGAGGGGAGCGACAGGCAAAAGATCATATAAAAAGGAGTTCCAACATATTTCAATCCACGCTCCCACGAGGGGAGCGACCAAATACAGTAAAACCACCAAAATAACATTCGAGATTTCAATCCACGCTCCCACGAGGGGAGCGACGGTAAAGATTATTTTATGGGTGTCTACGAGCACATTTCAATCCACGCTCCCACGAGGGGAGCGACGACTTTTCCATCTACAGTGATTCCAACACTCTTTTGATTTCAATCCACGCTCCCACGAGGGGAGCGACGCCGGTGTTGCTGTCAGATATGGTATCCGATGGCTATTTCAATCCACGCTCCCACGAGGGGAGCGACCTCTTAAGTAATCTACACTGCATTTGTCGGTTTTATTTCAATCCACGCTCCCACGAGGGGAGCGACATTCACCTAGCTCGTATGTAGTAGACGATCTACGCATTTCAATCCACGCTCCCACGAGGGGAGCGACAACAAAGAGATCAATGCTACTCACGGAATTGTAATTTCAATCCACGCTCCCACGAGGGGAGCGACCGGTCTTGAGCTCTGGTGGTACTTGGTAGTATGATTTCAATCCACGCTCCCACGAGGGGAGCGACAAATGCAAGCCGTAATATTACACAAATTTACATGATTTCAATCCACGCTCCCACGAGGGGAGCGACCTCAAAAGAGCCAATATCCAGATATTCAGGGTTATTTCAATCCACGCTCCCACGAGGGGAGCGACGGCTAAAATCTGTCCTACAAACTTAGTATAGTAATTTCAATCCACGCTCCCACGAGGGGAGCGACATAACTCCGGCTGGTCTTCATTTCCGTTCAGATACATTTCAATCCACGCTCCCACGAGGGGAGCGACAGCAATTTTCGCCAAAAAGTTCTCTTTTCTCTCAGCAAAAATTGTCTAAAATATTTAATCTTAACAACAAATTATTTTAATTAAAAATATCTTTGTATGTTATTTCAACAAATCGCATAATTTATAAGGTGCGAATCCACCAGGCATTTTATGTATGCTTGGCTTTCGCATCAGTTACAAAATCAGTGTCTGATCCGGGGCGATTCCTCTGTCTACCCCGATATGTTCAATCTTGGTCTGATATTTATTGCCCAGATAGTAGAATCGAAGACTGTCCTTTTCTGTATCAATAATATCCTCAAGTGTTGCCTTCAACGCAATGCTCTGTGCATTATCCAAAATGCACTCAAATACGGAATTCTGAACTCTTCTGCCATAGTTGACGCATTGCTTTGCCACTTTTCGCAGCCTTGCTTTGCCGGTCGCATTTTCTGTGTTGACATCGTATGTGATCAATACTAACATATCGCACCTCACTTCCACAGGAATGCAGGATAACCGTCCAAGTCGCCACGCAGGAATCGTGCCAACAGCATTGCCTGTACATAAGGAACCATACCCCATTCCACTTTTTCCTGCAAATAGGGATGCGTTATGGTTTCTTTTTTACGATTCTGCCACTCCGTCAGTATTACCTTTCGTCCATCATCATCCAGAAGAACCGCGCCGTTTTCTTTTTGGGTAAAATTTTTAGCTGTGATCATCCGCTTATTTACCAACGACAGCACAAAGCGATCCGCCAGCACGGATCTTAGTTCCTCCATCATATCCAGTGCCAGCGATGCTCTACCCGGACGCTCTGTGTGCAGATATCCCACGCAGGGATCTAACCCTACGCACTCCAGTGCAGATGCTTCCATATTTGTCAGTAATGTATACACAAAAGACATCATTGCATTCATTTTATCGATGGGCGGTCTTTTATTCCTGCCTTGAAATGTAAAATCTTTTTTCTGCTGCAGAATCAATTCGTCAAACACGCTAAAATAAATACTGGCTGCCTCTCCTTCATATCCCCTGAGTTCGTCCCTGGATGTGCTATTCTGAATCAACATCAGAGAATTTTTCAGCATTTCAGATGCCTTTTTTACCCGCTCTGCATCAATCTGCATACTATGATCTCTGACTGCCCGCTCCAGAACCCACCTGGCATTATGTACTTTTCCAAGGATACAATTTTGAGCAATCTCCAATCCCACCTGTTCATCTTTGCTGCTGGCATACTGTTGTTCCCGCAGAATCACGTTCCCCCGCACTTTCCCGGTGACCCGTGCCAGGAATTTTCCCTGGGGAGTCATGTAACACAGAGAAATATTTCGTTCTGCACAGGCACCCATAAGTGCCGGGCTGGTTCCCCGATATCCGAATGATACAATTTCCTCAAGATTATGCAGCGGAACTCTGCCCAATTCTTTCTTGTCATCATAAATTACAATATTTTCACCATCCAGAGCAAGATAACTGTTTTCGGAAGTAACATATAACGTATTCAATAATTTTTTCATACGTTTTCCTCCATAAGTACCTGATCCATATAGTTTTTCACCGAACCGGTTTTTGCGAGTCTGGGCATACAAAGTTCCTTTAAAGAACAGGAAGTACAGTTCTTTCCCATCTTTACTTTCGGTGTATACCGCCGTTCATAATATTGATGCATTTCCTGAAACATCTCCCGCACTTCGCTGCGAAGTTCTTCCGTGATCTCCACGATTTCCCTCCGTTTTGTCTCTCCGTAAAAGAGTGCACCTTCCGGAATCTGTGTGGAAAACATTTCTTCCAGGCACATTGCCTGCGCCGCTAATTGTAATTTGTCTTCCTCTGTGATCTTCGGCTTTCCCTTCTTGTATTCGATCGGATATACCGAAAAATAGCCCCTGTGCCCATGCAGGCGGATTCCATCCCCACATCTATGGAATTCCACCACATCACACTCACCCGTGACGCCCATTTCTCTGGACGCCACGGGTAATGCTCTCGCTATGATTGTGTCTCTTCTTTTTTCGGTAAGATATGGATCATGTGCTTTCTTATGCATTAATTCACCGATTACCGTATGTTCATTTTCAGCCCACTGTTGCTCTATATGGATCAGCGCCCACTGTCTTTTGCAGAATCTGAAATGCTGGATCCCTGATATCATGAGATAATCATCTTCTGCATATTCCATTAATTCATCCTTCTTACTTCCACGGAATCAGGAATCTGTTCCTCGTGAACGGTAACCGTATAGTCCTGATATTTTCTGGGATATTCCACGCCCTCGTTTCTCTTTACTTCTACGGCATCGAACAATTTATAAGCCGGGCAGTCTCCCAGTTCTTTGCTATGCTTGAATACAATCAGTTCCCGCACTGCCATATTGCCTCTCGCTGCAGAATGGTCTACCTCGAACATGTTAAGAATTGCTTCCCATAGCAATTCCAAATCGTCTTCGGAAAATCCGGTTACTTTCCGCGCCAGATTTGCGGAAATATAGCCTTCTGCCCGGTACAGTCCATAAGGAACGATGGTCTTTCTACCCATTTCCGTATTCTTGTTTTCCGCGTCCTTTTCTGTGGTGATGGCAACTCTGGTGATAGTTACTTCTTGGCTGATGATCGGATCGATACTTCTGGCAAATCCAATCTGCACGGGTCCTCTCACCTGACCGCAGTTCAACGATGCTTTTACAAAAGTAGTCATTACGGCACCAAACGTACGGATATCATAGAAATTCCGGCACATATAATCCTTCAATTTAAGATCTACACCGGGATCATTTTTCTTTAACTTTTTAAGTTCCTCTGTCACCTTTTTATCATCCGTTTCGGTGATTCCCATATCCGCACAGGCTTCTCTGTCACTGCGATTTAAGGGTACATCTTCTTTGATGTAAATCTTATATCCCTGAGCATCCTCTTTTACGGTCTCGACATAATTGCGGATCTTACGTTTCAGGCAGACATCCGTTACCAAGCCCAGTCCGCTCTCTGGATCGACTCTTGGCATATTGCCCGCATCAGGATCTCCATTGGGATTACCGTTCTCCACATCAAATAATACTACGAACTCATATCTGTTTTTAATAGCTTCACTCATTTATTTGTCCTCCCCTTTTTTATATTTTTCCTGCTGTTGATGATAGTAGCCAAGTGCAAACTGCCCCTGCTGTTCCAGGGATAAGCGTTTCGGGAAATCGTCAAATTTGCCCATAATTTTCCCAACTTCTTTTTCGTAATAGACTTTCGCTCCGCCTTTATCCCGTTCCAACTTTTTCATATGGCTGTTTTTCAGTTTGAGCAACACCGGGAAAATAACTGCCGGCGTAGCACATGCGGAATTAAAGTAGCGGTCATGAATTGTCGTAGTGATTGTCGGGTTTGCTTCTTTTTGTATGCTTTCCAATACGGAAAACAATCTTCCCAATACATAGGCTATATCATTGCGGTCTTCGTTCAATCCCATGAGATTTTCTCCTTTCATACAATTATAATTTTTGATCAAAACTGCTTTGATGATAGCAACACGTTTCCAGTTCACGTTACCGCACTCTGCCCGAATGCGGATCAGTGTGTAGGTATACAGACTTGCCGGATATCGTCCGCCCGACAGAATCGCCTGCAATACAAGGGCTGCCATGTTCGGAACCGGTGTCTTATCTTTTGATTTCTGATTCACGGTTTCATTCAGCATGTCACGAATCCCCAGATAATCCTGTTCTTCCCATGCCGGTTTTACAATCTTGAGCCGCTCATAATGGTCTGCTATATTCTGTATGATTTTCCCAAACGAATTTACATAGAAAAAACGGACCGACAATCGTGCTGCATTTGGTGCCAGCGCCAGTATGTAAAAATTCTGTTTCGGATCCATCTCCGCATCTTCTAAGTAAACCCTGGTGCCTTCTTTCAGGCTGTCGAAAATGTCCTTCAGTTTTTTCTGATTATCTTTCGTGGGTTTAAACATATTCAGAAAACACTTCTGATACTGCTCTTTACCGCTTTCTGCCCAGTACACGATCATGGAATCCCCCAGGGAAAAGGTGTAATCCCGCTGGGACAGCAGATAATTCAGTGCCGTGGTATATGCAAATTCCGCATATTTTCCCACCGGCGCATTATAACTCTGTTCCTTTCCATAAGACTCAAATGACGGTGCATTGAATGATACCAGCGCCGCTCCGCTGGACTGTGCCCCGGGTACTCCTTTGATTGCTTTATGGATTCGTGATATCTCGGCTTTTTTACCGGTAACCAGGCAAATGCCGTTATCTTCTCCACCATTCCGCGCCCGATAGTTTTCCCAACAGTCTCGAATCTCCGGATCTTCCTGTGCTTCCTGCCCTTCCACAGAGAAAATAAGATTGCCGCCTTCTGTCAATTCTTCCCAGTTTTCCCGAATCACAGGATGTTCTGATGCTTTCTGCGGATCCCATTTTTCAAAATAGGCTAAAATTGCCCGGGCTGTTTTTCCCTGTGCAGATTGCAGAATCTGTCCATGCTTTTCTTTCGTCGCCTGGAAGCAATCCACTACACGTGAGTTCGTTCCATCTGCGTCAATACCCAGCATATACTTGGAATTGTCGCACAGAAAATTAGCTGCCACACCGGAAGATCTGGTCACCATCTCCGGCACGACGAGATTTGTCGGTACCCAGACTACTTTCTTACCACGCATATCCTCTATTTTTCGGGAAGTAATACCTATGATATCCCCCTCCGAAGACAAATTGATTTCATAGGACACTTTCGCATGGCACCATCCCAACCTGGATACTTTCCCCTGTTCTGCCAGATTTTCATAGTATTTTACCAGTGCCTGTAGTATCATCGCAGCACCTCGCAATCTCTCAGATCCACCACGCCGTGACGCATTATTGCCCGGAAAAACATAGGTTTGATATCTTCCGGATCACTGTAATCCATGTCAAACAGCATGATGCCAAGATCTTTTTCTTCTACTACATCATAGGCTGTGTGAATCTCTTCTTCCTCGCAAAGAGCAAAATGTGCCGGGAATTCTCTACAGCCGAAGTATGGCATGCTATAGCATTCTCCTCTTCGTAATCGTCTCATGATAATGTCCTTGAATTTTCCGGGATTATCAGAATCCTTTGCTTTTGGCGTGATTTCGAAATGTGCCTCAATAACATACGAAACATTGCATAGCAAAACAGACGCACGCTGTACAATCTCCTCCTTGGTGCATATATACAATGACTTACCGACTCCATTATACGCATCTAACATTTTATTTTTTGAAATTTTACTGATTACTTCATTTCGTCGTACACTTGTAAATTGAATAGGGTTTTTGACATAGATTTTGTCGATGATCCACCGCATTCCCGGATGCCAGTAGATGGCTTCCAAAATACCGCGTGCCGCTGAGGGCGTGATGATGTCATAGCTGTAGCGTTCTGTCTTAAGTTCGGGTCTTGTAAATAGTGCATAGTCTCCCCATACATTTACTTTTACTCCGACTCCCATTTATTCCACCTTCTTTCCACAATGAAAGTGCTGTTCCCGTTTACCGTTCCCTTGTAGTACTACTTTCTGTCCGACAATAATCCCCCCTTATAAAATACTGTCTTTTTGTAGATATGTTATGACAATATTTTAGATTATCTATATTTATCTGACAAATTTAATATACTATGCTATAAATGAGCAAGTTCGTGATTTTGCATAAAAGAAAGACACCTTGAATTCGATTATGTTGTATAATGAAAGTGACCAAACCAACATTTACAGCATTCACGAAAGAAGGTGTCTCCTGCAAATACTATACATCATTCAGCATTCATATACAACCAGTTTAAAAAATTAAATTTATGCAAATCGTATTCTAATCGAATGATCAATCATCTTATGAGTATCCTGATTAGCATCTTTCTTTCTGGATACCATGGGAAAACCACGGATTTTGCTAAAAACAGTTCTTGCCACAGAACTACAATTGCCCATTTCCTCAACTCTGGAAAGTGGGATGAATCATTGCTTTCAGATACATTAAAAAGGTCTATCATTGAGATTATTTATTCAGAAGCAGCCCGCACTAGAAAACCTGTTTTCTGTATTGTTGACGATACGATAGCTTCAAAGACAAAGCCTTCGTCACAGGCTCTGCATCCGATTGAAGATGCGTATTTTCATCAATCTCATTTGAAGGGAAAACAGGACTATGGACATCAGGCAGTTTCGGTTATGCTTTCCTGTAACGGCATTGTTTTGAATTATGCTTTTGTGCTGTATAACAAGGCAATTTCTAAAATTGACATTGTTCAGGATATCGCAAGGGAACTGCCAACTCCTCCGGTAAAGTCCTATTTTCTTTGTGACTGTTGGTACGTTTCTGAAAAAATAATCAACACCTTTGCCATACAAGGATTTCATACCATTGGTGCTTTGAAAACAAATCGTTTGCTGTACCCGTCAGGAATGAAAAAGAAGCTCAGCGAACTGGCTGCCGAAATATCCATAACACATAAAAACTTTGACCTTGTGACAGTCAAAGGCAGAAACTATTATGTGTACCGATATGAAGGCAATCTCAACGGTATAGAAAACGCGATTGTTCTTTTCAGCTATCCTGAAAAAGCATTTGGAAAACCGAAAGCACTAAGGGCTTTCCTTTGCATGGATGTGTCTTTATCCACAAATGAAATCCTGAACAATTACGTATGCAGGTGGCCAATTGAGGTGTTTTTCCGCCAATGTAAGGATAAACTGGCGTTGGACAGCTATCAAATCCGTTCTGCGCAGGGAATCCGAAGATATTGGTTGATTATGTCATTTGCACACTATATGTGTGTTGTTGGAACTGGCGAAGTCTGTCCTTTTGAAACAGGGTATCACAAGATCAGTGACATAATCCAGATGGAAAAATATCTGACCCTCTATCAATGTGCAAGGGAATGCAATGATTTTGACTCCTTTGTAAAGGTCGTGGCGTAGTTTTGTGCAATTTTTCAAATTTGCTCATTTATAGATACTATGATTTTCTTTATAAAGCAATAGCGGTACACTTTTCCATCGTGTACCGCTACTTCCATTTCCTGCAATATTAAAACATCATCATTCCACCCAATTCCACTTCCAGTTTCAATCCGGTGTCTTCCCGGTATTGTTCCTCCTGCGTCAGCACATAAAAATCCTGCGCACCCAGATCTACCGCTTCTACCATCCCCGCATCACGCATTTCTTCAAACAACATATTCCGTTTCTCATATTCCCCTTTTTTCCGAACACTTACACAATACTGCCCTGCTTTTCGCATACGGCTCTTCGTCAGTCCCTGCTGTAGAATCTCCTGCAAAAGTGCCTCCGCTTCCGGTTCTCTGTTGATATATACCGTAACTGTATTTTCCTCAATCAGATTAAATTCTCCGGCTACTGTTGCAAATTGATAATTTCCGTCCTTGAACTTGTCCAATATTTTCTTTATATCCAGGCTTTCGCCCTTGATGCGATATAGTCTCCGAAAATATTCTGTGATATTATCCAGTGCAGTAATATCTCTGCCCTCCGCCAGCAGATTTTTCGTCGTGTCGATCTGCTGCCGCTGTCGGGATACCCTTTCCTTGTCTTCCCACTGGAAGATGCGGACAATGCTCTCTTCCTTTCCTCTTTTATCATTTCGATTACAACGTCCTGCTGCCTGAATAATGGAATCCACACCGGCTAGTTCCCGATATACCGAAGTAAAATCCAGATCCACCCCGGCTTCCACGAGACTGGTCGAAATGACGATACATTTTTTTCCTTTTTTGTCATCCAAACGTTCTCTAATCTCCGCAAGCACCCGTTTCCTATGCACCGGATACATAGTGGTAGACAAATGATAAACGCCCTCTCCCTGCAGTTGTTCGTAAAGCCGCTGCGCCCTTTTCCTCGTATTCACGATACACAGTGCATGCCACTCCTGCTGCAATTTTTCCGCCATTTCCTCTTCTGTGACAGTATCAATATTCTGATAGGTTACCCTTTCAAAAAATCGAAATTGTTCCTCTCTCCGTGGGCATAATTCCCGGGCAACATACTTTTCAGGCAGAAACTGCTGTAATGCCGGCTGTGTCGCCGTACACAGTACGATACTCGTGCCATATTGTTGCAACAGTTCCTCTATCATTGCCATGCACGGTTTCAAATAATTCGCAGGAAGCATCTGCGCTTCATCGAATATGATGACACTGTTTACTATATTATGTAATTTCCTGCATTTGGAGGACTTATTGGCATACAGGGATTCAAAAAACTGGACATTTGTGGTAACCACCACCGGTTTATCCCAGTTTTCCGCTGCCAACTGCATGGGTTTGAACTCCTCCGAGCTCTCATAGTCTACATTGCTGTGATTTTCCAACACATTTTCACTACCCAGGATTTCCCTGAACACCTGCGCATTCTGCTCGATAATACTGGTATAGGGAATCACATAAATCACACGGTCCATATGGTTCTCCACCGCATGCTGCAACGCAAAGGCCAGAGAAGCCACAGTTTTGCCACCACCGGTGGGTACCGTAAGCTGAAACAATCCTTTGGAGGACTTTCCCATTTCCAGACAGTTCCGGAGAATTTCAGATCGTCTTCCATCAATCGTAGTATCATTCCGATTTATAAGCCATTTTGCTGTGTAATTTTGCAATTTCTCCAAAAGAACATCCATGCTCTCTCCGGAATCCCTTTGAACCGTTCCGTTGTTCATAAACTGTTCTGTATCCAGAAAATCGGCATCCACCAGGCAGGAATACAGCATGCGGATAAATACACTCAGCGCAAAGTTTGGATCCTTTTCCGGATTCATGGCAATGGGTGGTGTGGTAATTTGAGGGATTTCTATTTCCTTTTCATACGCACTGTAATCGCACAACCTTTTCTTAAGTCTCCCCAGTAAAGAGGACGGTAATCCCTCTCGTCCCAGATCCGGCAACCCTGCATGATGCCCTGCTATGCAGTAAGTCAGAAGCCAATAGCAGCCATCTAAATTTTCGCAGACCTTCGCCCCGGCAGTGGAATGATCCACCCGGATATCCAGATTTTCTTTGATCTTCTTTTGAAATTCCGCGGAATATTTTCCAATGTCATGTAACATTCCACAACAATATCCCCAGTCCGCTTTCCTGAATTTTGCAGCAAATTTTTCTGCAAGCTCTGCGGTTCCCTGTAAATGTTCTTTTACTGATTGCTCTCTGTCCCCATCAATGTGTGCAAGGTATTCCATGTTCTTCCCCTCTTTCCTACAATCTATTCCTTCCGCTCCGGCAGCATCCCCTTGATCTTCACGCCACTCAGATCCACATCCAGCACGATCTTCACCATCCAGAAGAACAGTAACAGCACCAGCATCGGGATCACGCAGGAAGTAATGATCATCACGGCAACCGCCTCGATAAAGTGATTCA
>ERZ780208.3047-NODE-3047-length-10702-cov-2.633418_pt1 | contig 10702 bp, 8 predicted proteins | sample MGYA00511167_ERZ780208 | MGnify/ENA primary metagenome ERZ780208 (study PRJEB29588, sample SAMEA2159202) | human gut metagenome | biome: human gut; feature: human-associated habitat; material: faeces | place: Denmark | collected 2008/2010 ... | reverse complement strand
CAACCAAGGATATATTGCCAATGTGGAGGCTGCGGGTGGAACGGAAGACCGATGGTTGGGGCGTGGTTTCCTTTTGGGGTTTACCGACCGTTGGCGGCATGCGTTGTTGGGCAATGTGAACAACGTGAATGAAAGCCGCCATATCGGCGAGCATGGCCATTGGTCTCCGGCCACTATGCCCCAGTCGCTTCTCACTACGCGCAGCGTAGCGACCGATTTGGATTACCAATCGAAAGATAAGAATGTGACGGACAATTTCAATGCCGATTTCACATCGTCCGATACCGAATCGGAGATGCGTCAACGCTATGAGCAATTCCTTGAAGGTAGCAAACCCATGTCGCTTACGGAGAACCGTAACGAATCTGACAACTGGCACTTGAAATTGGTCAACCGTTTGGTGTTCAAAAAACCGTCTTACTTTGATTTCACGTCTTATTTTGATTATGACAAGTGGGATGCCCGGGGACGTTCCGGGTTTGAGCAATGGGATAAGGATTTGACAGCTTCCATGCGTACCAATGCTTTGAGCGAGGGACGCGGATGGGCTTTTTGCCAAGAGTCAGGAGGAACTTTTAACATCAACAAGGAGAAACAATGGCATGGTGGATACTCCTTATTTTTCCGGTACAGTGATAACCAGTCTTGGTTATCCAACCGTTACGACACATGGCAGACAGTTTCGCAGGCTGAAGACGTACGTTATAATGCCAGCGACGTTTCCAAACGTTGGACAAACTTTTCTTTGAATACGTACTTTACCTTTTCCGAACTATGGGGCAAGGTAAATCTTCTAACGGGAGGGAACGTGCAGTTCTCAGGTGACCGGAGCCATGATTACCTCTATCATCCCGACACGTTGCTGTTGGCCTCGCAGCTCGACATGCTGACGGCCATTACCGACCCATCCAATTCTTATGACAGCCACCAACGTAATTGGCAATATAAAGTCTATCTTGCGTTAAGCCAACAAGCATCTTATAGTATAGGAGATTCTCCTTTGAAAATCATGTACGACCAATGGAGGATAGGTGTGGACGTACCCGTTTCTCATCAATCGTTAGATTACAAAAGAGGTGTCATCGACACTTTGGCACACGATACTTGGGTGTTCTTTACGCCCAATGCCGCCTTCCGCCATATGTCGAAAGACGGTAAGCACGACTTTCGTGTCGGGGTCGGATACAACTGTTCCCCTGCCGACCTGTTGAACCAAATAGCTTATCGCGACGACAGCCAACCGTTTGTGGTTAAGGAGGGAAATCCCGGCTTGAAGGGGACGGCCACGACAAGTGCCAATGCCGATTATACCCGGAAATACGGGACGCACGTCAGCCTATGGCATGCGGGCGCGTCGTTCAACTACCGCCACCGTGACGTGGCGCAGTCAGCGAGTTACAATCCGGTGACGGGCGTGTACACTTACAAGCCTATGAATGTGAGCGGAGCTTATTCCGCTACGGCACGGTTTGACATTTCGGCCAACATCGGCGAGAAGCGTTATTGGACATGGCAGATGAATGCAGATGCGAATTATGACCATTCCGTAGACCACGCCATGTTGGCGGGGGAGACGGAAAGCCACGTGAATGCGGTGAACACCACTGTCCTGCACGATGGTACTTATATCCAATATAATAAGGACGCATTCAACATCCGGGCTTCCGGTGACATCCGTTGGCGGCATTCTGAAGGACGGATGCGCGATTTCGAGACACTCGATGCCTTGGATTTCAACTACGGACTTTCTGCCCGTTACACCCTACCACGTATCAAGACCACCTTGTCGGCCGATGCCACAATGTACAGCCGCCGGGGCTATGGTAGTGCGGAATTGAATACGGATGACTTTGTGCTGAATGCCTCGCTCAGCCAACCGTTCTGGAAAGGCAAACTCATTGCAAGGATTGAAGCGTTCGACCTGTTGCATCAGGTTTCTTCCACACAATATAGTGTTAATGCGCAAGGGCGTACCGAAACATGGTTTCGTTCTCTGCCCCATTACGTGATGTTGCATTTGGTGTTTCACTGGAACAAGAATCCTAAAAAAGGAGGGTGTTCAGGTTCATGTTCCAATTTTTAGTGATTTTTTAAGTGTTTAAAAGTGTGTCAAAAACAGGAACAGTAATTTGGAAACTCTGAAATATGAATAAGTTTAAACGTTTTCCACATTTCAGGCAAAACAATACTTCCGATTGTGGTCCTACCTGTTTACGCATGATTGCGCGGTACTACGGTGTAGACTATACAGCGGAGATGTTGCGTCGTCATTGCCATGTTTCACGTCGTGGAGTCAATATGTTAGGCATAAGCGAAGGAGCGGAACATATCGGTTTGGATACGGTGGGGGTGAAAATGACATTTAGCCAATTAGCGGAGGACGGACTATTTCCATGTATCCTGTATTGGAACCAAATCCACTTTGTGGTTTGTTACGGTATAGAAAGAGATAAGGCGGGAAGTTATAAAATCCATATTTCAGACCCTGCCTCGCAACGCCTTACCTATACCCGAGAAGAATTTGAGCGATGTTGGATTGGAAGACGTGCCGAAGATAAAGGGTGCGGTGTGGCTTTGATGTTGGAACCGGGGGAGAATTGGGGAAAGGTGGAAGATGAATATCGGAAGAACAGCAGAAGCATTCTTTCGTTTACCCGTTATTTCGTGCCTTATCGTTGCATGATAGGCCAGTTGCTGTTGGCCATGCTTGTCGGGAGCTTGATACAGATGGTGTTGCCTTTCCTTTCGCAAGCGATGGTAGACCAAGGTATCAACGGGCGAAATTTGGATATCATCACCCTGATACTTTTGGCACAGTTGGGTTTCTTTGTGGCCACGCTGAGCATCGACTACATCCGTTCGTGGATTATGCTGCACATGAATTCGCGCATCGACATTGCGTTGATTTCCGATTTCCTGATCAAACTTACGGCCATGCCCTTGCAGTTTTTTGATGCGCGCATGACGGGCGACATCTTGCAACGTATTGGAGACCATGGACGGATAAAAGGCTTCCTATTGGGCAACAGCATGCGTATCGTGTTTTCGATAGTGAATTTCATTGTATATTTGGGCATATTGGCTTATTACAACACGGTGGTGTTGGTCATATTTCTCGTGGGCAATACTTTGTATGTGGCATGGATTTCGTTTTTTATGCGCTATCGGAGGGAACTTGATATCAAGCGGTTCAACCAGTCTGCTTTGGAACAGAGCAAGATGATACAGTTGGTACAGGGCATGCAGGACATCAAGCTCAATAACAGTGAACGCCAGAAGCGTTGGGAGTGGGAGCGGATACAGGTCAAGCTCTTTCAGATTGGCCTGAAAGGGCTTCGCATCGGGCAGGTACAGCAGTCCGGTTCGGTGTTTTTCACGCAAACCACGCATATACTTATTTATTATATCGCAGCGAAAGCCGTGGTGGACGGTTCGATGACCCTGGGTATGATGATGTCCCTGACCTACATTATCGGGCAGGTGTCGGCTCCGATTGGGGAGTTCATCGGTTTTGCACAGTCGTTCCAAGATGCGAAAATCAGTTTGGAACGGTTGAATGAGATACATTCGCAGGATGACGAAGAGGCGGATATCGATAAAAAACTGGCCACGCTTCCTCAAAAAAGGGACATTTGCATTGAACGCCTTTCGTTCAGCTATACCGGTTCGGAGCGGGATTGGGCTTTGAAAGACGTTTCGCTCCATATTCCGGAGCGTCAGGTGACGGCTATTGTGGGCGAAAGCGGATGCGGAAAAACCACGCTGATCAAACTGCTTCAGGGATTTTATGAACCGACCCGTGGCAGTATCAAGGTGGGAGGAGTCAATCTCTCGGACATCAATCCTCATACTTGGCGTGCGGCTACAGGTTCGGTGATGCAGGACAGTTTTATCTTTTCCGATACCATAGAGGGGAATATTGCTTTCAATACAGACGAGGCGGATGAAGAACGAATGAAAAATGCCGCCCGCATGGCGCGGATTGATGATTTTGTGGAGTCTCTTCCTTTGGGATATGACACCGTCATCGGCATGGAGGGCAAGGGGGTGAGCCAAGGACAGCGGCAACGCATCTTGATAGCCCGTGCCATCTACAAGAATCCGGAGTATATTTTCCTCGACGAAGCGACCAATTCGCTCGATGCCACCAATGAAGCCCACATCATGGACAATCTGCATTGTTTCTACAAAGGACGTACGGTGGTAGTCAGTGCGCATCGCCTGAGTACCGTAAAGGATGCCGACCAAATCATCGTGATGGACAAGGGAAAGATTGTGGAGCGCGGCAACCATCAAAGCTTGTTGGAAAAACGGGGCAGGTATTATGAATTAGTGAAAAATCAAATGAGTGTCATGGCATGAAACAGCAGAAACAACATTGTCCGGAAGTAGAGCGGCTCATGGGGGGACGCTTGCCGTTTGTTACACGGTACGGTATAACCATCGTGGTCATTGTAATGGCATTGGTGTGTGCCGGTTTGGCATGGTCGGGAGGGCCGTCGCAGCAACTGATGAGGGATATTATGAAACATACAGTCCAACAAATTAAAAACAAAATATAATGAACCATTCTAATTGTGTGATTTCCGCAGTAGGACGAAACAGCCTGCACCGTATGTGGCTGACGGGGGAGTGCAATTTCGACTTGCACTTGGTGGTCTACGATGATTCCATGGAAGAGTTTCATGGAGACACGGAGTATATTTGCCACATCAAAGGATATAAGTTGAGAGTCATCTACCGGTATCTTGAGATGCATCCGGAGTTGAAGGAACGGTATGATTATTTCTTCTTTCCGGATGATGACATCCAAATGGATGCCACGGCCATCAATACCCTGTTCGAGGCCATGCGGCGTTACCGCTTGCAGATTGCACAGCCTGCACTGAGCATGTCTTATTATACATGGAGGCATACGTTGCAAGACAGGTATTGCAAGTTGAGGTATATCAATTTCGTGGAAATGATGGTGCCGTGTTTCTCACGTGAGGCATTAAACAAAGTGTTGTTCACTTTTAATGAGAACGAGACGGGATGGGGAACGGAAACCCATTGGGCGGAGTTGATTAATGCTTCGCAAAGGGACATGGCCGTCATTGACGAAGTAAGCGTGGTGCATACACGTCCCATCCAATCGGGACAGGCCATCCATAATAGGGAACTGGCTGCTTACTTACGAAAATATAACCTGTCTACCAAGGTGCTTCACTATGATTGCCTACCTTCTGAAAGTGTGTATTGTTGTGACAGGAATACTTTCAGAGAACTTTGTAAGACGTTGGGGCATTGGATAGGGGAAGAACGTATATCGGCTTTCTCGGCAGGTGAGGACGGGTATTTCGGATATGTACATTTCCTGTTCCTGTTAGCCCATATTACACAGATGCAGAACTATGCGGACGCGGGTTATGATTTGTTGTGCAAGGCGCAAGACAGTTTGGGGACGGTGATGCACGATATGACTTTCCGGAGCGGCATAAGCGGATGTTGTTGGCTGATAGAATATCTGTCAAAAGAAGGGCTTATAGAGGAGAATCCCGAAGATTTGCTTGAAACGGTGGATGCGTATATCAGGCAAAATATCGGGGAAACGATGTCGGTGGAGGATTTAGCCGGAATAGGGCGTTATTACTTGGCCAAGATGCAGAACCGTCCTACGAAGGAACATCGTGATGACTGCGAGAGGATTGCCGTTTTGTTGCAAGGCCGAATGGGTGAGGAGGCTCCTTCGGTTACAGTAGATGCCCTCACGTTGATGCAGGCTTGCGGAATGGAAACGAGGGAACAACTTCGAGTATTGGAACGCAAAATAGAACGTATGGAGTGTACTCAAGTGGAGCGTGTATATATGCTGTTCCGTCTTTATCTGTTGACGCACGATGGTTATTTTTTGGCAAGGGTGCAAGAGGGGATGAAAAACCTTCGGCCGCAGTTGATGACATTGGAAGATGCGGTAATGTTAGTTGAAATCATGTATCACACTGTAAAATAAGGAGAAGGCTATGAAGACGGCAATATTGTTTGTGACGCATATTTATAATGAGGATATAGAACGGCAAATCATCAAGTTACATGAAGAGACCAAGGACTTTGCCACATTGTATGTCGGCTTTCAGGCAGACAAGGTGCGCATCACGCTACCGGATGGCATCCGTTCTTTCCCCTTCACCGTCAAGGAACTCAATAGGTTGGGATATCGTTCGTGGGGATGTACTTTGATGGACGGGAATTTCCACTTCGTGATGTTGGACTTTTATCTCAAACATACCGGTTATGACTTTTATTGGCTTATAGAATACGATGTCCGTTTTAATGGGGATTGGAAAAACTATTTCGAGTTCTTTGCGGATAAGGATGACGATTTTATTTCTGCCCATATTGGAGACTTTTCCGGGGATACCCGATGGACAAGATGGAAAGAGATAGAATTGGTCAATATCAAACTGAATCATAAGATGTTGTTACGTTCTTTCAATCCGATATGCCGTTTCTCTGACAGGGCGCTTTCTTTACTGAACGAGCGATGCCTATTGGGCGACAGGGGACACAATGAGGTGTTGATGCCTACATTGTTCAAATGCTTCAATTTGAAAATATCCGATTTCGGGGGGAATGGCAGATTTATATACACCGGTTGTCCGGGATTGTTTTATACGGATGACCCGAATGATGTTTGCGGGGACAAGTGTACCCATCGTTTCCGTCCAGCTCATACGGAGGGTGGAATGGCATTGCCCGATATGATTTATCATCCGGTGAAATAATAAACTAAAACAAGTAAGATAGAAGATAATGGAAAATTACAATCATAATTGTTTGGTCTTTGCCACACATAAATTGGACGAAGGCATATTGGATTACTTGGCTTACCTCAAAAAGGAAGTAGAAGGAGTGATGGATCTTTTGGTTTTATACGACCAATCTGCCCATCCGATAAAAGAAGATGCTTACCCCGGATTTCGCTTCTGTTTTTTTGAGTCTGTCGGATTGAAAGGTTTTTTCCATCAGAATGAGAGGTTGCTACCCAACACTTTTGTAGCTTTGGCGGAATGTGCGGAACAATATCGTTACGACCATTACCTGCTGATGGAAAATGATATTGTGCTACATGGGGATTTTCGCCGTTTCGTCCAACGGGTCAATGTCGAGGACGCGGTGGATTATATCCATATTGCCACCGATGTGGAGGGCGGTCCGCAAAAACATTGGCCTGTCCGGTATATACAGGCCTGTCCTTTTGAGCATCTTTATTTCTCTTGGTGCCACATCTTGTATCTCAGTTATGGTTTCTTAACGGACGTGGCAGAGTTCATGGCACGTAATGATTCCATCCATTATGAATTCCTGCTGCCTACTATGGCGTATAATGGCAGGTATGTGGTTCGGCAGTTTGAAAACTTCGGCTACAATTTCCAAGTTTCTTGGGGAGCAGCGGAACTTTACGAAAGCAAGTATATGAACGAGCGTATGCCCGATACGTTCTATCATCCGGTGAAAGATTTGAGTATCGTGGATTGGGGAGCAGGAGATATGCCCCAAGGGACGTGAAACGGCCGAAAAAATGACCGCCAAATGATTTTCTGTTCTCAGCCGAATGATTTTTCAATTTCAGCCAAACGATTCTTGAATCGGTTGGCATCGTTTGAGGCATGTATTGAAGGCTTTTTCCCGTCTTCCACCCCTTTCTATACGAGAATACAAAAAAAGGTTCGCATCCTTCATACTTCCTCAATGACAGCGACTTATGGTGAAGGCTCTGTGCTCTTGGCCTTCACCGTGCCTTCACGCGGATGCGTTTTCGCGGTGTGAAAACATCCTTCACCCTTTTTGCTTTGATACTGTCATTCAATGGCTTATGGTGAAGGATGTGGTGAGAAAGGGGCATTCACCTAAAGCAAGGCCTGAAAATAAAAGCTTCCCGGGAAAAGCCTGCGCATATCCGTTTCTTCCGGTGCCGTCCGGAAAAGGCCGAAAACGCTCGAACCCGAACCGCTCATGGAAGCGTATGCCGCTCCCCGGTCGTACAGCCGTGCCTTAATGTCTGTGATTTCGGGATGGAGGGCAAAGACTCCTTCTTCGAAATCGTTCGTCAGGAGGTTTTTCCATTTCTCTACGGGGCGGCGGATGATGTCTGTGATAGGCGTTTCGGGTCTTCGGGGGATGATTCGGGCGTAGGCTTCTTTCGTGGACACGAAGATGTCGGGCTTCACTAAAACGAGATGCCAGCCGGAGAGTGAAAGGCCGATAGGAGTGAAGATATTGCCGATGCCCGTGGCAAATACCGGACGGTTGCGCACGAAGAAAGGACAGTCGGCTCCCAAACCGGTCACGCGTTCTTCAAGTTCGTTGTCGGACAGGCCGAGGTTAAACATTTGGTTGAGGCTTTTCATCGTATGGGCTGCGTCCGACGAGCCGCCCCCTAAGCCTGCGCCCGACGGGATTTGCTTATGCAACGATATATAAAGGTGGGGGAGTGCATAATGTTCCCGTATCAGGCGCAGGCCCTTGATGAGCAGGTTCTGTTCCGGCGGGCAGTCGATGTCGATGCCGCCCGACCGGAATGTATAATCTTCCGTGGAGTGTTCTTGCACGGGGATGCCATTGGGGAAAATACCCTCCGGGCGGTGGCTGTCCGTTCCGGCATCCGTACTGAATTGCAACGTGTCGCACAGCGGGATGGGGTAGAACACGGTTTCCAGATTATGGTAACCGTCGGGACGGCGTTCCGTGACGTTCAGTCCTAAATTGATTTTAGCGTTGGGATGGCAAATCATAATATGATGTTTTATGTGTGCAAAGGTAAGCAATGTTTGGCAACGGTAGATAAAATGTTCATAAAAGAATGCAGTCCACAGGCTTTTTTTAGGAGGGAAAGGATTATCTTTGCACGTAAAATCAGACTTGATATGGCAGAACCGAGAAAGACAGGGCGGCGCACTTCCGCGCGCGCTAAAGTGAACGTGCCGGAGGAGGATGCCTACGGACATGTACAGCCGCAGGCTCTTGAATTTGAAGAGGCTGTGTTGGGCGCATTGATGATAGAGCAGGATGCTTATTCGCAGGTGAGCGAGATATTGCGTCCCGAGAGTTTTTACGATCATCGCCACCAGCTTATCTATGAGGCCATCCGCACGCTGAACCTTCAGCAGAAGCCGGTGGATATCCTGACGGTGACGGAACACCTGAATACCATGGGCAATTTGGAGGAAGTGGGCGGCCCGTTCTATATCACGCAACTGAGCGGCAAAGTGGCTTCTTCCGCCCATATCGAATACCATGCCCGTATCATCGCGCAGAAATTCCTGGCACGTGAGCTGATTACTTTCACCAGTCTGGTGCAGACGAAGGCTTTCGACACGACGGTGGATGTGGACGACCTGATGCAGGAGGCCGAGGGAAAGCTCTTCGAGATTTCGCAACAGAACATGAAGAAAGACTATACGCAAATCAATCCCGTGATTCGCGAGGCTTACGACATGTTGCAGAAGGCGGCGGCGCGCAGCGACGGATTGAGCGGGTTGAGCAGCGGCTTCGAAAAGTTGGACAAGATGACTTCCGGTTGGCAAAACTCCGATTTGGTCATCATTGCAGCCCGTCCGGCCATGGGAAAGACGGCTTTCGTACTTTCCATGGCCAAGAAGATGGCGGTGGACATGAAGATTCCGGTAGCCATGTTCTCGTTGGAAATGAGCAACGTGCAGTTGGTCAACCGTATGATTGTCAACGTATGCGAGATTCCGGGCGAGAAATTGAAAAGCGGACAGTTGGCGCCTTACGAATGGTCGCAGTTGGATAATAAAATCACCCAACTGTATGATGCCCCGTTTTATGTGGACGATACGCCGTCGCTGTCCGTTTTCGAGTTGCGTACGAAAGCCCGCCGTTTGGTGCGCGAGCATGGGGTCAAGATTATCCTGATAGACTATCTCCAGTTGATGAATGCCAGTGGAATGTCGTTCGGCAGCCGTCAGGAGGAGGTCAGCACCATTTCGCGTTCGCTCAAGGGGCTGGCCAAGGAATTGAACATACCGATTATTGCGCTGAGCCAGTTGAACCGTGGGGTGGAGAACCGTGAGGGTATCGACGGCAAGCGTCCGCAGTTGAGCGACCTTCGTGAATCTGGTTCTATTGAGCAGGATGCCGACATCGTTTGCTTCATTCACCGTCCCGAATACTACACCAAGTCGGGCGTTGATGCCGAGGGCAAAGACATTCGTGGCAAGGCTGAGTTTATCATCGCCAAGCACCGTAGTGGTTCGGTGGGCGATGTGCCTATGCGATTTGTGGGCAAGTATGCCCGATTCGAGAACTGGGATGAAGGACTCGGCACAAGCACCGAAACCTACGAATCGAAAATCAATGGCGACGAAAGCGGTGCCACACCATTGGAGCAACCCAGCGCGCCACAGCCTGAGTTCACCCCACCGGCCCCAAACGTGGACTTCCTTGAGTCCACCGGCAACACAGCGCCATTCTAATCTACCTCCATAACGACGCATCATCACGTAGGGACATGCCTTCGGCATGTTTCCAATGCAACACGCAATGGGTCAGTGGAAAATTCATGGGTATTATGCATTGTTGCCGAATCGTCAATGGAATCAAAAACAAAGGAAATGATATACATGTTGTCCAGAAAAAGATGCTATGAAATTCCGTTAGGAATTTGATGTGTGTAGGCAGGTATGCAGAAAAGATGTAA
>ERZ780208.3034-NODE-3034-length-10729-cov-3.544782_pt1 | contig 10729 bp, 9 predicted proteins | sample MGYA00511167_ERZ780208 | MGnify/ENA primary metagenome ERZ780208 (study PRJEB29588, sample SAMEA2159202) | human gut metagenome | biome: human gut; feature: human-associated habitat; material: faeces | place: Denmark | collected 2008/2010 ... | reverse complement strand
CCCGCTACTGCAGGCGATCCGGACTGCAGTGCGCCACGACGCTCCCAGCGCGTGACGCTCCCATCAGATATATACACCGCAGCATAGGATTCTCCGGCAGCAGTGAACAGATAGACGCCGTCAGCCGGTGCTGTAAACCGGAAGCAGCGTTCGCTGTCGCCGGTTTTGTAGAGACAGGATGTTGTCTGCCCTAACTCCAACTCTGGTATCGTTGTAAACCCGATGGTATAGCTGCCCTCCGTCTGAATGCGGATGAGGGTACTTTCGCCCTTTTTCAGATAGAAATTGCGTGCCATCGGATCGTCCGACAAAACGCCGGATTGATAAGTGCGGCTCGTTTCATAGACTTCTGCCAATGCGGTCGATTTGAGGGAAAGGACATATACGCCGTCCTCCGGCGCAAAGAATTCCCAGACTGTTTCCCCCGCACTGCCGGTCTTCTGCGTGTCAAGCGTGAGCAGCTGCGCGGCAGGAGCCGGGCATTCACACCAATCCGTGTAGATTGTCCCGTCGTCCGCTTCACAGAACGCACGGAAGGAATACTTGGCAGACGCATCGCTCTCAAACGAAATGCAGAAGGATGTGATATATCCCTTGTTCAGATAAAGATTCGCCGAAACACGGTTTGCCTCCTCCTGTCCGTCTTTCCGGTATTCAACACCGAACGGCAGGCTTCCTTCGGGGCCGCTGCACGCCAGAATGACCGCACAGCGGCCATCTCCGCGGAACGTCTGCATGACAGAGCACCACGGCTTGTCGGAAACGACGCTCAGGGTGCTGAGTTTCTTGGAATAAACGCCAAGTTCGTCAGTTGTCTCGGCATAGATGGTATATTGACCGACGGGAAGGTCAGCTTCCCAGCTGGTGACGGTATAGGGTGTGCTTTCCGTCGAATCGCCCCGTTTCATTTCAAGGGGTTCGCCGCACCAAAGATCCACGCGAAGACCATCCAAGTCACGCAGCGCGTACATGCGCGGTGTAACCGTTATCGGCTGTTTGCTGGTCGTATAGTTGGAAATATAGAAGCTGAGTTTCTCACTGCCGGTCAATGCGTTCTGGCCATAGGCAATCGCCGAGCAGCTGCTGGTGTTGTTCGTGGTCGAGAGGAGATACATCTTATGGTAGCGCAGTGCCGTCTGTCCTGCGTTGAGCATCACACACGCAAGGCTCTGGTCTACAGGCCGCAGCACCACAAGGGTCTGTACAGACTCTGTGGTACTCTCGTACCGGACGGTTTCCGGCTGCTCATAGGCTTGATATGCAAGCACCCAGCCCCTAGACGCACTGTATTTTTCATAGACGGACCACGTCAGTGTTGTTCCGGTTGGGTATAAGGAATCGACACCGGAGAAGGTCAGCGTGCCATAGCCGGCTTCATTTCCGTCAAACTCGGGAATGGATACAGACACAGACGCATTCGCGGTATACGGCGCTGCGGTGCCCACGGTAAAGGAAATCGAACGCGTGTTGTTCAGAAGATAGGCTTCCGCTATGCCGCTGGCAGATACGCGGATTGTCGCTTCGTAGCTGCCGGAGGGAAGGGAATCACAGGTTTCCGAAAGCGCGACATTGGCATACGCCTTGAATCTGCTGATGGAGCGCTGACTGGAACGCTCCCAGACGACCTCGCCATTTTGTGTGATCGTCGTGACAATCTGAAGCCTTACGCTGCTCAGATTCACCGCGCTGTTGTTCATTGCAATGCCGCTGATTCTGAACGCCTGATCTGCCGGGATCGTATAGATGCTCAGATCCAGATTATCAAACGTCGAAGTTCGGACGCACAGATCCTGAACGGAAAAATCCGTCGTGGTATTTTTATTGCGGGTTCCGGCGGTGTCTTTTTCCAGATCCGTGCTGAAGGGCTCCAGAACCGTAAAGCTGTCGATCCGCCATGGGAACCACGAGGGATAGTCCAATTCCCAGCTGTCGTTGCCAAAACCGTTGAACATCCCGTCCATCATCATCACGCGCAGCCGGTTCGGCGCTTCGCGGCGCAGATTGCCGTCATATTTATCCGAATCCGAATCAGAGATAAAAACAGCAGGATATGCTTCCTTGCTATAGGGACTGGCAGCTGTATCGTGCAGATAGCCCCAGAGTGTAATGGCATGACCGCCTACGCGGAACGACGAGATATAATTGCCGATAGAAATACCGACGGCACAGTCGCGCTCCAACGCGTCAAAGACCAGCCGCAGATTGTCGATATAGCTGGATATCTGATAGGTCTGATACAGGCTGTCCGCAGCATACTCGGAAAGATAGCTTCCGGTTTTGCCCGGCTCTCTCAGCTGCGCCCAACCGTCGATCCCCTGCGGCCGGTAATTGCCGTTAAAAAACCAGTCCAGCGCGTATGTATATGCGCCTCCCGCGTCTGTAAACGCGGAAATAAACGACTCGAACAGGTCATCCTCCGTTTGAAATCCTGCTTTACTTCCCCAGCCGCTGAACCGGAGCATATTGGATGCAGCAGCTGCCCAGCAGAGGTTGGCATCCGACGCGATCTCACCTTCCGCAACCTCTGTGAACTCCTTTTCCGCGTCGATAAAGTCAACGTTGGTAAGGTTGAAGTAGCGGTCCTTCAACGCGCTGGCCGTCAGTTCGTTCTGCACCTGTTCCAGCGTTGATTCCGTAAGTCCTGTCAGGAAAATCTCACGCGTCTCGTCAACGGAAAACGTGGTTTTATAAAATCCGCTGCACGCAGGCATTCCGCCGATGCTCATCACAGCGGTATCCGGCGCAGAGAAGCCGACGGGGGTCACGGTCATCAGAAGCCGCCCGTTGTAATAGATCGAATAGGAGTCGATCTGCGCAGCGTGGCCGAATTCCGCAAGCGCATTTGTATTCGGAACACCGTTTCTCGTAATCGTATTTCCATCCGTGTCTTCGATGCAGGTCGTAAAGCCGGGTTCCGGGTCGATTCGCATTGGGGCCGCTGATTGCTCCTGTGCGGCAAAGACCTGTATGCAGAGCATAATCAGCAGCGCCGGCAGCAGCAGTCTGCGCAAAAAACGCCGTTCCATAGGCAACTCCTCAATTTCTTTCCATCTAAATAGTAGTATTATATCACCGGAAGCCTGTAACCGCAAGAGCGGAAATCATGCTGCACAGCTGCACCGTTTCAGACAAAAACACTCCAGTGTACAGATTGACTTTCCCCTGCTTGTCTGATATTCTTATGGTGTATTCACGCTGCGGCGCAGGAGGTCAAGCTATGTCCGCTTACACCAAGCAAGCCATTAAAAATTCGTTTCTAAAACTGCTCAATGATCGACCGCTCAATCAGGTCACGGTCAAGGCAATCGTAGAGGACTGCGGCATCAACCGCAACACGTTTTATTACCATTTTACCGACATTCCCTCGCTTGCGACGGAGATCATTACCGAACGCGCTGACCAGATCATCCGGCAGTACGCCAATCCGGACTCGCCGGAGGCGTGTCTGAACGCTGCCGTGCAGTTCATGACGGAAAACCGGCGCGCAGTTATGCACATGTACCGTTCGATCAGCCATGACACTGTTGCATTTTACCTGATGCAGATCTGCCGTCACACCGTTGAGGCCTACGCTTCGGCGGCCTATGGCAATCTGCCGCTCAACAAGGAGGACCGGGAAATCCTGACCCGCTTCTGGCAGTGTGAGTGTTATGGACAGATCGTCGAATGGCTGTCCAACGACATGAAATATGACATTCAGGCGCAGTTCAGCAGACTCTGCGCGCTGTACCGCGGTGGATTTGAGGCGATGGTGCAGCAATGCGTCAATACAGGCATTCCACACTGATTGCCCGTTTTCCTCTGCTCCCGCTTCTGCTATGATGTAAAATAATATATCATGCTTTCACGGAGGTTCTTGACATGCGTTCCGGCTTTATTCTTTCCTGTGAATCTACCATTGATCTCCCCTATTTCTACTGTGAGCAGCGAGAGATTCCCGTTCTGTTTTATTCCTATCAGGTTGACGGTGTCAGCTATGAGGACGACATGGGCCGGGACCCGGAAGCCCTTCCGCGTTTTTATGGCTTCCTGGATGCCGGAAAGCTGCCAAGCACAGCGCAGTTGAACGAATTTCAGTACGAAACGTTTTTTGACACGCTCCTGCAGCAGGGCGACGTACTGCATATTGCGTTCGGCTCCGGTATGACGGCATCCGTACAAAATGCACTGCTCGCGGTAGAGGCGCTGCGGGAAAAATATCCGGAGCGGAAGCTGGTGGTCATCGACTCGCTGTGCTCCTCCTCGGGCTATGGCCTGCTGGTGGACACGGCGGCGGACATGCGGGACAGCGGGGCCACTCTGGAGGAAACCGCTCAGTGGGTGCTGGACAACCGCAACAAGGTGCACCACCAGTTCTTCTCCTCCGACATGACCCAGTTCCGCCGTACAGGCCGGGTGTCCGGCGCGGCGGCCATGGTGGCCACCATTATGAACATCTGCCCCATTATGCGGCTGGATGACAAGGGGGCCATCAAGGCCTATGGCAAGGTCCGGGGCAAGAAGAAGGCCGTGGAGGCCACGGTGAACGCCATGGAGGAGCACGCCCAGGGCGGCAGGGACTATGACCAGAAATGCTTCGTGTGCCATTCTCAGTGTCCGGAGGACGCCCGGATGCTTATTGACGCCCTGGAGGAGCGCTTCCCCAAGCTGAAGGGCAAGATCCGCCTGTGCGACATCGGCACCATCATCGGATCCCACAGCGGCCCCGGCACCGTGGCGGTATTCTTCATGGGTGACGAGCGGCCGGCCATGGACTGAACATCATCATAAAAGAGAGTATCTGGTTTTTCGGGTACTCTCTTTTTGCATACAAAATGAGGACAAAAATTTATATATCCAAAAGCCATCCGGTCCTCCATACTGACTGATGATAAATGCCGCCAGCTTGGGGTTGGGGTTGGCGATGCGCACGGGATATTGCAGCTTTTTTTCATAAACAAACATCAGTCCGAACCTCCTTCATCCCAGGGCCACGGGTCGTTGAGCCACTTGTAGCCGCCCTCCGTGACGGCGGTCTGGGTCAGGGGACCGTACTGCTCCTGATACCGGGCCCGGCCCTCTTTGGCCAGGGCGATATACTTCCAGTACAGGTCCAGAACCTCCTTGTCGTCCGCGTGGGTCACCAGATACAGGCCCAGCTCGTCGATGGCAAAGTCCAGCGCCATCAGCTCGGAAAGGGCACTGTTGGCCGCCGGAAACCGGCTGCGCAGCTCTTTGTGAAATGGCAGGTCCAACCCCGGAAACAGCGTGCCCTGCTGGAGAGCCTCCCGCTGGTCATACCGGGGCGGGTCCTGCTGCTGCATGGCTACAAACGGAAACGCTAACGCCCCGCAGCTGCCGGGCAAATTCCCTTGCCCCTGCAGGCAAGCGCCTGGAGATGAATTGTTTTTTTCTGTGTACAAGGGGAATACCTCCTTCATGATTCATGAGCACAGCCCCCGATGGAGGGCTCAATCCAGTATATGACTCCCCGTCTTTGTGGGAAACGGGGGGGATTCCCATTTGCCGAAAAATGTGATATGGTATAAATGAATCCTCCGGCTCATACGGTGTGGCGGAGGGGGTGCGGAGATGATCGTGTTGCTTCGGCGGCGATATGTAATGGCGGCAGCGGTGACGCTCCTGGCGGCGGCAGCTGCGGCTGCCCTGTGGGCCGGACCGTCTGCCCGGCCCGCCATGGCCGGAACAGGCCGGCAGACCATAGTGCTGGATGCCGGACACGGCGGCGAGGACGGCGGCGCGGTATCCCGGGACGGCGTGGCGGAGAGCAGCGTCAATCTGGCCATCACGCGAAAGCTGCGGGATGTTTTCCTGTTCCTGGGCCGGGACACCGTGCTGACCCGGGAGGGAGAGGAGGCCATCTATTCTCCGGACTGCGTTACCCTGCGGGAGAAAAAGGTGTCGGACCTGAAAAACCGGGTGGCCCTGATCAACCAGCAGTCCGGGGCTGTGCTCATCAGCATCCATCAGAACAGCATGCCGGACCATCCGTCGGTCCACGGGGCCCAGGTGTTTTACAACGCCGTTTCTCCCGGCGGCGAACTGGGTATGGCGGTGCAGGGAGCCTTGAACGGCGCGGTGAATGCCGGAAACGAAAAGAACGCCAGGGCCATAGACAGCACCATCTATCTGATGAAAAATGTGCGCTGCCCCGCGATTCTCATCGAGTGCGGGTTTCTGTCCAACCCGGCGGAGACACGGCTGCTTTTAACGGACGAATATCAGGTGAAGCTGGCGGCGTGCATTGCCGCCGGGCTTCTGCAATATCACACAGAGGGAGCGAAAGCATGAAAACAAAGACCGTTTTTTACTGCACCGAGTGCGGCAACGAGACCCCCAAGTGGGCCGGACGCTGCCCGGCCTGCGGCGCATGGAACAGTATCGTGGAGCAGACGGATAAGCCGGTGAAGTCCGGAAGAAAGCCCGCGTCTGCCAGAGCGGTAAAGCCGGTACCCATCATGGATATCGGTACCGCTGACGAGATCCGGTTTTCTACCGGCATGGGGGAGCTGGACCGGGTGCTGGGCGGCGGCGCGGTGAAGGGCTCCCTGGTGCTGGTGGGCGGCGCGCCGGGTATCGGCAAGTCCACACTGATGCTGCAAATTTGCAAGAAGCTGGGGGAATTTTCCAAGGTTCTGTATGTTTCCGGCGAGGAATCCGCCCATCAGCTGAAGCTGCGGGCCCAGCGGCTGGACGTGGAGAGTGAAAACCTGTATGTCCTGTCGGAAACGTGTCTGGGCAATATCCTGGAGTGCGTCCAAAGTGAGCAGCCGGATGTGCTGATCGTGGACTCCATCCAGACCTTATACAACGAGGACCTGGACTCCCCGGCCGGAGGGGTGGGACAGGTGAAGGACTGCACCATGGCCCTGATGCAGCTGGCCAAGGGCCAGGGGGTCACGGTATTCGTCATTGGCCATGTGAACAAGGAGGGGTCCATTGCCGGGCCCAAGGTCCTGGAGCACATGGTGGACTGTGTGCTGTATTTCGAGGGGGATCAGCACATGACGTACCGCATTCTTCGGGCGGCAAAAAACCGCTTCGGCGCCACCAACGAGATCGGCGTGTTTGAAATGATGGACCGGGGCCTGCGGGAGGTGGAAAACCCCTCAGAGATGCTGCTGTCCGGCCGTCCCAAGGACGCGCCCGGCACCTGCGTCACCTGCGCCATGGAGGGAGCCCGGCCTGTGCTGGCGGAGGTTCAGGCTCTGATCGCTCCGGCCAGCGCCTCCAATCCCCGGCGCATGAGCAACGGCTTTGACTACAACCGGGCGGCCATGCTGCTGGCGGTGCTGGAGAAGCGGGGCGGGCTGAAGGTGTCCCAGTGCGATGCGTATCTGAACATCATCGGCGGGCTGACCCTGGAGGAACCGGCGGCGGACCTGGCGGCGGTAGTGGCCATCGCCTCCAGCTATCTGGACAAGCCGGTGCCGGACCACATGGCGGCCATCGGCGAGGTGGGGCTCTCCGGCGAGATCCGCTCCATCAGCCATCTGGAGCAGCGGCTGACGGAGGTGCACCGGCTGGGCTTCACCCAGTGCATGGTCCCGGCCCGGCGGGCCCGGGAGATCAAGCCCCTGCCGGGGCTGGAGCTGCTGCCGGTACAGAGTATTTCCCAGGCGCTGCGGCTGCTGGTGGGCCAAAGGTGAGCAAGTATTTTCCGACGGATGAAGGCGTATTTAACACGTATTTGATGAAATATAAGATTCTTTTACAAGAAAGGCTTGCTTTTTTCATAGAATACCAGACACCTGTCTTGACAATTTGCACGCATAGGTCTATGCTGTGAATGCGAAAAACCCTCCGCCGCAGTCCGGCGGGGCGTGCAGAAAGGAGACTTTCCTTTATGGTTGAATGGACAGATCTACCGGAAGGCGTATTGGAGGACATGAAACGCTACATCTCCTACGCCTGGCCGCCGGGCCGCATTGCCCAGCTGCTGAACCGGTCCTATGGTCTGGATTTGACCCGCGAGGCCGTTATCCATATGCTTCGCCGTCTGAAGCAAGAATCCGTATAGCCCGGGCGATCGTCCCCTTCGGCGGGGGTGTCCGATATAGAAAACAGATACGGGCTGCACTGTTCATTTGAATGAAGATAAAGGTAGGCAGCATGGTGGTTTTCCATGCTGCCTACCTTTATTTTATGATTTCACTCAGACGGAGACCAGATTTGCTGATTTCCTATTCCTTAATAGGAGCCCAGGTCAGCGGACTTGTCGCCCTGGGGGTCCACACCGAACTTATAGTCGTTGCCGGGCAGGATGGCGTTGAGGATCACGCCCGCCAGGGCGGCGATGGCCAGGCCGGTCAGGGTGACGTCTGCGCCGCCCACGGTGAAGGTGATGCCGCCGGTGGAGCTGAAGCCCAGGCCGCTGACGAAGATCACCGCCGCGATGATGAGGTTCCGGGACTTGGTCAGGTCCACCTTGTTTTCCACCACGTTCCGCACGCCCACCGCGGAGATCATACCGTACAGGATGAAGCTGACGCCGCCCACGATAGCGGTGGGGATGGAGTTCACCAGGGCGTCGAACTTGGGGGAGAAGGACAGGATGATGGCGTACAGAGCGGCCAGGCGGATGACCCGGGGGTCATAGACCCGGGACAGGGCCAGCACGCCGGTGTTCTCGCCGTAGGTGGTGTTGGCGGGGCCGCCGAACATACCGGCCACCATGGTGGCCAGGCCGTCGCCCAGCAGGGTGCGGTGCAGGCCGGGGTCAGCGATGAAGTTCTTGCCGGTGGTGGAGGAGATGGCGGACATGTCGCCGATGTGCTCCATCATGGCGGCGATGGCAATGGGGGCCATCACCAGAATGGCGGTCAGGTCAAACTTTGCCAGGACGAAGTGCTGCAGGCCCACGAAGTTGGCGCCGCCGACCTCGGTGAAGTCCACCTTTCCGGCGATCAGGGCCACGATGTAGCTGCCTACCACACCCAGCAGGATGGGGATGATCTTGACCATGCCCTTGCCCCAGATGTTGGCCACCACGATGATGGCGATGGCCACCAGAGCCAGCCACCAGCAGGTGGAGGCGTTGGCGATGGCGGAGCCGGACAGGTTCAGGCCGATGAGGATGATGATGGGGCCGGTGACGATGGGGGGGAAGAAGCGCATGACCTTCTGGGGACCCACCAGCTTGAACAGCAGGGCCAGGATCAGATACAGGGCACCGGCCACCACGATGCCGCCCAGGGCGTAGGGCAGCTTTTCCTCGCCGCTCATGCCGGCGAACTTGCCCACATCCAGGCTGGCCACTGCCTCAAAGCCGCCCAGGAAGGCGAAGGAGGAGCCCAGGAAGGCGGGAACCTTCAGCTTGGTGCACAGGTGGAACAGCAGGGTGCCGAGACCGGCAAACAGCAGGGTGGTCTGGATGGACAGGGGCAGACCGTACTTGGTGACCAGGATGGGCACCAGCACGGTGGCGCCGAACATGGCGAACAGGTGCTGCAGGCCCAGCACCAGCATCCGGGGAACACCCAGCTCCCGGGCGTCGTAGATGGCGTCTTGTCCAAGGTTTTTCTTCATGTGACAGTTCCTCTCTTTCTTTTGCGCTCATTTATGTGATGTTTATTGCTAACAGAAGGGGGGATAATGACCAAAAAAAATGACCGGTAAAAATACCGGTCAAAAGGGGAAAACGAAAATGAAAACAGCGGGAGCGGAGATTTTATTGTTCAGAATACGGAACTTCATCTTGCTCACTCCCTTCAAAATTTTCTTGTTCATTATACGGGTCGCATAGGCAAATTGCAATGCATTCTTTTTCCAAGAAAGATGCAACAAAACACCGTTTTTATTGGTCAATCTGCATAATGAAGGCCCCGCAGCAGCTGACGGGCCATGCGGCGGCCCAGTTGGGGCAGGTCAAAGCGGCCCTCATAAATGCGCCACTCGAACAGTGCGCCCCGGTGCAGCACCACCAGCTCCTCCACCACCTGATCCGGGTCGTGGGAGGGGTGAATGCTGCCCTCCTCCTGGCACAGGGTGACAAGCTCCAGCAGTACACGGAAATAGACGCGGCTGTCGTTTTTTTGCAGCACCCGCTGCTCCGGATACCGCAGCCCGTGGATAAACGCTTTATAGAGCACCGGGTCCGACACGCTGATCTCCAGAGAGCGGCCCACGAAATCCAGCAGCTTCTCCCGGGCGGAATGGGCAGTATCGGACAGGTATCCCGCCTCCAGCTCCCGGTAGGCATCGTCCACATGGCTGGTCACCTGGATAGCCAGCTCGTCCTTGCTTTTGAAGTAGTGATAAATGTTGCCCACGGAGCATCCGGCGGCCTGGGCGATCTCCTCCACGGAGACATTTTCAAAGCCCTCTTTGTCGAACAGGTCCAGGGCGGCGCTCTGAATGCGGCTGCGCATTTCCAGGGCCTGGCGTTTTCTTGCGGTCATTCTCTCGGCCATAGTCATTCCTCTGTCTCATTCAATGGTGAGTATATATTACTGCTTTGAATGGGCAAAGTCAACCCCCAAGCCAGTGGGGCGGACCCCTGGTCCGCCCCATTCTATTGTGATTGCAGCCGCGTTTTCACCGCACCCGGGGGATCAGCAGCATACCCTCCGGACGGGCCTCCTCCGTCAGCTCATTGGCGGAGCGGATAGCGTCCTGGTCCGTGCGGTACTGCTTGGCAATGTCCCACAGGGTCTCGCCCTCTGCCATGCGGCGCAGGATCAGAGACGGCTGGGGCTCCGGCGGCGGGTCCTGAAGCTCCACCGCCGAC
>ERZ780208.3032-NODE-3032-length-10741-cov-3.163859_pt1 | contig 10741 bp, 11 predicted proteins | sample MGYA00511167_ERZ780208 | MGnify/ENA primary metagenome ERZ780208 (study PRJEB29588, sample SAMEA2159202) | human gut metagenome | biome: human gut; feature: human-associated habitat; material: faeces | place: Denmark | collected 2008/2010 ... | reverse complement strand
CTGCCGCCGCACCGACTGCCCCTGCCGTTCCTGCCGACGGGCTGACCGATGAGGTCAAGGTCGCTATCATGGCCGCCATTGCTCAGCAGCCCGGCTTCAATATGGCGAATGTGACGAATGTCAGCATTCGCAAGATCTAACCTGAATTCCACTTCTTCCTTTTAACAGCAGAAAGGGCGGCCCCACAGCCGCTCTTTTTGCTATCCTGATAAAATTTCGCATTTTAACGCAAACTTAGCATAGGCTGTGTTATAATGCGATTAGGATACGGGCATCTTCGCCCGCATTCAAGGGAAGGATGAAAAGGGGGGCTGCCTGATGGGAAAAAACGTGACCGGACTGCGGCGGCTGTATGACTTTTTCCTGACGGCTGCCATTCTCGTCACGGCGACGGTCCTATGCACGCTGCTGCGCCGACTGGACAGCGGCGGGGGCTATGTGCACCTCATTTTCGTGCTGGCGGTCGCAACCATCTCGCGCTGGACGGAGGGCTATTTCTGGGGGATATTCAGCGCTGTCTCCGGTGTGCTGCTCGTCAACTATGTGTTTACATATCCCTACTGGGAATTCAACTTCACGATCACCGGCTACCCGTTTACCTTCCTTGCAATGCTGACGGTGTCCATGATGATCAGCGCGATGAACACGCAGATCAAAAAGCAGGAGCGGCTGCGCATCGAAACAGAAAAGGAAGCCGTGCGCGCCAATCTCCTGCGCGCGATGTCGCACGACATCCGCACGCCGCTGACGAGCATCGTCGGCAACACCGCCGCGATCCTCGAAAACGAGGATTCGTTTTCTCCCGAGCAGAAGCGCCGCCTTTTGGAAGACGTGAACGAGGACGCGCAGTGGCTCATCCGCATGGTCGAAAATCTCCTGTCCATTACGCGCATGAGCGGCGGACAGGCAAAGATCGAAAAGGACTGTGAGGCGGCCGAGGAGATCGTCGGCGTCTCGGTCAGCAAGTTCACCAAGCGCTTCCCCGCGATCAAGGTTTCGATCGAGGTACCGGACGAGGTGCTGATGGTGCCGATGGACGCGACGCTGATCCGTCAGGTCATTATGAATCTGCTGGAAAACGCCGCCATCCACGGCGGAAACGTCACACAGATCCGTGTCTGCCTCTCGCGCGAGGGGACAAACGCCTGCTTTGCCATCAGCGACAACGGCGTCGGCATCCCGAAGGAGAGGCTCTCGACGATTTTTAACGGCGGGCTTTCCGGCGTGTCGCACAACAACTTTGATATGAAGAAAAACATGGGCATCGGCCTTTCCGTGTGCTACACCATCGTCAAGGCGCATGACGGCACGATGACCGCAGAAAACTTAGATTCGGGCGGAGCGTGCTTCCGCTTCTATCTGCCGCTGGAGGAGGGCATCAACAGTGAAATTGAAGGATAAAGTGCTCGTGGTGGAAGACGAGCAGAACATCAGCAACTTTATTTCGACGGTTCTCACCGCGAACGACTTCGACGTGCTGGTGGCGCAGACGGGCGCCGAGGCGGTCTCGATGATCACCTCGCACTGCCCCGATCTCATCATTCTCGACCTGGGGCTTCCCGACATGGACGGGATGAACATCCTCAAGGAGGTCCGTTCGTGGTCGAGCCTGCCGATCATCGTCGTTTCGGCGCGCACGCACGAGCATGACAAGGTCATGGCGCTCGACCTCGGCGCGGACGACTACATCGAAAAGCCGTTCGGCACGAGCGAGCTGCTCGCGCGCATCCGCACGGCCATCCGTCACACGCGTACGCCGCTCGACAACAACGAGATCGCGCAGTCGGGCAAGTTCACCGTCAAGGACCTGACCATCGACTATGACAAGCACCACGTGCTCATCGGCGATCAGGATGTGCACCTGACGCTCAACGAGTTCAAGATCGTGGCGCTGCTCGGCAAGTACGCTGGCAAGGTGCTGACGTATGACTATCTCATCAAGCAGATCTGGGGGCCGAAGGCCAAGGCCGACAATCAGATTTTGCGCGTGAATATGGCGAACATCCGCCGCAAGATCGAGAAGAATCCCGCCTCGCCCGAGTATATCTTCACCGAGATCGGCGTGGGCTACCGGATGCTCGAAAACGACGCATGATGATAGAGCCGCTCGCGGCTTTATGATACCAGGGCGCGTGCGCGCCCCACACGATCACGCAGACGGCTCCTGCCATTTGGGGATGGCAGGGGTCATTTGCGCACTTTTGCACTTTTATGAAAAAGGTGTCGGACTGAAACAGTGAACGTTTCAGCCCGGCACCTTTCTTTTTGCGTGTTTTCATGCAGCAAAATCTTCTTGCTTGCTTATAAACACGCCGTATTGTGCCACAGCGGATGTTCGACCGTCATAGTTATGCTAACTTTTGTGTATATTTTTACCAAATCGTTTTCCGTTCTATTTCACCTCTTTATTCAGCACTACAATCTTGAAATGAATTGTTATTCTTACTATTGACATTTAACAAACATAAATATACAATCAGCGTCACAGTCAGTCCTACGAAGGAGGCAACCGCAGCACATGAACATTTGGGAAATTGCAACGAATTATTATCAATACTTCCTGCGAGGGACGCAAACGACCATCCTCATCTCTCTGCTCACCGTGTTCTGCGGCTCGATCCTCGGCTGCCTGATCGCTTTCATGCGGCTATCCAAGTTTAAGCCACTGGAAAAGTTCGCCAGCATCTATATCACCGTCATCCGCGGTACGCCAATGCTCGTGCAGCTCTACATCGTTTACTACCAGCTCGACTTTATCAGCTATCCCACCGGGACCCTCTTCGGCGTCGATCTGGAGCGGGCGCTGCCGTGCATCATCGCTCTTTCGATCAACTCCTCCGCCTACGTCGCCGAGATCATCCGCGCGGGCATTCAGGCGGTGGACAAGGGCCAGATGGAAGGCGCGCGCTCGTGCGGCATGACGAATGCGCAGGCCATGCGCTACGTGGTGATGCCGCAGGCGGTCAAAAATATTCTCCCCGCCATCGGCAACGAATTCGTCACGATGGTCAAGGAGACCTCGATCATCCAGTACCTCGGCATCGGCGATCTGATGTACAACAACGGCATCGTGGTCACCTCTACCTATAATCCGCTTCCTTGCTACTACATCTCCGCCATCATCTACCTGGCGCTGAATATCATCCTCGGCAAGGGCCTGAACATCTTTGAAGGGAGGCTGAGAAAGAGTGAACGGTAACGTATTGTTCGAGATCAAGGACTTGCAGAAAAAGTTCGGCAGCCTGACCGTCTTCGACGGGCTGAACGAGACCATCTGCAAGGGCGACGTGGTCGTCATCATCGGTCCCTCGGGCGGCGGTAAGTCCACCTTTATCCGATGCCTGAACCTTCTGGAGCAGCCCACCGCCGGCAAAATTTACTTCGAGGGCGAGGACATCACGGCCAAGGGCTTTGATGTGAACAGGCACCGACAGAAGGTCGGCATGGTGTTCCAGCAGTTCAACCTCTTCAACAACCTGACGGTGCTTGAAAACATCACGATCTCGCTCACGAAGGTCAAAAAGCAGTCGGAAGAGGAGAGCAAGGAAAAGGCCCTCAAGCTTCTAAAGCGCGTGGGACTTGAGGACAAGGCGAACGCCTATCCCTCCCAGCTCTCCGGCGGACAGAAGCAGCGTATCGCCATCGTGCGGGCGCTGGCGATGGAGCCCGATGTGCTGCTCTTCGATGAGCCGACCTCCGCGCTTGACCCCGAGATGGTCGGCGAGGTGCTGCAGGTCATCTCCGACCTCGCCCGCGACGGCATCACGATGGTCGTCGTCACGCACGAAATGGGCTTTGCCCGAAAGGTCGGCACGCGCGTGCTCTTCATGGACGGCGGACAGATCGCCGAGCAGGGCACGCCCGAGGAGATCTTCGAGCACCCGCAGAACGCGCGAACCAAAGAGTTCTTATCCAAGGTCATCAACGTCATTTAACAAAACGAAAATTAAAAAATTTACGATATTATTGGAGGAAACCAAAATGCTTCACACGATCAATCCCGAAATTCTGTTCCTCAAGCAGGAAGATGTTATCAAGGCCGGCCTTCTCGATATGAAACAGATCTTGGCCGTTACGGAAAAGACCTACGCGATGCTCGGTCAGGGCCTCATCAAGAACCCGCCCAAGACCAACACCAGCATCCCAGACAAGGAAAACTGGCAGTCGTTCTTCAACGCCATGCCCTGCTATATCGGCGGCGATGTTAACATCGGCGGCATCAAGTGGGCGGCGGAATCCAAAAAGAACGCCCACACCCCCGGTATCCCCTACGGCATCGACATTTCCATCCTGAGTGACCCCGAGACGGTGCTGCCGTTCTGCATCCTGGACGGTACGCTCATCACCGCGATGCGCACCTCCGCCGTCGGCGGCCTGATGGCCAAGTATGCCGCCCCCTCCAATGCGGACACCGCGTGCCTTGTCGGCGCGGGCGTTATCGGCCGCACGATGATCTCCGCCGTGCACGAGGCGCTGCCCCAGATCAAGACCATGTACCTCTGCGACATTGATGTCGCCAAGGCCGAGGGCATCGCGAAGGAGTACGGCGACAGCTTGGGCGTCGAGATCATCCCGACGAGCGACAGCAAGGCTGCGGCGCTCAAGTCCCAGCTCATCGTCGGCGAGACGACCGCGCCCAAGCCGTTCATGGACACCTCCTGGCTCACGCCCGGCTGCGGCCTCGTCTCCATGCACTCCAACGAGGTGATAGAAGACGTCTTCCTCAAGGCCGACGGCATCGTCGCCGACTACTGGACACAGCTCAAGCAGCACACGAACCCGCTCTCCAAGCTCACCAAGGAGGGCAAGCTCGACGAGAGCCAGATCATGGACCTGAGCGAGCTGGTGCTCGGCACGAGGAAGCTGCGCACCTCGGACGATCAGTTCGTCGCCGCCGCGTCCATGGGCCTCGGCGCGCTGGACATCATGATCGCCTATCAGCTCTATCTGAACGCGACGGAAATGGGCATCGGCACCAAGGTGAACCTTTGGGACAAGCCCCTGTGGGAATAAGACACGCAGGAGGGAACAAAGATGAACGCATTCAAGAAATTTGCGGCGCTGCTTTTGGCGCTTTTGATGATCCTGTCCCTCGCTGCCTGCGGCAGCAAGAGCGACGACAGTGCGCAGGGCAGCTCGGACGGCGATGACGCCGCCAAGTCCAAGATCGAGCAGATCAAGGAGGCGGGCGTGCTCGTGATGGGTACGTCGGCCGACTATCCCCCGAACGAATTCCACACGGAGGTGGACGGCAAGGACACCATCGTCGGCTTCGATGTTTCGATCGCGCAGTACATCGCCGATGACCTCGGCGTGGAGCTGAAGGTCGTGGATATGTCCTTCGACAACCTGTGCATCAACCTCGCCAAGGGCGATTTCGACATTGTCATCGCTGGTATGGCCTCGACCGAGGAGCGTCAGAAGTCCGTCGACTTCTCCGACCCGTATTTCAAGCAGCAGCAGGCCATCCTCATCCGTAAGGACGACGATTCCCTGTACAACAAGCCCGAGGACCTCGCCGGTCACAAGGTCGGCGTGCAGAACGGCGCCATTCAGGTGCCCATTGCCAATGAGCTTGCGGGCGAGGAGAACGTCATCGGCCTCGTCAAGGCGCAGGATCTCATCATGGAGCTCAAGAGCGGCAAGCTCGATGTTGTGTACATCGACTACACCGCAGCTCTCGCATTCGCCGCGGCGAACGATGACCTGACGGTCAAGGACATCGGCATCGAAAGCGACAGCGAGGGTCAGTGCATCGGCGTGCAGAAGGGCAACGAGGACTTTGTCGCCTACCTGAACGAAAAGATCGCCGAGATGCAGGAGCAGGGCCTCATCGACCAGTACGTCGCCGAAGCCCAAACGCTGGCGGGCATCGAGTAAAGCCCGTCCCCCTTGCATGATATGAACAGCACCAGCATACCCTCTACCAAGAGAATTGGGGAGGATATGCTGATGCTGTTTCATTTTGACCGCAGGAAGAAGTCTGAAAAGGAGAAGAAGCCGCCGCGTTTTCTGGTGCTCCGGCGCAAATGGCTGACGCTGGGCGCGGCGGTGCTGGCCGCCGCGGCGATCTTTGCCGCCGTCAATTATCCCGCCGCCGTCAGCGCGTCGGCCGCCACGCGCCAGCTGCCGATCTACTGTGTCCAGCGCGACCAGAAGGTGTGCTCTATTTCCTTCGACGCTGCGTGGGGCGCGGACAACACGCAGAAGATCCTTGACGTGCTGAAGGAATACGGTGTGACGTGCACGTTTTTCGTCGTGGGCAACTGGGCGGATCAATATCCGGAGCAGGCCAGGGCCATCGTTGAGAGCGGCAACGAGCTTGAAAACCACTCCAACGCGCACGACCACTTCAACTCGCTCTCTGCCGATGCGATCATCGCGGACGTGAACACCTGCAACGACAAGATCGAAGCACTGACCGGCGTCCGACCGACGCTCATCCGCTGTCCATACGGCGAGTACGATGATCATGTGATCTCGGCCATCCGCTCGATGGGGATGGAGCCCATTCAGTGGGATGTGGATTCGCTCGACTGGAAGGGGATCTCGGCGAGTGAGATCACCAAACGCGTAACGAGCAAGGTACAGAGCGGGTCCATTGTGCTCTTCCACAGCGCGGGAGAGCACACGCCCGAGGCGCTGCCCGATATCCTCGACTATCTGCTTGCCGAGGGCTATGACATCGTGCCGATCTCAGAGATATTATTGAAATGTGAATGCACCATCGACCACACCGGACGCCAGTGCCCGGTGGGATAGAGCGGAGAAATGTCTCTGTCATAAAACCCCTTTCAAAGCGCAGTCCGATTGATGCAGCGTGTCGGATGAGCGCTGATCACAGCACTCGGTTTGCGCTGCCAAAGCATTGAAAAGAGCCCCGGCCGATGCCCGCTTGGGTGTCGGTCGGGGCTTTTTTCAGGCATTCTGTCGCGCGCAGCGCCTCGATCTCCGTTTCGCCGGATTTGCGGATGCCGGATACCCGCTCCGTATTCGGGAAAAGCCCATGCTTATCGGAATAGCGGAGTGTGGAGACGGGGAAGGCGAACATTTCCGCAGCCGGTCCGATGGAATACATAAAAGTTCTCCGATATTTTTTGAAAAATGCCTAGACTTAAAGTTGGGTTTAGGCTTTATCATCGACACAGCACAACAGAAAATCAGGCACAAGGAGTGTTTTACGATGGAAACGTTGAATATGACACAGGAATGGGACAAGGTGTTCCCGCAAAGCGACAAGGTCGACCACACGAAGGTGACCTTCCACAACCGCTACGGTATCACGCTGGCAGCGGACCTGTATGCCCCGAAGAACGCAGGGGGCAGGCTGCCCGCTATCGCCGTCAGCGGACCCTTTGGGGCGGTGAAGGAGCAGTCCTCCGGACTGTACGCACAGAAGATGGCGGAGTATGGCTATCTGACGATCGCCTTTGACCCGTCCTTTACCGGCGAGAGCGGCGGACAGCCCCGGTATGTGGCATCCCCGGACATCAACACCGAAGATTTCTGCGCGGCGGTGGACTTCCTGTCCGTGCAGGAGAATGTTGACCCGGAGCGCATCGGGATCATCGGCATCTGCGGCTGGGGCGGCATGGCGGTGAACGCCGCCGCACAGGATACCCGCATCAAGGCGACCGCCGCCATGACCATGTACGACATGACCCGCGTGAATGCCAACGGCTATTTTGACAGTGAAAACAACGCCGATGCCCGCTATGCCAAAAAGCAGGCTATGAACGCCCAGCGCACTAAGGACTATTTCAGCGGCAGCTACGCTCTGGCTGGCGGCGTGGTGGATCCGCTGCCGGAGGACGCACCGCAGTTTGTCAAGGACTACTATGCCTATTACAAAACGCCGCGCGGCTATCACAAGCGTTCAAAAAATTCCAACACCGGCTGGAACATGACTTATGCGCTCTCGTTTATCAATATGCCGATTTTGTCTTATGCCGGCGAAATCAGAAGTGCGGTTTTAATGCTGCACGGAGAAAATGCACACAGCCGCTATTTCAGCGAAGACGCTTTCAAAAAGCTCAAAGGCGGCAATAAGGAGCTGATGATCATTCCCGGTGCAAATCATACGGATTTGTATGACCGGACGGACATTATTCCGTTCGACAAACTGGAGAAATTTTTCGATGAATACTTAAAATGAATTACAAACCGGGAGCAGAAGCACCGGGCTTACCCGGATGATTATACCGAGGTGCAGCCTTTTATTGTAATGAAATTGAAAACACCTGCTGCCCCGATGATGGCGGCAGGTATTCTTTCCGGTGAGAAAATCCACAAAAATGGGTGGAGAATTTGCGAATACGCCGAAAGCTTACTATTTTTACAGCCTGGACGGAGTGAATCCGTTATTTGGGTATATTGTTGATTGTTTATGGAAAATTTTATTGTTTCGGCGCGAAAATACAGGCCTGCGAGTTTCGATACGGTGGTGGGGCAGTTGGCTATTACTTCCACTTTGCGGAATGCCATTGTGAACCATCAGTTGGCTCAGGCCTATCTGTTTACCGGTCCCAGAGGGGTCGGTAAGACGACTTGTGCCCGTATTTTTGCGAAAACGATCAATTGCCTGAATCTGCAGCCCAATGCAGAGCCTTGTAACGAATGCGAATCCTGTAAGGCTTTCAATGCCGGGCGTTCGTTGAATATTCACGAATTGGATGCCGCTTCCAATAACAGCGTGGACGATATCCGCGGATTGGTGGAGCAGGTGAGGATTTTGCCTCAGGTAGGGAAATACAGCGTATACATCATCGACGAAGTGCATATGCTCAGTACTTCGGCTTTCAATGCTTTCCTGAAGACATTGGAAGAGCCGCCTGCACATGCTATTTTTATTTTAGCTACCACAGAAAAACATAAAATATTACCCACGATATTGTCCCGTTGTCAGATCTATGATTTTAATCGGATGAAAGTGGGAGATACTGTCGAGCATCTGAAGTATATTTCGGCAAAGGAGGGGATTACAGCCGAGGAAGCCGCTTTGGACGTGATCGCTCAGAAAGCCGACGGAGCTATGCGTGATGCGCTCTCTATTTTCGATCAGGTGGTCAGTTTTTGTGGCAAAAACCTGACTTACGAAAAGGTCATCGAAAATCTGAACGTGCTCGATTACGATTATTATTTCCGTTTGACCGATTTGTTCAATGCCGGAAAAGTGGGGGAAGCCTTTTTACTTTTCAACGAGATCATCGGAAAAGGATTCGATGGCGGAAATCTGATTGCCGGCTTAGGAAAGCATTTCAGGGATGTATTGGTTTCTAAAGATCCGGCAACCGTCCAATTACTGGAGGTCAGTGCGGGAATAAAAGCACGCTATGCCAAACAGGCGGCGGATTGTCAGGTAGATTTTCTATACGAAGCTTTGAAGATCGTTGAACAATGTGAAATGCAATACAAAGTACGCATGGAAAAGCGGCTGTGCATCGAATTGGCATTGATCAAACTCTGCCAGATCAATGAGCTAAAAAAAAAAATCTGAGGGCTTCTGAGGTCGGTTTTCTCCTGAAAATAGAAGGTTTTGCGGGTAAATTTCAGACGGCAGCTAATGCTTCAGAAGGGGGACAGGCTGTCGCTACTCCTAAACCGGTCAGGCATTTTGCTGAAAATGACCGTCACCGCCCCGATGCTTCTTTTAAAATAAAGGATTCCCTGAGGCAAATCAGCCAAACCCAGCCTGTCGTCAAAGTGCAGAAAACAGAGGTGCAACAATTCAAAGTAGAAGCCCGTGATGTGATCGACGAAGGGAAGGTCGTGGCTGCCCTGGAGCGTTATATACAAGATCATCGTCCTGAACCGACGGTTGCCATAGCTCTCAAGACCCATCGGCCGGAGATCGACGGTGAAAATATTGTTTTAGCAGTAGATAACCAGTTGCAACAAGATAAGCTCGAAGCTTTAAAAATGCATCTCCGGAATGTACTGATGAAATTGTTGAACAATGGCTTTATCACCTTGTCATTTAAGTTATTCGACGATCAGAATTCGACAGAAGAAAAAAAATTATTCACTGCCGGAGAAAAATTCCAGCATTTTATAGAACTCAATCCCGTCGTTGCAGACCTGAAATCGATATTCGGGTTGGAGCTCGATTAAAAAAAAGTAAAAGGCTTAACCTTTTACTTTCTATCTACGTCTCTGGAGTTGGCTTGGGCGGTAGGCATGATGACGATGTCGTTCAGGCAGACGTGGGCCGGACGGGTGATAGCGAAAATGATGGTCTCGGCAATATCCTCGTTGGTCAACGGAGTCATGCCCTGATATACTTTGTCGGCAGCCTCTTTATCTCCTTTGTAGCGCACGATGGAAAATTCGGTTTCTACCATTCCCGGGGCGATATTGGTTACTTTAATATGATGTTTCAGCATATCTGTCCGCATAGCCCTGGACAAGGCATCCACAGCATGTTTGGTTGCACAATACACGTTTCCTCCGGGATATACTTCTTTTCCGGCGATGGAGGCCAGATTCACGATATGACCCGTATTCCGGGCGATCATCAGGGGGGCTACAGCACGGGTGATGTATAACAGGCCCTTTACATTGGTATCGATCATTCTTTCCCAATCGTCGAGGACACCCTCCTGGATGGGAGCGACTCCCACTGCCAAACCGGCATTATTGACCAATACAGAGATATCCCTCCATTTCCCCCCGAGATTTCGAATGGCTGTCTCGACTTCTCCGGACTGACGGATATCGAAGGCTAAGGGGAGTACATCGGCTC
>ERZ780208.3017-NODE-3017-length-10771-cov-5.889604_pt1 | contig 10771 bp, 8 predicted proteins | sample MGYA00511167_ERZ780208 | MGnify/ENA primary metagenome ERZ780208 (study PRJEB29588, sample SAMEA2159202) | human gut metagenome | biome: human gut; feature: human-associated habitat; material: faeces | place: Denmark | collected 2008/2010 ... | reverse complement strand
AAGAATTCAAATCTCGTGATATTGGTCAGATAGGTACTTATATAAACATTGTTGAGAGACCGTTTCAAGTTTTGTGTAAACTACAAAAGCTGATATAAGATTTGTGAATAGTTGCAAATGGGCAGAGCCGATTTTCCGGGTTCTGCCCATATCTGCATTATACAGGAGTTTTTGGGCATGTCAATAAGACCTGCCTAAAACAAGCTTGCTTTACAGGTTTCGTCCAGCCAGACGTTCTTCAAAATAGATCTCAAGCTGGGAATGGATCTGTCCCCAGTCCTGCCGGTGTCCTGTCCATTTCTTGGTGATATCCATAGTCGCAAGATACAGCATTTTTAAAAGGCTGTCATCCGATGGAAAAACGGTCTTGCTTTTGGTTACTTTCCGAAGCTGACGGTTGAAGCCTTCAATCGCATTGGTGGTATAAATCAGCCGCCTTACTGCCTCCGGGTACTTGAAATATGTGGATAATGTAGCCCAGTTATCATGCCAGGATTTATAGATCTTGGGGTACTTGGAATCCCATTTATCTTTGAATAATTCCAATTCATTTAATGCCGTTTCTTCCGTTGGAGCTGCATATACAAGCTTCAGATCAGCCATCAGTTTTTTGATATCTTTGTAGGAAACAAACTTCGTTGAATTACGGATCTGATGAATGATACACTGCTGGATTTCTGTTTTTGGATAAACAGCTTCAATTGCTTGTGGAAATCCATTTAGTCCATCCACACATGCAATCAGGATATCCTCAACTCCGCGGTTCTTTAGTCCATTCATGATGGAGAGCCAGAACTTGGCGCTTTCGTTTTCTCCAACATACATACCAAGAACGTCCTTTTTTCCGTTCATATCAATGCCAAGAGCAATGTAGACTGCACGTTTTACAATTCGTCCTTCACTTCGGACATGATAGTGGATAGCATCCATAAATACGACAGCGTACACTTCTTCCAACGGACGTTCCTGCCATTCTTTTACAATTGGAAGGATTTTATCCGTAATCCGGCTGATGGTACTGTCAGAAATATCAATATCATACAGTTCCCGCATGTGAGATTCGATATCTCCGGTAGTCATTCCCTTTGCATACATGGAAAGGATTTTTTCTTCCATGTCCTGAGTCACAGTATTCTGATATTTTTTGATTAGCTGAGGCTCATACTCACCGTTACGATCTCTTGTAATAGCTACATCCATATCTCCATAGCTTGTGTGCATAGTTTTGCTAGAATGCCCATTCCGACTGTTATCTGTTTCTTTGTTTCGATAGTCATACTTGGAATAACCTAATTCCTCATCCAATTCCTCATCCAAAGCACCTTCCAGAAGAACAGACATCATGTCACGCATGATACTGTTTACATCGGTGCCGTCTTTGATGCTGATATCATTATTCTTCAGATAATCACGCATCATTTCTCGCATTGCTGCTTTTTGTGGGCTGTCTTTTCTTCTTGCCATAAAAATAACCTCCAAACTGAGTAATTTTATCTTACATCAGTTTGGAGGTTTACACAAACTTTGGGATGCTCCCATATACACATGCATCCTGTCATTCTATAACACAGCTTGACTCCAGGCACTTCTTCCAAATCGGCGCTTTGCCGGGACAACGTCGGCGGGGTGACATGAAGCTGCTCCGCCGCCCGTGTAATATTCTCCCCCCGCGCGATCACAAGGAAGTCATTCAGCGCTCGAAGTTCCATATTGATCCCTTCTGCCCGGTTTTTCTCCGGTAGACGGCACAGACCAGATATGCGATCACCGCTCCGATCAGAGCTCCTCCCAGTACGTCCGTCGGAAAATGTACGCCGACATACAGTCTTGAAAATGCAATCACAAATGCAAACACCAGCACCGGCACGCCGATCTTCCTCGGACACATGAGAAATACAACGACTGCCACCGCAAATGCACTTCCCGTATGCCCGGATGGGAATGAGTAATCACTCTGCGCCTCTATGATCCTGTGCAGCCCATCCACGACCTCGTAGGGTCTCGTCCTCGCCACCAGATTCTTCAGCAGTACGTTGTTCACAAGCGTATTGAGCAGCAGTGAACAGGTCATCAATCCGCCGACCTTCCTGGTCTTTTTCAGCAGAAGGAACAGAATCGTCAGCGCAATCCAGAAATAACCGTGGTCGCCCAGATGTGTGAGAAACGTGAGTACCGGCGTGAGAAAATCATTCCGCATATGCTCCTGAATCCACAGAAGCACCGGTCCTTCCCAGTCAATCAAAAATTGTTCCATTGTTATGTATCCCCTCTTTTTCTCTTTTGAGGATTCTTATTATAGCACCCGTCTGCGCCGCTTACAAGTGCGTTTCTTTTTGTGCCTTGCGCCATCACCGGACGTGCTATCTCTGTGCGGTCAGCACCTTATTCAAAAGATCCGCCAGAGGCACCATCGCATTCATCGCCTCACTCACCGTGTTGGTCTGCGCTCCTACCTCAATCAGCAGTGTTTTCGGACAGTAGTGCATATTGTAGCGGTACCCTTTCAGATAGATTCTTCGGGTAAATCCCGGATAATACTCCGCCGCCTTTAGCTGCATCTGAAACGAGATTGCCAGATTATCCGCAATATAAGGATTGTAGAGGTAATCAATATCCCCCATCGCCGTCGTCCTGCTCAGCCCGTTAAAAAACATGACCTGCGCCATCTGTATTCCGTTGACCTGCGTAACCAGTCTTGTACTCTCCGCCACGCCGTCGCGGTGCAGATCAATGACAACCTCCACCCCGGGATTTTCCGCAAGCACCGCCTCAAGCCCTGGTCCTGCCTTGGAATAGGCGTGATCCCTATCCCCCACATCGTATTCTCCCTTGTGGTGAATCACATTGAATCCGTACTGCTCTGTCAAAAGCTTTGTCAGGTAATCCCCGACACCGACCACCGACGTCGATGCATCCCCCGGAACAGAATCCGCGTAGCCCTCCTGCGAGTGCGTGTGATAGATCAGGATCTGCGGCGTCGATGCATCGTGTGACAGGCGCAGATCTTTTCCCAGCAGCGCATCGGCATTCAGCTGGCTGCTGTTGATCGTCGTTGTGCTGTCCACCTGATAAAAATTCTGAATCAGATAGTCAAAATCATTCAGTTTTTCCCGCGGATATACCACCACCTTTTCTGTAGCCAATGCCGTCTGTATCTGTGCCGCCTGTGCTGTCTGTGTCTCCGCCGCCTGTGCCGCCTGTGTCTCCGCCTGCTGTTCCATCTGTGCTTCCGCCTGTGCCGTCTGTGCTTCCGCCTGCTGTCCCTCCGCAGCTTCCGGTACGGTTCCCTGCGTCTGCTCCTTCGTCTCTCCCTCCCGCATGCTTGTACTGCTTTGCTCCGCCGCCTCCTGCGTCATGATGACTTCCCCCGTCGCCGCATCCACATAGTTCTCGTCCGCCGCCTCCCGCGCCAGAATAGCCTCGTAGGACCAGTCACTCTCCACCTGCGTCTGATAATCGGCAGATACACCACTCTCTTCCGGGAGCAAAAAAAAGTGCGCGAAAAGCCGGTCTGCAATCGTAAGCTCCGCCGTCCCCTGCGCCTGCCCGCAAGCCTGCGGCAGGAAAAATCCCACGATCTCCTCCTGCAGCAAAAAACCCAGTTCTCCCGGATCCAGTCTTACGCCGCCGGATAATATCACTGCCGCCGCCACAATCAGTATGGTTACCGGAAGGATTCGTCTCCGCTTTTTTCTCTTATCATGACTTCTATTATAATTTTTATATTGGTATCGATAAACATGCATAATTTACTTTATGCACCGGCAATTTCTTTTATGCCGCCCTTCTGCTCTCTTTAAAGCGCATGCAGGCACCCGCCCGCAAAAGCGAGATTCAGCCCTTCCGAGATGGTGTAGCAGAGTCTCTTGACCGACTCGTCAATATCCTTCGGCGTCACAAACATGGCATTTAAATTCGGCGACAGCAGTTCGCGGATGAGTTCATATTTTTCCGCATCATTTAATTTTTCTAATGAATTTCCCATCGCTGCAAACGCCTGGCTCTGTGTGAGCGCGGTAACCAGATTGTACATCGTATCGTTCACGATTGTCGCGGCGTCGACCACGGTCGGTACGCCAATGGAAATGACCGGAACGCCAAGACTTTTTTCATCCAGCGCATGTCTGTGATTTCCCACTCCGCTTCCCGGATTGATACCGGTATCCGTCACCTGGATCGTACGGTTCAGCCGTTTCGTGCTCCTCGCTGCCAGCGCATCCACCGCGACCACCAGATCCGGCTTTGTCTCCTTTACAATGCTGTGAATGATCTCCTGCGTCTCCATGCCGGTCTGCGCCATCACGCCCGGCACAATGCTGCTGATCCGGTTCACCGTCTGTTTGCCAAATGCATATTTTCCATACTCTTTCACAACATGCCGCGTGATAAACAGATTGTCCACCACTCCAGGTCCCAGTGCATCCGGCGTCACCTCACGATTCCCAAGTCCGGCAATCAGCACCGAGAGGCTCTCCTTTTTTAACCGCACAAGCTGTCTGATCACCCGCGCAAGCTGTTCGGATACCTCTCTGTGGTAGTCCTCGTCCTCCTCATCCATATCTGCCGCCTCGATGGTGATGTATGTTCCCTTGGGTTTTCCCATTGTCTTTGCCCCGTTCTCCGTCTCGATCACAACCGTGCTGACCGTCAGGTTCGGGCTGAGTTTTTCCTCCAGGAAACGGACTCCCTTAAGTTCCACATGATCTTCCTGCATTTTTTCCTGTGTCTCCAATGCAAGATCGGTGCGTATCTGATACATAGTCTCCTCCATTTTTTGTATTCCTGCAGACAGGACATTTCTTTCTGTCTAGTCTGCCACAGAAAAAAAAAGTTATCCGCAAATTTTTCTGACAAATTTCAGCATTTTCTCTTGACAGGTCACTCAAAAGAGCCTATACTATCATAGTATGTTTACATTGAACTGTCCGTGTCCGGCTTCGATGTACATTTCATTGTAACGATGCACTGCATGTGCCGTTACCAGTTAGAATCATAATCATAACAAATTGGAGGTGTACAGATTGGCTAACATTAAATCTGCTAAGAAGAGAATTTTAGTAACAGAGACAAGAGCTGCAAGAAACAAATCTATCAGAAGTGAAGTAAAGACAGCAATCAAGAAGGTTGAGGCTGCTGTTGCTGCTAACGATAAGGAAGCTGCTAAGGCTGCCCTTACAGTAGCTATTTCCACGATCGAGAGCGCTTCTTCCAAGGGCGTATATCACAAGAACAACGCTGGCAGAAAAGTTTCCCGTTTAACAAAGCTTGTTAATACGCTGGCTTAATTCCAGAGAATAGATCTTAACATACGGTCCTAACCCAACCGTATAAAAACACCAGTACCGTCATACTGGTGTTTTTTTGTACCCTTTTTTATTTTTTCTGCTTTGCCGCACTGTAGCGGATGATAAACAGCTCCACCGCCATCTGATCGTTCATCCGTCCCGTCTTTACTGCTTCCTCCAGCGCCACACCGTCCTCCAACGCCTGTCTCAACTGCCCTGCGCCAAAACCGCGCGCCTGGGTGAGATTCCGCTTTACGGCAAACGGTGGAATCCCCGCCTTCTGTGCCATCGTCTGATTGTCAAATCCCTTGCCCGCCATATCCCGCAGATGAAGCAGAATCTGGAACTGCCTGGTAATCAGATACATGATACGCATCGGCGGTTCCTTTAACGTCAGAAGATCATAATACAGATCGAGCGCCCTGCGCTGGTTGTGTTCCGCAATCGCATTGACCATCTCAAAAATGCGGTTCGTCGTCTGCTCTGTCGCAATCGCTTCCACATCCGCAGTCTCAATGACACTTTTGTCCATGGTATAACAGATCAGCTTTTCCAGCTCGCGGTCGATATTGCCCATATCCGATCCCGTCTTGCTCAAAAAAAGCTGCATCACCGATCCCGTAATATTCTTTCCTTCCTTTTTCAGGCGCGCCAGCACCCAGCGCGTAATCAGTTCCTCCGTCTGGGTGGAAAATTCCACTATTTTTCCGGCATTCTTGACTGCCTTGTACATCTTAGAACGCTTGTCCACTTCCTCCTCCACAAACACAAAATAGGTGCTTGCAGCGGGCTGTGCCAGATACTCCGCCAGTTCATCGCAGGCATTTTTGAAAAAGCCGCTGTTCTCGATAAGAATAACTCTGCGTTCCGCAAAAAACGGAAGGGTCTCCGCAAGATCAATAACCTGCTTCGGGTTGATGTCCTTCCCCTCGAAGCGGTTAAAGTTCATATCGCCGTCTCCGCCCGACAGCATGCCGCCCATCCCGGAATCCTCTCCCGCCGCAGTGAGCGCGTTCTTTAACTTGTCCCGGTACTGGCGTTTCAAATAGTCTTCCGTTCCATATAGTAAATAGATCTGTTTTAAATTTCCGGATCTGATATCTTCGTCAATTGTTTTCATAAAGGTTTCTGTCCTGTTCTGCCTGTCTTAAATAGTTTCAGCCGCTCCGGCAAAAATCCGGGCGTGGCGCGCTTGCTTTATTCCAAACGCAGCGCACGTCCAGGAAATCAAAGATTTCCTGGACTGACGGGCATTCGCCCTATCATTCGTCAAAAATATCCGATGCATTGTGCAAGCACTGCATCAGATATTTTCTCCTTATGGCACTGCTCATTGCTTACGCACATTATAGCATACCTTCACCAGTGCCGCAAACTTCCCTCACTGCCACCACTGTTCTTTTTCTTCCAGATACCCCCGGCAGACGGCTTGTCCGTCCGTCTTTTTGACGCACAGTCTGCCGCTTTCCATCGTATAATACACCTGGCTCCCCGCCTGCTGCATATGCCCGACAGCCTCCTTGGAGGGGTGTCCGTACCGGTTTGTTCTGCTGCACGACACCAGTGCGATCTCCGGTGCCAGCGCCTCCAGAAACCCGGTGGAATTGGAATAGCGCGATCCGTGATGCGCCGCCTTATAAAAATCGATTTTCTGCACGTCAGCTCCCGTTTTTGTCTTCTGCAGCCAGGTCAGAATCTCCTCTTCCTGCGCCGCTCCAATATCTCCGGTAAAGACACCGGCAAAGTCATCCTCCTGATAAAAAAGCACCAGCGACTCCTCGTTTTTGTCCACAGACTGACCCCCAAACGCGTCCTCCGTTTCACCGGGATGCAGTGCCGTAAACGTTGCGTTTCCAAAATGCCAGATGTCACCTCGCCCAAGCCACACCACTTTTGTTCCCGCATCCTCTGCCAACGCTTCCAGTTCCTCCCAGTTTTCATCCCGCGGCATCTGTTCCGCCACTGCCAGATACTCCACGGGATATCCCGACGACAGTATCTCCCGCAGTCCGCTGATGTGGTCTTCATCGGTATGAGACACCACCCAGCAGTCAATCCTTTTGACCCCTTTGTACTTTAGAAACGGCAGAATCCGATAAGTGCCCACCTTTCCGACATTGGAACTTCCTCCGTCCACAAACAGGTGGTACCCCTCCTTCGTCTGCAGATAGCAGCCGTCCCCCTGCCCGACATCCAGCATATCCAGTTCCGCCTCACCGCTCCGCGGAACTCCCAACACGGCAAGCAGCAATAGTGCGGCAAGGAAAACGCCCGGATGCCCTCCACTCTTTTGCTCTGCCCTCCTGCCGTGTTCCTTTTCCCTTTCCCTTTGTTCTCTCTGCCGGTGCAATAAGCATGTTCCAGCTCCCAGAAACGCATAATATACCGCGATCTGCCAGCACTGCGGTCTTCCGACAATCCACATGGCACCCGGAAGCATACCGGCAAGCGCACATATATGCTTCCCCATAAAGAGCAGAATTCTGCATGGAAAAAGCATCCCTTTTGCCAATGGAAGCGACAGGAGCCCCACCATTCCGCCTGCCGCTCCGAATCCGAGCAGCACCCCCATCATCGGCAGCATGAGCAGGTTGACGAAAACCGCATAGACCGGAATCTCATAAAAGTACCATGCCACAAGCGGCAGTGTCGTAAACCAGACCGCCGATGCCGCAAATATTTTTCCGCGCAGCGCTCCCATCCCTTTTTTCTCATAAGAAATGCTCTGTCCGACCCACACGACGCCAAGGATTGCAACAAAGGAAAAGCGGAATCCGGCGTCCCAGAACAGGCAGGGATTTTTCCAGAGAAGCGCCACTGCGGCAAATGCGAGCGCACAAAATGTATCATAGCTCCTCCCGCTGACCTGTGCTCCCAGAAACAGCAGGAACATGAGAACCGCGCGTCTCACGGAAACGCCCCATCCAGCCATCCCGCCGTATCCGTACATCACTCCTGCCGCTGCAAGGGCAGCCATGCCAAACGGCAGTCCCGCTTTCTTTAACATCCGGTAGAGCGCCATCCCGATCACAGAGATATGAAGTCCGGAAATCGCCAGAATGTGCGACAATCCCCCGATCTGGTAGAGTCTCTTCGTCTCTGCATCCAAAAACTCCCTATCGCCGACGACCATCGTCGCCAGTATCCCCGCATCGCGCTCGCCCATCGTCTTAAGGTAGACCTCTTTAATCCGCTGGCCAAGCTGCCAGAGGGCTTCCGCCGTCTGCCTCTTCGCACACACCTTTCTATCAAGTGCCGGACCTTCCATCGCAAAATCAAATCCGCGCGCAAAATAATAAGCCTTCGCATCAAACGCACCCTCATTTGATGCCCGCTTCCATAATGTAATCTCTCCGTGATATATGAGAATATCTCCGATGGAACAATCATCGGAATCAGAATAGATCAGAACCCCACCGCACGATACCGGTTCTGTCTGTAAGAAATTCGACGAATCCGTCCGAAACATACAGGACGTTAATTCATAGACATATCGATTTTTCTGTATCTGTTTTCCCGCAAGCTGTCCCTGTACGGTCACATACATGCCATCCTGCAGTTCTCCCAGATACGCCTGCCTGCTCTTCTCCGCCTCCAAATATCTTCCGCTTCCAAGAGCAAACATCAGCAAAAAAACTCCGGCGCCAAAAGCCGTTCTCTTTCTTTCCGCCGTGGAAATCCCGTCGCCCGGACGGTACCCGTCAGCAAAAATGCCGCCAAGGATTCCGCAGGCCAGGACGCCGCAGGCTAGCAATGCCCGCGCGAATACGCTCCAGCCGTATGCCGCCGCAAGAATCCCCGACAGAACGCCCGCTGCGCCAAGACACAAAGGCCGTTTTGTCACACACTTCCCCCTTTAATCCGTTTCGGTAGGTTCCTCCGTTTCCGAAAAGGCGCTCTCTGCCCCCGTGACATAATCCATATTGCGGTCATACATATCCGCGAGCGGGAAATTGTCGCGGTAGGCTCCGCTCGTATCGCCGTTGACGGAAATCTGAACCTTGCTGATCGTGGAAAGCTCCGACAGGGAATCCACGATCGAATAGATAACGATTGCCTCGTTTACTTTGTAATCCTGATTCTTGAACGCTTCATCCAGGCTGACGTAGCAGACGCCGTCCACCACCGACACAGAGACAAGCTTGGTCCCCTCCGGAATCGCAGACTTTGCATCCTTGGTCTTCGGACCGTCTAAAAGCTGCTCCATAATCAGTTTTTCCATGGAAATGTTACTGCTGTACTGTACTTCTTTTTCGCATTCTACCAGTCCGTTTCCATCAGCATTTGCATAATATAAATGTAATGTTGTTGTCTGAATGGAATTAATCTGTTTTCCCGGATTCTCAACAAAGCTTTCTTCTGTCATCAGTCCGATTACATTATCCCGGCTGTCTGCCAACGGTGCATCTCCCACATAAAAAGATACATATTTTACATCCGGAAGCTGTACCAGTGTCTTTACCACTGCTGCCCGGCACAACACCTCATCCGTAGACTGCATTTTGGAATAATTATCATTAAAGTAAAGGAACAGCTGATTGCTTTCCAGTGACCAGTCTGTAATTGTAACATCACCAGGAACCGGTTTCTGATACTCCACACTATCCGTATTGGTGCACAACGCATCTAAAAGAGTGGCTATCATGTCCTCTGTCTTGCCCTCTTTTAAATCATATGGCTGCTCTACCACTTTTGTTTTTTCTTTATTCAGATAATAAATATGATACGCCGGGTCATCTGTCTCCTGTCTGCCACACCCTGTGAACAGCGATACCAGAAGGATAAAACTCAGCCATCCTGCAATTTTCTTCATGCCAGACCTCCTAGGCAATGTAATTCAGCGGAATCCGCACAGTAAAGAGCGTTCCCTCACCCTCTGTACTAAATACCTTAATTGCACCACGGTGCATTAATATTGCATTTCTTGTAATGGCAAGTCCAAGTCCGGTTCCACCTATTTCTCTGGAATGGGACTTGTCCACGCGGTAGAATCTTTCATAAATATGCTCTAAGGAATCCTCCGGAATACCGATGCCGGAATCCTCTACCTTAAGATAGAAATACTGATAATCTGCATTCAGGAACACATGTACCCAACCGTCTTCCTTATTGTATTTGATTGCATTTTCCACCAGATTGGTAATGGCAAGCGTCAGCTTTACCTCATCAATTTCCGCTGTAACAGGCCGGAAGCTTTCCAACACCAGATCTACATGCTGTTTTTCCGCAATCGGTTTTAATCTCTTTAAAATCAAATCCAGCATCTCATTGATGTTAACTGACGTGATATTCAAATCTGATGCAGACTTGTCCATCTTAACCAGCGAGAGCAAATCATTAATAATTTTATTTTCACGTTCAATTTCATTTCCAATGTCTAACATAAATTCACGATACAGTTCTACCGGAACATCTTCCTGTCCATTCAGTGAATCTGCCAGTACCTTCATAGAAGTAAGCGGTGTTTTCAGCTCATGGGCGGCATT
>ERZ780208.3015-NODE-3015-length-10778-cov-3.663714_pt1 | contig 10778 bp, 8 predicted proteins | sample MGYA00511167_ERZ780208 | MGnify/ENA primary metagenome ERZ780208 (study PRJEB29588, sample SAMEA2159202) | human gut metagenome | biome: human gut; feature: human-associated habitat; material: faeces | place: Denmark | collected 2008/2010 ... | reverse complement strand
AGACCCAAGCGACAATGGCGCGATTAAAAAGGTCCTGCACGAGCGACAGATAACCTCAGTGCCACACGTCGGTTTCGAAGTACGGTATATAAGTGACATTAGTAACGAGGCGGAGCATCGGCCGATCAGCTTGGAACTCACGGTTGAACAGGTTTTCCGGCAGCTGATGCCGAGTTGCCTTGCCGGCACAAGGCTCTACCATACGCATCTGGCGATAGAGTTTTCGTGTCAGCATGTTGATTCTCCAACTATCAGCGGCCCCCAGTGCGTCATGCTGACGCCGCGCAGATCCCGGTCACTCTTCCAACTAATGATGAAGACCGTTTTGCAGAAAAGTCCGAAAAATTAGAAGATCAAAGCAACGGGTTTTGTCCGAACCCATCGTGCTGATAATCAGCGCGTGACCTTCTGGATGTGACACGCTTCCTCCTCACGCTCCACTGCACCGTGAATCCAAGGCTGTTGACGATTGTTCTGCGGCAGCTCTGCCGGCGAATAGTCACCGCTGGGCTCCTCTTTTCCTTTGGGGTTTCCGCTGTCCGGGAGGAGCCGTTCTGCGGCTTGCTTAACGCCGCGTCGTGGTTAGATACCAAGCATGTCACCGGTGCACACGAGTATCGTGTGTGGCATAATCTCCCACGAGGACAGAGATGCTCCGAACATCACATATCTCCTCATGTTGGCAAGCCCGGTGTTGAGACCACCGGGCTTCGTCGTAATAACCTCTTGCGAGGACCTCAACGGCCGGAGCCGTTGTTCTTTGCTAAGAGCGGATTGTTAAGCTCAAGAGCTCCGAACCAAAGAGGCAGAGACTGACTCGACAGATTCATCCTGTTTCGTGGTTTCAAAATTATTCAGAAAATCGATTCATTGTTTACTATCGATTTTTTCTTTCTCCTAGGCTTCAACATTAAATGCTTGCTGGAACTCATCCATTATCTAATTGATGTGTAAAGAGTAAGATTTTGGGCTTGCCAGCAATTGTCTTCTGAGCAAACGTTCCTGCAGATCTATTTCCGTTGCTCGAGCATTGCATTCACCAATTCATCTGCGGCCTTCTGAGTTCGATTTCTTATGCGCTAATGCCGAAGCGTTGGACAGATGATTCCCAGAGTCTTCCATTCCGAGATGGATCCTTCGAATCATACAAAAATCACTAATAGTGAAGCCCGGTCACAGAGCCTGATGATGCGTATGGTATGTCGACGCATCAAAACAGCTGCTCACCGCCTCGTCCAACAATTCTTTAATGAAGGCCATTATGGAGCTTCTTTATCTGAAAGCTAATAAACCCAAAGATCGCATTGCTTAGAAAACAAAAGCAATCCAGAAGAAAATCCGAGATCTCTTTACCCTGTTAGGTTTGCCCTTACCTACACAGATTTTCTGGGACTAGCTGCACGCCCAGAGTTGGACTCAAATATCTGGACGAGAAAAAAGCGTCGACTTCTTTTGAGATTTATTCTTCACCAAGAGTTCAACCTAACAGGCCCCATATGAAAACAAAATAAGGGCTTTTTGTTAGACGTTAATCTTGGACGGCTGGAGAATTAAAATTTTCGACCTGAATTCTTTTCGCATTTTTAGGGTTTGCACCTATAGAGTTGCCATAATAATATGGCCAATTGTAACGCATACCCTAAAATGAATTGATGATCAGCAGGTCCAGGTGCCTCGCAAACTGCCCTCTAACGGAAGGGCAGATGCGAAGGCAACAGATGGGCATCTATTTGATGCTTATGGTTTTACACTTCCCCAAACCTGGCTCCAGCTCCCCGTCAAAGCACCCTTTGCATAATCTACAACGCGGTTTTCAAAAAAGTTTGTATGGGTTACGCCCAGCATTGCATCAACCCATGGAAGCGGATTTGTCGTACTTTTAAAAATACCCTTCAAACCGAGGCCCATTAACCGACGATCAGCAATGTAGCGAATATAGGCACGAACATCTTCACGGGTAAGGCGCTTCATTTCGGAAACCCCGAAAGCCAAGTCGATGAATTTGTCTTCAAGATCAACCATCACTTCCGCGATACCGTAAATCTTGGCTTTAAGCTCATCCGTCCATAACTCCGGATTTTCCGTAATGTATTCACGGAAAATCTTTGTCATCGATTCAGTGTGAAGCGTTTCGTCCGCGATGGACCAGGCAATGATTTGCCCCATGCCCTTCATCGTGCCGCAGCGCGTGAAATTAAGCAGCATGACAAAGCTCGAGAAGAGCTGCATACCTTCGGTAAAGGCAGAGAAAGCGGCAATCTGCGCCGCCAGATCGCCCTTGTCACGGCAGACCTCATTGAAGAAGTCATGCTTAGCCGCCATCGCTTCATACTGAAGGAATTCGTTATAAATCGACTCGGGAAGACCCAGCGTCTCGATGAGATGCGAATAAGCCGCAATGTGCACGGCCTCGCGAGCGGCGAAACTCGAAAGCATCATGCGGACTTCAGGCTGCTTGAAGCGCGGCAGATAGGAATTCACATAGGCTCCTGACACGTCAATGTCACCCTGCGTGAAGAACCGCAAAATTTTCGTGAGGAAGTCGCGTTCCGAATCCGTGAGTTTTTGCTGATAGTCCTTGACGTCCTCGAGCATCGGCACTTCCGTCCAGAGCCAGTGCATCTGTTCGGACTGCATAAACGCCTCATAGGCCCAGGGATACTGGAAAGGCTTGTAGTAATCGCGTGACTCGAGAAGCCCGCCCGCCCTTTCAGCCTTGGCAGCTTCTCCGGCCAGTTCCGTCATCGGCTGATTGATCTTTTCGTCTTCCATCATTTTCTCTGCTTACGTTATTTCAAATGCTTCCATCAGCGGCCGACAAAACTCAGCCTTCACAGGCGAGACACGTCGAATTGTCAGCCACGGCCCGCATATCGATTTCATCCTCAATGCGTTTGCGTTCAGCCTTCACGCCGACGCGGTCAGCCTTTCTCAGCTTGTCCGAGCGGTTGTAGTAAAGGCTCTTCAAGCCCTTCTTCCAAGCCAGGAAATGGCAGGCATGAAGGTACGCAATGGACACGTCGGGCGGGAAGAACAGATTGACGCTCTGTCCCTGGTCGATGAACTCCTGGCGGTCAGCCGCCAGCTCAACGATCCAGCGCTGATCAATTTCAGGAGCCGTCTTGAAAACATCCTTCACATCCTGCGGAATATCGTCGCGATGCTGAATGGAGCCGTCGTGAGCGATGAGATCTGCCCACACCTCCTCCGTATCGAGTCCGAGTTCGGCAAGCTTGGCTTTGAGGAACCGGTTCTTCATGATGTAGGCGCCGGAGATCGTATCCTGACGATAAATGTTGGCGCGATACGGCTCGATAGAGGGCGACGTGCCGCCCATAATGAGCGAGGACGATGCATTTGGCGCCACCGACATCCAGTGCGAGAAGCGCCGAGAAACGCCGGAATCGGCCGCATCCGGGCATGCGCCGCGCTCTGCGTAGAGCTTCTTATCGGCTTCTGCGCAGGCCGTTCGAATCATACGGAAGACCTGCTTATTGATGGACTTGGCCGCCGCACTCTCAAAGGGGACCCCTTTCTTCTGCAGATAGGCATGGAATCCCAGCGCGCCAAGTCCAACAGAGCGTTCACGCATGGCCGAATACCGTGCACGGGCGATTTGATCGGGAGCGTGGTCGATAAAGTACTGCAGGACGTTGTCGAGGAGCTCCATGGCGTCGGTTATGAACTGCTGATTGTTCTTCCACTCGTCGAAATATTCGAGATTGAGCGACGAAAGACAGCAGACCGCCGTACGGTCATGAGAGGTCGGCAGGAAAATTTCCGTGCAGAGATTGGAGCCGTGAATACTCAGTCCCTTGTCCTTGAGCCAAGACGGAAGCGCCCGGTTGGCGGTGTCAATGAAGACCAAATAGGGCTCACCCGTATGCATGCGCATCTCAAGGATGCGCTGCCACAAATCACGCGCTGATACTTTGGCCACTACCTCATGCGTGCTCGGATGACGAAGCTCCCACGTGTCATCGTAGGAACTGTCGCGCATTGACGCTTCAATCTTTTCCATGAATGCGTCAGAGAGATTCACGCCGTGGTGAAGATTCAGCGCCTTCATGTTCTGGTCGCCCGTAGGCTTTCTCATCTCGATAAAGGGGATGATGTCCGGATGATCAATATCGAGAAAGGCCGCATAAGAGCCGCGGCGCGTAGAACCCTGACGATAGGCAAGGCACGCGGCGTCATAAACCTTCAGGTGCGGCATCACGCCGACGCTCTTTTCGTCGGCGCTGCGGATGCGGACATGAATGCCCACGCCGCCGCCAAGCATGGAGAGCCAGTTGACTTCGGAGAGCGTATCGACGAGCCCTTCAGCACTGTCCTCCATATAGGTGAGGAAGCACGAAATGGGAAGTCCCTTCTTTGAACGGCCAAATGAAAGAATCGGCGTAGAGAAGGAGAGCCAATGACGGCTCGCGTAATCGTAGATGCGCTGAGCATGCTCGGGGTTGCTGCCGAAAGTTTCCGCCACGAAGGCAAACCGTTCCTGCGGGCTTTTTTCGCTCCTGCGCATATAGCTTTCACGCAGACGCATGAGGCCGAGTTCGTCAAAGAGCTTATCTCGCTCAAAGTTCATTTGTACCGCCATGACGGCTCCCGAAAATACATTGAAAAAGGACGTCGGCGGTGAAGCAGCAGTGCTGGATGCATCGTTCCTGAGACGACAAACGAGGGATCAGACCATTTTGACTGACCGCCCTCAATAGCCCTTATAAAAGGGTTTTATCATCAAAGAACCACCATATCTTGTGGTTGGACGTCGTTCCGAAAAGTTTGGGAATCTTAGCCTTTGGAGGACTCAAACCGCAAACTCCGACGTCGACGCAAAGGCGGTAGTCATGAAATCTTGAAAGCGTTTTCGCACCAAACATCCCGTTGATTCACCGCAGGTGCCTAAGCGTCATGCCGCATCCTTGCAACTGTAAGAAGATGTACTCGTTTGCAATCTTCATGAAGAGCACCGCTTGATGGGGCTGAACACGGGTATAGTAGTAGAAACGCTAAGCTGCTTCGGGGGCGCTCAAAGCCTTGCCCCCAAAGCTCTAACTGCTCAAATTCACTTTAGGGAGCCGAAAATGGCCGAGATTCTCAATGTTGATGAAAAGAATTACGATGAAGTCGTTTTGAAAAACGAGAAGCCCGTGATTCTCGCGCTGGGTGCTTCGTGGTGCGGCGACTGCCGTCGTGCGCGTCCTTTCTATGAACGTATGGCTCAGGACTATGAAGGTCGTCTGGTCTTTGCTTCTGCTGACTCTGACGCCTGCCCCAACCTCAAGAAGGAACTGGGCGTTCAGCATATCCCGACCATGGTGATCTTTAAGAACGGCAAGCCGCTTGACGGCCGCCTTGTTGAAGTGAAGACCCCGAGCGAACTCAAGGCCTTCATTGATGCGGGTCTTGCCGCCTAAACGCTCGAATATTCAAGCCTTTCGCTGACCGTTTTGCTGCGGCTCGGCGTATGCTTCGCAATCCCGTCCACGACAAAACGTGCGGCGGGATTTTTCTTGATCTGCGAAGTGCGGCTCAGGGATCTGCCGCAGACCCATTGAATCGCCTCTTTCATTCCGCAACAGTGTTTCCGCCATGCTCAGCAAAGGCTTTTTGACGATCGGGCTCCTCATCATTTCGAACGTCTTCATGACGCTCGCCTGGTACCTGCACCTCAAGCTTCAGGCCGCAAAGGTCATCTCTTTCTGGCCCGTTTGGGCGGTGGTGCTCTTTTCCTGGTCGATCGCACTCTTTGAATACTCCTTCCAGGTGCCCGCCAACCGCATCGGCTTTGACGGCAACGGGGGGCCGTTTTCACTCCTTGAACTCAAAGTCATTCAGGAAGTCATTACGCTCACAGTATTCACTCTCTTTTCAATGCTGCTCTTTGGACTCAAGCTGCAGTGGAACCATCTCGCCGCCTTTTTCTGTCTGGTGATGGCGGTGTGGTTCACCTTCCAAAAGCCGTGAGCCTGCCCGTTTCTGTGTTTCTGAAAAAGAACGGATCTTAAATAAACAACAGCAAAGGCGCTTTCCAACGCTCATCAGAAAGCGCCTCATGCATCGAGAAGGGACAAACGCAGTCTTTAAGCGTGCTGCTGCGTCAAGCCTGCAGCCTGCTGGAGCTTGAGGAGCGAAAACACATTGAGCGCTGTGACGCGCAGGTTTTCCGAGGCCTTTGCCATCGCTTCGGCCAGTGTGCAGGGTTCCTGCACAATCGGAAACACCGCGGCAACGCCGCTGGCGCGAAGCTTTTCCCAGGAAGCCGGATCAAGCTTGGCAGAACCGGAAAAGACGATGACGGGCTTCCCGGCGGCACGCCGAGCGATGCCCTGCACGGCTTTTCCGCCGGCCGTTTGACCGTCGACAGAACCTTCTCCCGTGACGATCAAATCAGCCGTCTTCACCAGATCGTCAAATTTCATCAAGTCAAGGAGCACATCAATCCCAGAAGCAATGCGGCCGTTGAGGAAGCAGGCTACGCCAGCGCCCGCTCCGCCGGCAGCACCGCCGCCCGGCAGGGAATTGACCTTCGCGCCCTGCTTTTCAAAGAGTCCGGCCACAACACGAAGCCCGGCATCCAAACGCTTCACTTCATCGGCGTCGGCACCCTTTTGCGGTCCAAAAACATAAGCCGCGCCGTTAGTGCCGTACAAGGGATTTTCCACGTCGCACAGCGCCTCAATGCGCGGAGCATTCTTCTGAAAAAAGAACCCGTTGAGCCGGACGCCCTTCACCAGATGAAGCGTTTCACCCACCGGGAGGAAGGGCTGCCCCTTAGCGTTGAGGAATTGGGTGCCGAGCGCCGCCGCCATGCCGCAGCCCATATCGGTCGTGGCCGAGCCGCCTAAGCCGAGCACAATCCGTCGATGCCCGACCTGAAGCGCATGCGAAATCAGCTGGCCCACACCATATGTAGTAGTGCGCATCGGACTGAAGCCAGGAAGCCGCTGTCCCAGACCAGCCGCCTGAGCAAGCTCAATCACCGCCGTATCGCCCACAGACAGGTAGCGCGCCTGTACGGACTGACCGCAGGGGCCCGTTACCGGAAGCGGAAGATAAGCGCCGCCCACAGCCGCCTTGACCGCCTCGAGCGTGCCTTCGCCGCCGTCTGCCGCAGGAAGCTTGACGACCTCAGCATCGGGCAGAACTTCATTGGCTGCGGCACAAAGAATGTCAGCCGCCCGTTGGGCAGAGAGGCTGCCCTTGAAGCTGTCGGGGAGAAGAAGGATTTTCATATCAAAGAACTTTCAGCGGTATGGAAGATGTTTATAAGAATGCGTTCCGAACGACTCGGCATCGGCACGGCGGATCTTGGCGGTAAGCGCAGCAAAAATCTGCTTTTCAGCGGTGCCTCACTGCTCTGCGCCCTATGAGGGCGTCGTGATGCAGAACGCCCAAGATCTTTCAAAGATCTTGGACCATGCATTATCGCACCTCGCTTCGCGCATACGGCTGAGCATTCAAACCTTGGTACATCCTAAACATCAGCATGTCCGCGGGTTCGCTAGAATCCCAAGCAGTTTCAGAAAAAAAGCCAGCCATGCAGATCATCGAAAGCAGCTCAGTGGCCGGGGTCATCAAACGCTCGTTTGACCGCCCGGGGAGAAACTGGATCAAACACATCGTTTTCCCGGACTTCCAGCGCCCATACTGCTGGTCCTTAAACGACATTCAGAAGATTCTTGACGATATTGACGAGCTTCGATATTCCCCTGACGAAGAGCGATACCGCGAAGAGGATGAATACTATCTGGGGGCTATCTGCATCATGCCGCTCCGCGACAGCGACAGTCCCGAGCATGCTCACGACATGGCGCTTCTTGACGGCCAGCAGCGGCTCACGAGCCTCATGATTCTGGCCCGCGTTCTCTATGAACGGGCTATGCGGAGCAAGACTGATGTCCTGCGAAGTTACGGCGCAAATGTCGCCTGGATCATGGGGCGGAATCTCGTCTGGAAGCGAGCGTTTCTTTATCAGGAACCCGCAACCCTGCAGCATATCCGTCAAATCTATTTCGCCCTTGACCGAGAATACCGGCAGCTCGAAGCTGACGCGGCGCTCGACGACGCACAGAACGCCGGGGCACTGAGCTTTTACGAAGAAACGCTCCTGCGCGATCTCCGGCGATTTCGCTACATCCTCCTCTCAGGACGGCTTGCCGTCAACGTACTCCAGAGCCTCAAGGAAGCCGAACAATACTTTCAGGGCGAAAACAACCGCGGACTGCCGATGTCTCTCCTCGACATCCTCAAGGCTTATCACATGCGGTTTGAAACGGCGCCGGATCGTCAAAAGGAAATTCGGCGCATCTGGAGTGCTTTCAATGAATCGCCGCCGAGCGAATCCGACCGCGAAACGCTCGATGACGAAGCTTCGAAGGCTGCTGCCGCCAGGCTCGCACAACGGAAATACGCCGTTGAAGCTCATGTCATCCCGGCGCTCCTGATGCGCTGCGACATTGATCCTTGGCCGGAAAGCGCCAATAGTCCTCAGAATGCCGACTTGCTCAAAGGCATCATCGGCACTCATCGGCGCGATCGAATCGTTGACGGAAAACTACCTGCATCGAGCAACCAGTATCTCTTTGACTTGCTTGAACCCGTTCAGACCGGCATAGGCTTCTTCCGGATGCTCGACCAGTACCGGCGCATAGACGAAGCGCTTGACGAGCTCGAGCAAACGGCTTTCAATCCTGCGAGCGGCTTAAAGCTCAACAATGATCAGAGGCTCATTCTCCGGCTTGCGCTCATTGCTTGGACTGACCGCTTTGCTCCGCGCACGGCTTTTAACAGCAGCGCCTCTTCACATGCCCTTGCCGCTGCGCTCGCAGCGGATGCCGAATTCCGCACATTTGCCCGCCATTTTGCACGCTTTCTCAATCGGCTTCGCAACGCAGATAAGCAGATCCCGGGGGCATTTGACCGGCTCGACAAAGCCGCGCTGCTGCGATGCCTGCGCTACTGGAACGCACGCACGAATCTCATTTTTCTGCCGCACCGTTCCGCAACGCCCGCCGCATGCAAACGCTCGCTGCTTCAGGCGACAACGCCGGAAGCGATGGCGCCCTACATCAAAAATACGACTTGGATTCAGCGCTATCGGCTTGCCTATGATATGGAGGCCGCTCTCGAGGCATCTGCAGCAGACACTGAGCAAAACACGACGGATGAGGCTTCCGACCATGAATAACACCGCAGCCCAAACGCCTGCTGCCCGTACCCAGCGCTTTTCTTCGAAAAGTCTCAGCATGGGTTCCCTCGGAACCGATCAGGCGCGCTACGTCATTCCGGTCTATCAGCGGCCTTATGCCTGGACTTCCGTGCAGGTGTCGCAGCTGATGCAGGATCTGCTGGACTTCTACCGCAGTCCCGATATTCAGAGCACCTATTCGCTCGGCACAATCGTCTGCGATGAGGAGACGCCCGGCGTTTTCTCCATTCTGGACGGTCAGCAGCGGCTCACGACGATCGACCTTCTGCTCGAGGAAATCAGCCGCCGGCTCGATCGGCCGGCAAACGAGAAACATAAGCGAATCATATCGGCCTACCGATACCTGAGCGGCATGGAAGCGAACTGCGAGAGTCCGCTGCCGGCCTGCACAGAACAACGGAACCGCATTGCCGGCGCGCTCACCGAATTCATCGAGCGTCAGGGGCTGCGGGAAGATTTGGCGGCGCAGACCTTTCTCAGGGCGTTTGAAGCTTGCATTCACGATCGCGTGAGCATTCGACGCGTCGTGATACCGCTCTCCGACAAGGTCGAAAACGAAGCCCCCGCCATGTTTGAAATCATCAATATGCGCGGGCAGCAGCTCTCAGCACTCGACATTCTGAAGTCGCGTTTGCTGTCGCGGTTCATCGAAAAGGACCGCTTCGGCCGAGCGCTCTTTACGCATCTCTGGCGCAGCACTGATGAGCGTCTGGTTTTCCCGGCTGCAGCTGCCGCAGGCCACCTTGGTTTCGATAGTACCTGCTCAAACCATCTTATGGTGTCTCCACCATTTCGCGGCAGCAGGCCACGACCTGAAGGGGTGGCATTCGGGTCAAGTCTCCGCATCGGGTTCCAAGGATGAAACCGATGACACGCCGATCTCCGACGCGCTGACGATCGATGAGATTATTGCCAGCGCAGACGAAGCGCCGCTCGAATTGGATGACAAAAAAGGACGGACCGACAAACCGCCTAAGCGCGAAACGGATCAGCCCCCAGCGGCTGATGAGGAGAACCGAGAACAATTCGTTCCGCCGATTGACATGATGAACATGCTCGTCATCGCCAATGAGCTTTTCAAGTACGACAAAGCAAGAACGGCCGGTGCCGAAAACGGCCCGCTGCCCGCATACGAAGCGCTGGCAACCACGAACTTTGACAGACGGTTCGATCATATTGTGCAGGCCGAGGCGCCCGGTACAGCCGATGTATGGCGCCTGATGGGAGCGCTCTCGATCGTCCTTCAGACGGTCGGCGCCTGGGGGCGCTATCGTCAAGCACAGAATGAGGCATTTGAAGGCGCCCCCGATGCTTTCAATCAGCTGATTCAGACCTTTATGGCCTCGGGCGGCTTCAGCGCTTCGGGGCAATACTGGCTCCTCGTGCTTTCGGCGACTGCGCTGGAGATGAGTCTCGGGACCGACGGCAAACTGCCCGACAGCCCAGAAGCTTTCCTCGCCATGAAAAAGCCCGCATTTGCAAAAATCCGCAAGATTGCTCAGCTTCGGCTGCTCGCCTGGGCCTACCGCGCCGCAGAGGCCGGTCAAGCCCGAGGAGCCGAAGG
>ERZ780208.3009-NODE-3009-length-10801-cov-3.995068_pt1 | contig 10801 bp, 9 predicted proteins | sample MGYA00511167_ERZ780208 | MGnify/ENA primary metagenome ERZ780208 (study PRJEB29588, sample SAMEA2159202) | human gut metagenome | biome: human gut; feature: human-associated habitat; material: faeces | place: Denmark | collected 2008/2010 ... | reverse complement strand
TCCCGTCTTTGATTGGCAGAAGCGTGCAATGCACGTGCGGATTCAACTCGTCGAGATGTACAACAAATGCTGCTATGTTCTGCTCACCATATTTGCCACTTACAAATGCATAAACATCCTTTGCCCATTCTTCTATTTCCGGCTTTCTCTCGACATGGGAGTTATCGGATTTGTTTTCAAAATCCACAGTCTGACTGCCAAAGGCAAGCTCCTGCATACGCTCTCTTGAGCCTCCGAAAATGATGTTTACCACTGTGCGGTATCTGGGTTCTTCCAGCCCCTCATTGGGGTCTTTTATACCCCGGCTGTGCAAAATTGCCGCCATACGTTCAGGTATGCTCCGGCTCGTATCTACAGGGCGCACCTTTCCTCCTTGAGTCACTTCAAAATTCAGATGTTCACGCGTAGGATCATAATTTCCTTTGCTCATGGCATATTCCCGTGCCTTTTCACTACGGCACCTAAGATGTTCGTTGCTTTGCGCACTGGTTATGCCTTTTGATACATGTACGTCAAGTACCTGTTTTGCCTGTGCCATACTTTATTTCAAATTATGTCGGATAACCCGTCGTGTCCCAGCTTGCTGCTTGCATGGACACCTCTCCCTGTGACGTCAGTCATCAGGGGTATTAGGCTCCCCCTTCCCTTTGTTCCGTGGCAGACGGGCAAGCCCGGATGCCTGATAAAACTGGCAGGACGTTCACCCCAAAGGACGGACGGATTATCTGTGATTATACAATACTTGTAATGAGCTTTCGGCTCAGAAAGACTCCTGCGATTTCGCGACAAGCGCGAGAAACGGATTCCTGAGCGATTTAAGGAGCTCTCTGCCTTGAGAGGTAGAAAGGGCCGGAGCTGATGATTCGCTGCCAAGGACAAGCTCTGCAAGCTCTTTGGAGGCATCAGCAAACGCACTCCATTCGCCGCAAAGGTCCAGGGAAAAGAACTGAACCAAGGGAGAGGTGTCGTCGAACCTTGATTTACGCAGGACTTTCTGAAGGGCAGCATAGGCTATACAGCCGAGTGCCTTCTCCTTGAGAGCATCTTCCGCACTGCCAATACCTGACGAGCGTTTTCCAGCCTCACAGTCCGGACAAGGACTTGCATCAGAACCGGCAAGCCGGCCAAGCTCCGCACGAACAAGTCTGCCACATATTGCACCGACGGTTCCGGTATCGCTTCTGCCGGTTATCCAATCGGACAATACCTCCATGAGCTGCATGGCAAGGTCGGGCGTGCTGTGTACAACAGCGGGGTCCGAGGACTGTCCGGACAAAGAGGTCAGGGTAATGGTTACACTCTTGGACTGACGTTCTCGTCTTATCTGCCCCAGTTGTTCCAACCTGTCGAGGAAGGAACGTACCGTGGCCCGGTGCCAGTTCCATTCAGATGCCAGGTCAGAAATGGTAACATAACACTGGCACTGGCTGAGGGGAAAGTCAGCCTTCCTTAAAAAAGGGGAAACAAAACCATGTAGGGCCTTGTCCAGAAGATCGAGGTAGGCTTCGGTTCTGCTCTTTCTGTCTCCGACTTTTTCACTGAGGTAGTCGAACACCTCTATATCCGCCATTATGGTAGCGGACATTGCCTGTTTATCTTTCATTCTTTTTCTGTTTAAGATGATTGGACATTGCGCGGACTCTTAACCGTAGCCACCGTCCGCAAACGTGGCTATTCAGGTGATGCCGGCCATAGTATATCCTTACAAGCAACCTGGTATCTTGAATCCACCGAAAGTCCCAGTCGGAAGAATGCTCTTTGGCAATAATCCGCGAGGACGGGTAGAATAAAGATGCCACAAGATACATGGCCACACTGACCGATAAAGTGAACAGATGGGGAACCAACACGAGTGCCAATGCAACAAACGAGAAAATGACAAAACGCATGGTTTGCTCGTGAAGGATCCGCAGCCATCTGTCGGACCGCCTGAATGAGAACATCATGACACAAACGAGTGTAGAAGGCATGATGCCGTAATCTCCAGGTGACACCCATGTATAGACATAGTGATAAAGGAGAAGTATAATAAGCCAAAGGCGCACATAGAGTCGGCGAGCTTTCTCGCTATGCGCCATTGCCAGATAAAATCTTGCCATACGACGACCGGTACTTCTGTACAGACAGGCCGTAAGAATGACAGGAATGGCAAGAATAAGCAAATGAATTATATTCCAAATCATAATCAATAAGAATTGAAGTTGATATTCCTTGGTACAGCCACCAGTTCGAGCCTGACAATACCATAGGTAGCCAAGCGGACGATGGCCTCAGAATCCTTGGGAGTAAGATAGGATGCTCCAAGACGGATGCGCTGTCTGAAAAGAGGGTTCTGCCGACGATAATTTGCCAGGCCTCTGTCCAATGCACGCTCAGCAACGGACCAGGTCTTTCCCTTGCGGAAAACTCCATTGCGACGGTAAGCTCTCAGTACAAGAGAACGGGATACGAAACGGTTGCTTCGCCCCTTGCGAAAGTGCACATACTCACGGTAACAATCGGCACTTACGACCTCCACCCATGTGCGCTGCGATTGAATCCAAAAGACCATCTGTCTGTAAATGGTATTTCGCATAAAGGCATGGATTTACATAAAATCTACCAGAAGGTCTTCCTTGTCGCGCTTGTACTTGAATCTTCCGCTACGTGAATGCAACTGGAGATCGAGACAAAGGTCTCCGCACATGAACTCAAGCGAATCGTAAACAGTAGCCTGCACGAATCTGACACGGCCTGTCTCGTCGGTGCGGGCATTCATCTTGAACATCTGTCCAAATGTGGGATTGGAATAGGCACACGTGCTGTGGCCGAACTTCTCGCCCTGCATCGGAACATGGTGATAGAGCGTAATCAGTTCCATGTCATCTTCGAAAAGGTCCATCACTTCTTCCAGCTCAAACGGGTCTTCCAAAGGAAAAGTGAGCAGGACAAAATCACCATAATACTTGGGTTCCTCCATGGTGTCCACATCCAGTAACTGCGGCAACTGGAGAGGGACAAAAGAAAGAAACTCGTCCAAAAATCTTCGTAGCATAATCATATCCTTTATTTTGTTATTGTGTCATAATGAGGCGATATACATGTCCAAAAGCATCGCCGGAAGTTCGTGCAGTCTGCCACCAGAGGCCTGCATTACCTGTTGAAGATGCTGCAAGGCTTCCGGTGTTTCTCCGGCAATACGAAACAGTTCGTCTTTATCCTCCGCGGATAACAATGCGAGAGAAAGCCCATCCATAGAAACATAGGGCTGAAGGAGCATACAAGCATAGGCCCAGGCCTGCTCCCTGCGGGTGATACAGCCGTGTCTGATGTCGGCAAGACATACACGGGCATTCTGCAACAACCTCCGGCCAGTACGCATGGCCATATAAACGGATGCTTCCCCATAAGGAATACCGCCACAATCTACGGCATGAGCCACCAACAGACAGCATCGCTCCGTATCGCGGGTTATATCCGACACATCAGTGTTGCCGAGACCATGCAAACGGCTAATGAACGAACGGTAGGCTGCGTCTTCGTCACGAATGAAATCGCGAAGTTCGGAAAGGCTGTGAATGGAATCGGCCAGTGTGGAAGAAAGAACCATCCGGTAACGGGAAAGAACTGCACAGCTTGAACCACTAACGGCAGGAACAACATCCAGAGAATCGAAAAACGGACGTATCTGTCGGACTGCGGATGCAAATACAGAATCATCCGCAATAGGGGAAAGAGCCTCCTTAACAACAAGCACATCGGCAAAGGTACGCGGCTGAGAGAGAGCCAGGCGAGAAAATTCGATGCGCAGAGAATCGTGAAGCAGCCGGCATTCCATGTCCAACGTAGAATGGGCCTGCAGTGTATCTGCTACAAGAGCAGAAGAAACTGAGTCGGACAAAGATTTCCATGCTTTCAGCTGGCAGACCAGATCACTGGTAGAGAGCGTGTCCATCTGCCTGATACAAGAAAGCAAGTTACGGTAAGCATCGGCAGGTTGCAACGGTGAGACATTGCGAGTATGCTGACATGAACCGAATAACAATACGGCAAGAAACATGGCAGCCGTTCCGGCAAAACGGGCCAGAGACAGTAAGTATGATTTTTTGATATCCATAATATGATGAAATTTGATATGTCACAAATCTAAATATAATTATTTGGAAAAATCAAACTTAAAATCATATTTTGATTGTTTTTTAACGAATAATTTAATACCGTAATATACAACGATAAAAAGAGAAAAGAATCCATAAAATCAGACTATAAAAACAATTTTCAAGCAAAGTATGATTTGGAATCAAATAAAACAATTATATTTGCACTTGTTATCATAAACCCGGATTCAATATGGCAAAAGTAGGATATATATTAATGGCTAAGCACTGTGACACACTGAAGGAAGACAAGGAATGGATGCTGAATTTCGGATGTGTACAAGTGGTGGAGGAATCGGAATGCCACGAAACACTCCGGCCCCAATGGAAACAGCTGACAGCAAGTCTGGAAAGAGGTGACGAGATAGTGGTATCGAAATTCAGCAATGCCTTACGCGGTTCCCGCGAGCTGTCGGCATTCATAGAACTGTGCCGCATAAAGGTAGTACGCATCATATCCATTCATGACGGTATAGATACTAAAAACGAGTTGTTTCCGAACACAAAAGTTTCAGATGTAATGGAAATGTTCGGTTCGCTTCCGGAAGAAGTGGCTGCACTCCGTAAAGCTTCTGCCCACGTAATGCACCTGCAGACGAACATCAAATCATCTACACAGAAGACCAAGTCGATTAGCAGACAGGAACGTGAGGAAACTATCGTAGAAATGTACAACAACGGCTATTCGCTCGATGATATTTTCAAAGTGAGCGGCTTCAGCAGCAGGAGTTCAGTATTCCGCATCCTGAACAAATACGGGGTGCAACTGAACAGAGGAAAATTCAGCGGCCCAAGAACCAAGAAATCTTCGCAGGAAGAAAAGGAAGACAATAAATAAAAAGGACTGCATAAAAAAGGAAGAAGTACAACGGTGTACTTCTCCCTAAGTACCAACCAATAGGGGAACTATCTCTGAAAATAGAGATTGACTATATTAAGGCCGTTTGCAGAAGCTTTCCGGATGGTATAGAATGTGCCACCTCTGGGTTGCCCATTGAAATAGGAAATGACAGCAGACGAACGATTGAGCATATAATCGTTGCGACGGAGGAAGCAGCCATTAAAGTAATGTTCGCTAAGAACTACAATCTCATCTGCCCGGGATATAACCCAGCGGTGTCTTGACTGCTCAGCCCGGCTCCATTGTTCAGCCTGTGCCCTATATGGAAGTGCGCAAATAAGACGGATACCGGGAAGTTCTTTTCTAAGCGACACTACAACTTCGGCAGCCAGGAGGTCGAATCCCCAAGCTGCACCGCAAATAAAATCGGTGACTCCTTTTTCATACATCGATTTCACGCATGAGGCAACACGAAGCCTCAATTCTGAACGGTCGGCCCAGGATATTTTCCTATGGCCTGTAAAAGCTACGGTTCTGTTTTTTTGATTCATATTACTGATATTTATAGTAAGTACGGCTTAGGAAAAGTCCTCCCAACACATTCGCTCCGAAGAACTCAAGTCGGTCAGCCAGCTCTGCATAACTTGTTCCGGTGGTAACAACATCATCGTAAATCAGTACGTCTTTTTCCTTGAAGAAATCTTCGTCAAACTTTACAGACTGGTCCGAAAAGTCGGCGTGTGTCTTTTTCTTACGGTTTTCGTGGACTGACGGACGGTCAGCCAGAACACTGATATGGGAAAATCCGTTCATGGTTCCAGCCAGACTGCAGACCTGCTCGCAAAAGAACCTGTACCTGTTCTCGTTCTGTTCGCATGTACTTGCCGGAATACATACAAAGACAATGTTTTTTACCCTGTCGCCAAATTCATTCAAGAGATAGGTTGCGGTCATACGTGCCACTTTTGCCGTAATCTCCCTGTCTGCATCCTTGAACCCCCAGACGAGTTTGCGATTTTGTATTGCGTCTTCCCCGACATTTCTGATACGTACCGGGAAATACTTAACGAAGTGATACATCTTCTTTGCCAGCTGCTTCTTAAGATTTTCATTGATAGTCGCCATAGTCTCATTTGTTTTATTTCCCTTTATTAGGCGGCTTTCAGCCAGCCCATCGGGATATTTTCTGCCCCTCGGGCGGAGCTGCTGCAACAAGGCAAATGAGGGCATGAAGAAATACGCTCTGCCTGCAGAGGAAGATTTTTCGTGAACAGGCGAATAGCCTGTGTCCCGGTTTGACGGTTGACTAGAGCAGAGCCGCAATTTTGCAGGAAATATCCGTAGGGCTGGATAAACAGAGGCAAACAGCAGAACCTATATAAATGGTAGCGAAAAAAGGGAATAAATAATATGATGATTGAATGTGATGCGTAAGCAAATGGCAACAAAAGGAAGATAAAGTTTTAACAATCTCTCATTATTGCTTATTTTTGCCACAAAATTCGTAAAATGAGAAAGATAACCCACTATATTCTGTACATTCTGATTACTTGTACAGCCCTTTTGAATATCCAATGCAGCGGAAACGTCAAGGAGAAAACACCGCTTCCGGAACTGGTTCATGCTGAATCCGTGATGTTTGATCACCCGGACAGTGCACTTCATATCTTGGAGGATATGCCGATGCCTTCAGCACGCCGGGATAAGGAGAACCATGCGCTGTGGTGTCTGTTGGTGACGCAGGCGCAGTACAAACAGGTGATGAAAATCTCTTCTGATTCCCTTGTGAGGATAGCATACGATTATTACAAACCGACAGATAATGCTCGTAGAAAGGCGATTTCGGCACTTTATATGGGGAACATAAATTACGAGCTTGGTAATATAGAGGAAGCCATGCGATATTATCTGGAAGGCAAAACAGAGGTGGAAAAAACGGATGACTACAAGACCGGATATTTGATAATGTCTTCTTTAGGAGAACTGTATTTATATCGTGATTTTTCTGATTATGCACTTGATGCCTGTACGAAAGCATACGATTATGCTGTGAAAGATTCTAACAAGCGTTATCAGACAGCTTCTTTAAAATTTTTAGCCAGATGCCATTGTATTGCTGATCAATTACCTCAGGCTATAGAAATCTATCAGAAATGCAGTGAAATAGCATTGGAGCTTGGTTCTACTGGTTATTATTACAATATACAGTCAGAATTAGCTTTGGTTTATACTAATAGCGGTGAAGCACAAAAATCCCAGGATTTGGTGAAATCATTTCCTAAAAAATTCTATCCGTTACTTTTAGCGGGAACAAATTATTTCCGTTTGAACCAATATGATTCTGCTTATTATTATTTAAATAAGGCATTAAATACGGACAATGTTTACACAAAACAAGATGCATATAGAATTCTATATAAATTGGGTGATACTCCAAAATACCGTAAATACCTGAAAACCTATTGTGATTCTCTTCTTTTCTATACCGACTCTGTCATGTCCTTAGACAAAGGCAAGGAAATCATCGCCTATAAAGAGAAGTACGACCACCAGAAACTCATTACCGAACAGCAGCGGCTGAAGCTGGAGAAGGCAGATGCGCAACGTATGATGTTCATCATCACAATATGCCTGATAGTGGTTATAGCTGTCGTAGCTTACCTCTATCAGAGACGGCTTGTGAGAAAGGAAACCACCATCCGCAAACAGTCCGAAAAGCTACAGGACTATATGCTTCAACTGCACGAATACGAGACACAACTCATGCAGAACAACCGCTACATGGGGGAACTGAAGGAACAGCTGTCCGGTCAGGAAATGAACTCTGAAGAACTGCATGAATACCGTGAACAGATAGACAGCCTTCAGGTTGAGAACAGCAGGCTGTCTGAAAAGATAAACTCTCTTCAACTTCATATTAACGACTATTCTTCCAAACTGGATAAGGCCAGACGGGAGGCAGATAAGTTCCGCAGCCTATCGGAAGAAAATCTCTACCTGAAGCAGCGTGAACGTGTGCTTACCGACTATTTAGTGGACAACGACAGACTGGTGAAGGAACTGAGAGAAAAATGCCGTGTCCTGGAGGCCGGTGAATGGGAGACTCTGGAACAAATGTGTGAAAGTACATACAGTAATTTCGTGAGCCGCCTTCAGGGTGTATGCCCAACTCTTACGAAGCAGGAGCTACACCTCTGTATGCTGATAAAACTACGTTTCAACAACGCACAGATGTCGGAGATCTTCGGTGTGAATACGACTTCTGTATCCCAGAAAAAGTTCCGCCTGAAGAAGCATCTGAGCGATACTCTGCAAGACGGTCTTCCGGATGAAATGACACTCGACAGATGGGTGGCAGAGTTCTGAAAAATGAAAATGTAGATTTTGGGTTTGGTGTAAAATATATGATAAATTATTGTATATTAGCGTAATACATGGATTTTCATTCAGATTAAAATGTAGATATACTTTTTATACACTTTTAATTTGTATATACTAACTTTGTGGTCGGAATAGATAATCGTAAACAATAAGAGTAATATACAATGAGATTTATTAAAGTATTTTTGTTTGTGCTGACAGGAATCATACTACCTGTCAGTTTATCCGCACAGACCGTAAGCGGAAAATTGATTGACGAGAACAGTCAGCCGTTGCCATACGCCAATGTGGTGCTGCTGTCGCTGCCGGATTCGGCATTTGTAAGTGGAACTATCAGCGGCGAGGACGGATCTTTCACTCTGGAGACAACATCGGAAAACCAGATAGTGAAAATATCCTCTATCGGATATAAGACAGTATATAAACCAACGGTTCCTGCTAATATTGGTATCGTTCAACTTGCATCGGATGCACAGATGCTTGGTGAAGTGGTGGTAAAAGGCAATCTTCCTGTGACACGCATGAAAGGGGATGCCATGGTGACAAGTGTGGAAAACAGTGTGTTGAGCAAAGTCGGTTCTGCCAATGATGTACTGACCAAAATACCGGGTATTACAAAAAAACAGGACGCTTTTGAGGTCTTCGGTAAAGGAACGCCTCTTATATATGTCAACGGCAGAAAACTGCATGACTTGTCGGAACTTGAACAGCTTAACTCCGATGATATCAAGAGCGTGGAGATTATCCGCAATCCCGGATCGAGATATGATGCAACAGTAAAGGCTGTGGTCCGCATTCAGACTGTTAAGCGTCAGGGTGACGGATTCGGTTTCAATCTTCGTTCCAGCTATTATCAGTCAGATAACACGGACTTGATTGAGCAGGCTAATTTCAATTACCGGCATAATAATCTGGATATTTTCGGTTCCGTATATTATACGGGTATGAATAGCTGGCAGGAAACCACTATCAAATTGGAAGAAAAGGGTACTAAGGTATGGAACCATAACATGGAAAGCGATATGTCGTATCAGTCCAAAGACCTTAACGGTAATATCGGTTTCAATTACCAGATAAATGAAAATCATACCTTGGGAGCTAAATATCAGACCGGTAAAATGTTGAAAGAGGAGTTTCCAACTTTGAAGGAAACCAATATCCTGGTAGATAATGCTTTCTATGACAATATTAATATAACAGGAAACGAATCTAACAGTTACGATTTGGGCCATGAGTTGAACGCATATTATAACGGACAGTTTGGTTCTGTTAATGTTGATTTCAATGGAGATTATCTTCAAAATGGAAAGACAAACAATACTTATTTCCAGGAAATCAGCCAAACGTCGGAGAATCGTGATGTTCATTCCATAAACAGTGTAAATAACCGTTTGGCTGCTGGAAAACTTACTTTGTCTATGCCGTTAGGTGGAGGTACTTTTGCCGTAGGCAGTGAAGTAACCTATACACATAGAAATGATGACTATATAAACGAAGAAAACTATGTACCTTCTTCTTTCAGTAAGATTGAGGAACTAAATGCTACCGGATATGCAGAGTATAACCGTAGTTTCCCATGGGGTGACTGGTCGCTTGGCCTAAGATATGAACACGTGAAATTTGACTATTACGAAGATGACAAACATATTGATGAACAAAGCCGTACATTTGACAACTTTTTCCCTAATATCTCATTTTCAACAAAACTGGGGGCCGTACAGACGCAGTTGAGCTATACCGCAAAGACACAAAGACCATCGTATAGCCAGCTGAGTAATAATGTATATTATTCGGACCGTTTTACCCTTCAAAAAGGTAATCCTACTCTTCGTCCTACAATCATACATGATCTTACATTGTCCGGCGCATGGAGGTTCTTGCAGATGTCGTTATCTTATTCTCAGACTAAAGATTTGATTCTTTTCTGGGGTGAACTTGTGAATGATGACGCTTCACTGACAATGTTAAGTAATAGGAACTGGGACGAGTCTATTCCGATGTTTACCGCTTTCTTGTCGGCAACTCCTAAAATCGGTTGCTGGTCTCCTATGCTGAGTATCGGAGTGCAGAAACAGTGGCTTACTGTTGATTATTTTAAGGAACAGAAAACCTTGCACAATCCTTTCTTTACTGCATCTTTTAATAATACCTGGGAATTACCACTTGGCTTTATGATAGGACTTGACTCCTATATACAGAGTGCCGGTGCTACACAGAATATTTATAATGACAAGGCATACGGATACGTTAATCTGTCAGTCAGGAAGAGTTTCCTTAATGATGCTCTTAGTGTGGAATTAAGAGGAAATGATATTTTCAATACGAATAAGATAAGTTATAGCATGTATAGTGGTGATTACTATCTGTATCAGAAAAGTGCTTGGGACAGACAGGAGTTTGCGGTAACAGTCCGCTATAAATTCAATACAGCTAAGAGCAAGTA
>ERZ780208.3007-NODE-3007-length-10829-cov-3.918136_pt1 | contig 10829 bp, 7 predicted proteins | sample MGYA00511167_ERZ780208 | MGnify/ENA primary metagenome ERZ780208 (study PRJEB29588, sample SAMEA2159202) | human gut metagenome | biome: human gut; feature: human-associated habitat; material: faeces | place: Denmark | collected 2008/2010 ... | reverse complement strand
CCTCCTGGACGTTGCCCTCGCACAGCATGGCAAAGCCGGTCTGGCGGCAGGCCATCACGTCGGAGTGGTCGCCGAAGATGTTCAGCGCCTGGGTGGACACGGTACGGGCGGAGACATGGAACACGGCGGGCAGCTGCTCGGCTGCGATCTTGTACATGTTGGGGATCATCAGCAGCAGGCCCTGGGATGCGGTGTAGGTGGTGGTCAGGGCGCCGGCGCCCAGAGAACCGTGAACCGCGCCGGCAGCGCCGGCCTCAGACTGCATTTCCACCACCTTGACCCGGGTGCCGAAGATGTTCTTCAGCCCGTTGGCGGACCACTGGTCCACAAAGTCGGCCATGGGGGACGACGGGGTGATGGGATAGATGGCGGCAACCTCGGAGAACGCGTAGGACACGTGCGCCGCAGCGTTGTTACCATCCATGGACTTCATTTTTCTTACCATAAATGAACCTCCTCATAAAAACATTTCGCGGATTTCTCAACGAAACACCATACATTGTGTATAATACCACAATCTTTTTTCTTTGTAAACCGGGTTTTGCCCCTTTTTCACGGATTAAGGCTTTTTCTTCACCATGCACAAAAATTCTCACGGTGAAAGGGAAGTTTTTTTGACAATGTATTTCAAAACGGCGGGATATGTGCTAAAATATAAATGAAACACGTCAGAAAGCGCAGAACAAGCGCATTTTTTGTGAGAGGATGTGAAGGGTCATGGTGGTAACGGTACGGTCCCTGGGACTCAACGGCATCAGCGGCTATGAGGTGTCGGTGGAGTGCTTTTTGTCCGGGGGACTGCCCGCCTTCGACGTGGTGGGCCTGCCGGACGCGGCGGTGAAGTCGCTGGAGCAGATGGTGGCTGAGCAATACGGCCTGCGGCGGGTGCAGCTGCACTTCTCCGCGCCGCCTGTGGCGGGCAAGAGCGGCAGCGACCTGCTGTGCGGCAAGGAGATCAAGGGCAAGCCCGTCTCCATCGACGGCCTGAACCCCAAAATGGGCGCCGTGGTGATAGAGGGCAAGGTCTTTGCCGCCGAGTGCTACGAGACCCGCAAGCCCGGGGTCTGGCGGCTGACCTTCGACATGACGGACTACCGGAATTCCGTCACCGTCACCAAGTACATGGAGGGCAAGGAGGCCCAGTCCATGCAGAACGCCGTGTCCCCGGGCATGTGGCTCCGGGTCCAGGGCAATGTGGAGCTCAGCCGCGACGGCAAGGACATTCAGCTGCGCCCCTTCCACATCATGAAGATCCCCCACAAGCCCCGGGAGGACACCGCCCCGGAGAAGCGGGTGGAGCTGCACCTGCACACCAAGATGTCCAACATGGACGCCCTGACCGACACCGCCTCCGTCATCAGGCAGGCCATCTCCTGGGGCCACCCGGCCATTGCCATCACCGACCACGGCGTGGCCCAGTCCTTCCCCGACGCCTGGCACACCGCCAAGGGCAAAATTAAAATTCTCTACGGCGTAGAGGGCTATTTCATCAACAATCTGGACGACCGCATCGCCGTCCACGGCCCCCAGGACCAGGACTTTTCCGACGAGATCGTCTGCTTCGATATTGAGACCACCGGCCTGAAGGTGGACCGGGAGGCCATCACCGAGATCGGCGCCGTGGTGCTGAAAAACGGCCAGGTCACCGACCGGTTCCAGACCTTCGTGAACCCCGGCCGCCGCCTGACGCCGGAGATCATCGGCCTCACCGGCATCACCGACGCCATGCTTTCCGGCGCCCCGTCCCCCAAGGAGGCCCTGACGGCCTTTCTGTCCTTTGTGAACGGCCGCCCCCTGGCGGCCCACAACGCCGAATTTGACATCAGCTTCATCCGGGCCGGCTGCCGCCGGGAGGGCATCCCCTTTGACCCCACCTATGTGGACTCCCTGATCCTGGCCCAGAACCTGCTGCCCCAGCTTCACAAGTTCAAGCTGGACATTGTGGCCGAATACCTGGACCTGCCCGCCTTCAATCACCACCGGGCCTCCGACGACGCGGCCATGGTGGCCTACATGCTGATCCCGTTCTTTGAGAAGCTGGAGCGGGAGCTGGGCATCCGCCGTCTCCAGGACATCAACCCCCAGATGCTGAAGCTGCGGCCCCAGGGCAGCAAGTCCAGCCGCTTCCCCAAGCACATCATCATTCTGGCCAATACCGAAGAATACGGTGGCGGAGGCATCTACAACTCGTACACACTGACTACAGCCCACCATCCGCAATTCCGCCCTGTAGTCGTACACGAATTCGGCCATAGCTTTGGCGGCTTGGGCGACGAATACTTCTACGATGACGACGTCATGTCGGGCATGTATCCGCTGGACATCGAGCCGTGGGAACAGAACCTCACCACCCGCGTTGATTTTGCCTCCAAATGGGAAGACATGCTGGCACCCAACACGCCGATCCCTACTCCGTCGGATAAAAGCAAACATTATCCTGTGGGAGTGTACGAAGGAGGCGGCTATTCATCGAAAGGTGTTTACCGCCCGGCCGACGACTGCCGTATGCGAACCAACAGCTACCCGACTTTCTGCCCTGTCTGTCAACGGGCCATCAAACGAATGATCGATTTCTATACGAAATAAATCCTAACAATACGGCCTCCCGACAGCAGCCTGCACCGATGTCTGGCCTGCTGCTGTCAGGAGGCCTTTTCCATCCGATTCTTTACACGAAACGTATTCCGCATTTAACAGTCTGTTTGCTTCCAATCGGGTTAGGGTCCTTCTTTTTGAACAGTCAATAACAATTTTATCATATCCTATAGTCCTATCTGGATGACATTTTGATACTTTCTTCCCCGTTCGAAAGCTTCTCGAGTTTTCGCCCCTCAATATTTGTTTTTCCTCCCTTGCATCCGCTATTCGCGAAACTAAAATAAATAATGTTAATTGTTAATTCTCTTCTCATTCTTAATCAAACAGGTTCCTTACTTTTGCGTCTGACAAAGGTGTAAAACACAGAAATATGTTTAAAATAGGTATTGATGTAGGCTCGACAACCGTCAAAATCGTGGCATTGGACGAGCAGGAGAATGAATTGTTTTCAAGATATAAAAGACATCACGCAAAAGCCCGGGAAGTCGTAATAGATACGCTCAATGAGTTATTACAGGAGAAAGGTGATGCCGATGTCAGCATTTGCATAACCGGTTCGGTAGGCATGGGAATGTCCGAACGCCATTCGTTACCATTCATTCAAGAAGTGGTTGCCGCTACCCGAGCCATCCAAAAAGACTACCCCAACGTTGCCTCGATGATAGACATCGGTGGTGAAGATGCCAAAATCGTATTCTTCGAACATGGCGAAGCGGCCGATCTGCGCATGAACGGCAACTGTGCGGGAGGTACAGGCGCCTTCATCGACCAAATGGCGGTCATTCTGGGAACGGATGTGGACCAACTGAATCAGCTGGCACTGAAAGCAAAACGTGTTTACCCGATAGCCTCACGCTGCGGAGTCTTCTGCAAAACCGATATTCAGAACCTGGTAGCCAAAAATGTCAGTCGCGAAGACATTGCAGCCTCCATCTTTCATGCCGTGGCCGTACAGACCATCATTACCTTAGCCCACGGATGGGACATCAAGGCACCCATTCTGTTTTGTGGCGGTCCGCTGACCTTCATACCTGCCCTGCGCAAAGCCTTTGCCGAATACATGCACTTGCGCGATGACGAAATGGTTCTGCCCAAAGAAGGAACACTGTTGCCTGCCACAGGAGCAGCCCTGTCCAGAAGCGAGAAGGATGAAACCTACAAACTGTCTGAATTGATAAAGCGGCTGGCTTCTGAAACGAATCAGAACTACAATTCGTGCCGACTGAAACCGATTTTTGCCGACCGTACAGACTATGCAAGCTGGACAAAGCGAATATCCACTCACCAATTGGGCAGGACAGAGCTGAAGCCGGGAAAACAGGATGTGTTTATAGGCATCGACTCCGGTTCGACGACCACCAAAATTGTGGCTATCGACACCGACCGCAACATTCTGTTCACTTACTATAAACCCAATGGCGGACACGCCATAGAGACTGTGGCCGAAGGACTGAATCAGCTTAAGGAGCAATGTGCAGCGCACCACACCACCCTGAACATCAAGGGCAGCTGTTCAACCGGCTACGGTGAGGACCTGATTAAAGCAGCGTTCCAGCTCAATACGGGCATTGTAGAGACCATCGCCCACTACGTTGCCGCCCACTATTTGGATAAAGACGTTTCCTTTATCCTCGACATCGGTGGTCAGGACATGAAAGCTATATTCGTTGACAACGGCATCATCAACCGCATCGAAATTAACGAAGCCTGTTCTTCGGGATGCGGTTCTTTCATCGAAACCTTTGCCAACACATTGGGATACACGGCACACGACTTCTCGTTAGCCGCCTGCCATTCGTCGCAACCCAGCGACTTGGGCTCCAGATGCACGGTGTTTATGAACTCCAAGGTAAAACAGGTTCTGCGCGAAGGAGCAACCGTTGACGACATTGCTGCCGGACTGGCCTATTCCGTCGTTAAAAACTGCCTGTATAAGGTACTGAAACTGAAAGATGTTTCGGAACTGGGACATCACATCGTTGTGCAAGGCGGAACCATGCGCAACGATGCCGTGGTACGTGCTCTGGAACGACTGACCGAGACGGAGGTCATCCGTTGCGATATCCCCGAACTGATGGGTGCCTTCGGCTGTGCCCTTTATGCACAACACTACAGCAATACCGATGTCACGTTGGACAATATGCTGTTGCAAGCCGACTACTCGACGCACGAACTGCACTGCAAAGGCTGCAACAATCAATGCCAGGTATTCCGTTACCGCTTTGCCAACGGGAAAGATTACTATTCGGGCAACCGGTGCGAGAAAGTATTCACCAACGGTTCCAAAGAACAACCGGGCGAGAATGCCTACCGCTTCAAAAACGGACTGCTCTTCGGACGCGCCCAAGAACAAGTGGAGCATCCGCTACTGACACTCGGCATCCCCCGCAGCCTGAACATGTACGAGAACTTCCCCTTCTGGCACGCACTGTTCACCGCATGCGGCATTCAGGTTTGCCTGTCCGACGAGTCGGATTTCCGTGCATACGAGCGCAACGCACGCATGGTAATGTCAGACAACATCTGCTTTCCGGCCAAGTTGGTACACGCTCATGTACAAAACCTGATTGACCGGAAAGTTGACCGTATCTTCCTGCCTTTTGTCATCTTCGAACGAAAAGGCGATGAACAGAACAGCTACAACTGCCCCATCGTAACCGGCTATTCGGAAGTGATAAAAAGTGTCCAGAACTCGGGAATCCCCATCGACTCACCAGCCATCTCGTTCAAAGATCCTAAACTGCTGTACAAGCAATGCATCAAGTATCTGAAAGGACTGGGAGTCGGTGAAAACACCGTCAAAGAAGCCATGGACAAAGCCATCAGGGCACAAGAGGAATATGCACATACCCTGGCAACCTACAACAAACAGCTGCTGGAACAAACTAAAAAAGAGAAACGTTGGGCCATTCTATTGGCCGGACGCCCTTACCATACAGACACCCTGATTCAACACAAAATCTCGGAAATACTGTCTGATATGGGCATCAACGTCATCACAGACGACATTGTCCGCGAACAGACCGCACAGGTCGAAAACGATATCCACTTCCTGCCGCAATGGTCGTACCCGAACCGTATCTTAAAAGCGGCCCAATGGAGTGTGACGCAGGGCAGCGATGTGCAGTTTGTTGAAATGACCTCGTTCGGTTGCGGTCCCGATGCTTTTCTGGTAGATGAAGTGCGCGACGTACTGATACGCAACGGAAAGACCTTCACCCTGCTCAAGCTGGATGACATCAACAACATCGGTTCAATGAAACTGCGTGTCCGCTCACTGATCGAAAGCATGAAACTGTTCCATGAATACAACGCTTCCGACCTAACAACTCCCAGGAACTTTGCACCGGCAACAGTTACTTCCAATGACCTGCGCACCAAAAAGATCCTGGTGCCCTACTTCACTCCATTTATCTCCCCTCTGATCCCGGCCGCCATGCAGTTGGCCGGATACGATGTGGACAACCTTCCGCTCAGCAACACAGAATCCTGTGAATGGGGACTGAAGTATGCCAACAATGAAGTTTGCTACCCCGCCACACTGATTGTAGGCGACGTAATCAAAGCCTTCAAAAGCGGCAAGTACGCTCCCGAGCAAACCATTGTTGCCATGACACAGACCGGAGGACAATGCCGTGCCAGCAATTATATCCCCCTGATAAAGAAGGCACTCGAAGAAGCAGGCTATCCTTCGACACCCGTCATTTCACTGACATTCGGCAACTCCTTGGACAGCAGGCAGCCAGGATTCAAAGTGAACTGGCTGAAAATGCTGCCGGTAGCCTTGCGCACTATCTTATACAGTGATTGCATCGCCAAGTTCTACTATGCTGCTGCCGTACGCGAGAAGAAACCGGGTCAGGCCGCACACCTGCGCGACAAATACCTGCACGAAGGCGAAAGACTGATACGTGAATACCGGACCAAGGAACTGCCAGAATACCTGTCGCAAGCCGCCAAGGAATTCAACAACATATGCCGCGACATCGATTGTCCCCAAGTAGGCGTGGTAGGCGAAATCTTCCTGAAGTTCAACCCATTCGCCCATAAGCATGTGATAGACTGGCTGATAGAGAGAGGCATCGAAGTGGTTCCGTCGGTACTCTGTGACTTCTTCATGCAGAACTTTGTAAACCGGAAAGTCAGGGTAGAGTCCTGCATTCAACAACAGGTATTACCTGACATCGTTTACAAGGCTGCCTATAAGATTGTAGGCAAACAAATCGAGAAGTTCAACAAAGTAGGAGCAGAATTCCGCTACTTCCTGCCTTTCAAAGACATTTTCGAAGAAGCAGGCGAAGCTGGAAAGGTCATCTCGCTGAATGCGCAATTCGGTGAGGGTTGGCTACTGCCGGCCGAAATCATGTCATACGCACGACAGGGCATCTACAACGTTGTCAGCTTACAGCCATTCGGATGCATTGCCAACCATATTGTTTCCAAGGGTATAGAGAAACGGATCAAGTCGTTCTTCCCCGAACTGAACCTGCTGTCTCTCGATTTTGACAGTGGTGTAAGCGACGTCAACATTACGAATCGACTTCTGCTGTTCATTGACCACTTAAAATAAAGAAACCATGCCTGCAGAAACCCATAATCCGAACGTGGAAGAAAGAATCATCGTAGTAGCCAAAAACGTATTCATGGAAAAGGGCTACACTGACGCCAGCATGAGCGAAATAGCAGAACGGGTCGGCATCAACCGTCCCGGTCTGCACTATTATTTCCGGACGAAAGACAAGCTGTTCAACGCTGTATTCAGCATGATCATCGACTCTATTATTCCCCGCTTTCTGAATATCATGCAGATGAGCGACCAGACAATTGCACAACGGGTCGAACAGATTATAGACATGTACTATCAGCTACTGCAAGAGAATCCGTATCTGCCGTTGTTTCTGGCAAGGGAGATAAACCGCGATACAGACTTTCTGATAAAGACTTTTTCCAACCTCAATGTCGAGCATTTCTTTGAAGAACTGAAGCAATGCCTGCAGGAGGAAATGGCTAACGGAAACATACGGAAAGTCCCGCTACGCATTGTATTCTTTACCTTTTACAGTGCCTTAACATTTCCGTTTATCTCCAGAGGATTAGTCGTCAAAACAATGATGGAAGAAGAAGAAACATTCCAGACCGTCTTGCAACAATGGAAGCCCTACATCATAAGCCAGATGGTAAACCTGCTGAGTGTGGACAAGCAATAGCTGCGACGTCCCCCAACCACACGTAAACCAAAAACAATACCATAATATTCACTAAGAAAAATACAGTATGATCACATTTCAACGTATCACCGACTCCAGTTCCGACTATTACAACTATATGGAACAACTGATGACAATCGCTTTCCCCACAGACGAATACCGCGATTTGGAAGAAGAAAGGCAATTTACTGATACGCATCCACTCTTCTGCAACAACATTATACTGAATGATACCACCCCCGTAGGCTTCATTACGTATTGGGACTTCGGACGATTCTATTACATAGAGCATTTTGCAATCGATCCGACCCAACGAAACGGAGGCTACGGCAAAACAGTACTCAACAAGCTTTGCGAAACATTACAATCACCCGTCGTTCTGGAAGTAGAAAAGCCGAAAGAAGAGATGGCTAAACGTCGGATTGAATTCTATAAAAGACAAGGATTTCAGCTGTGGGAAAGAGAGTATATCCAGCCGCCATACAAGCCAGGCTGTTCTCCTATCCCCATGTATCTGATGATTCGTGGAGAATTGGATTGTGCAAAGGATTATGATGAAATCAGAAGTCTGATTCATCGAGAGGTATATCACGCAAATCTTTAGGCGATTATATACCCAGATTCTTGCAAGTTAGGGAAAAATATCTGCCTAACTGGCAAAATATTTTTTCCCAGTTAGAAAAAAAACAGAAGTCAGGAACTCCACAAATTCTAAACCTAAAACAGGAAAAGAAAGGAGAAAAAAAATAAAAAAAGGTGGTGTAACAAAGATACACCACCTTTTTATATCCGTTAGTTAGCTATTACTGACGCAGCTGCGCAGAATAGTTAATCTTCAATGCATAAGCTTTACGAAGAGCCTCCTTGATATCGGTCACAATACCCATTTTGGTATCTTGGTCAACTTTCAAGGAAACAGTCATAAAAGGCTGATCAGATTCTTTCATACTGGCACGTTCACCATTGATGTAATCTTGAATCTCAGAAACCTCAGCATAGCTGTCATTCAACTGGATACGACTCTCGTTACCGAGTTTCTTGCGGAACTCGGCTGTAGGCTTTCCTACATAGATAAACGTAACCAACGACTTCTTCTCCAACTTTTCCAATTCCGTAGCTTGCGGAACCTTAAACTCAACCTTCAATGTTACCTCACGCATTGTTGTTACAATCATAAAGAAGAACAACAGTGAGAAGATAAGGTCTGGCAGAGAAGAAGTGTTCAACGCCGGCATTCCGCGTTTACCTGATTTACTAAATTTTCCCATTACTTCTTTTCTCCGTATTTTTTAGGTTCTGCCTCAGAAATCACCTGAGGATAAATTTTACGAATTGCTTCTTGTTGTACTTCATCCAAATCGGCATAATTTTTGCCCCATTTTTCCTGAGCTACCTCGTTACGCAACTCATTGTATGCAGCAACGAGTTCATTCTGAACAGCAATATATGCCTTGTAAGAAGTACCACGGTCACATCGCAAAGAAATAACATGCTTTTCCGTCACCTGAACCGTTCCAAAAAACGGTACTTCTACCGCATATTTTTCAGGAAGTTTTTCATCGTTATTCGGATTAGCAATGAATTCCTTAGCTCTATCACGCAGTTGATCAACGCTAATATAGTCATTACCACACATCAACTGATCTTGTAAGTTCAAGAAGACTTGCAATATATTACGCTCCTTCAACTTGACATCTTCATTCTTTTGTTCTTGCTCTGGCGGTGGCGGCAACTGCCTTGCCAATCCACGGTCAGTGTCCATAGAAGTCGTGATCAAGAAGAAAATAAGCAGCAAGAAAGCCATGTCAGCCGTTGAACTTGAGTTGATTTCGGGTGTACTTCTTTTTCTTTTTGCCATTTTTTCTACTCCCTAATTATTTAAATTTCTTCGCAATTCCGAAACCTACAATCAGCAGGACGAGCACTGCCATCATGATGTAAGTAGAATACAAGAACATATCAGTAATCTTCAACCAGAACGGCACGTTTTCCGTACCTTCATAACCTGGTATTACCAAGGGAACATCACTACCAGCTGAATAGGTCACAACCAACAGCAAAACTATCAAAATAAGCCCAACCAAGGATCTAATCGCTGATTTAGGAGATTCAACGAACTTAGCTCCAAACTGGAAGATAGCACCTAATATTGTGATAAGTATAGTAATAGCAAGCAAAATATACATCCAATAAATCAGTGCGTCTGTCTGTGCAGGTTCTGACATAGAAGTATCTGCGACCACCCGTTCGGCTACCGGAGTTTCCCCTCCGAAGAAGAAGAGTCCCAGTATTACCACCGTAATGAGAAGCATTACTAATAGTACACTACCTGAAACTTTTTGAATTTTAATTTTCATATCGCAGATATATTATTATTTTTTGTATTTCAGTTCATATTTAATAACCATATCCAACAGTGTAACAGAAGAGTCTTCCATTTCACTTGTCAAAGCTTCAATCTTTGTCAGGATATAGTTGTAGAACACCTGCAGAATCAAAGCAACGATCAAACCGAAGATAGTAGTAATCAAGGCCACCTTCATACCACCTGCTACAACCGTCGGAGAGATATCACCTACTTGTTGGATCTTATCGAATGCCTGAACCATACCGATTACAGTACCCAAGAATCCCAAAGACGGTGCCATGGCGATGAACAGTGTGATCCAAGAGCAACCTTTTTCCAGATAACCGGCCTGAACGCCACCGTAAGATACAACTGATTTTTCAACAACATCCAAACCTTGGTCAAGTCTCATCAGACCTTGATAATAGATAGATGCGATAGGACCTCTTGTGTTACGAGCGATGTCCTTAGCAGCTTCTACATCACCTTTTTCCATAGCAGCTTCGATGGCAGCAAGGAACTTCTTCGTATTAATTTCAGCCAAACTCAGATAAATGATACGTTCAATGCAGAATGCAAGACCGATAACCAATGCAATAGCAACGAAACTCATGAAGAATGCAGAACCTTCGATAAACTTCGTCTTCAATTCCTTGTGAATACCACCTTCTGTTGCT
>ERZ780208.3006-NODE-3006-length-10829-cov-7.738816_pt1 | contig 10829 bp, 9 predicted proteins | sample MGYA00511167_ERZ780208 | MGnify/ENA primary metagenome ERZ780208 (study PRJEB29588, sample SAMEA2159202) | human gut metagenome | biome: human gut; feature: human-associated habitat; material: faeces | place: Denmark | collected 2008/2010 ... | reverse complement strand
CCCGGTGTTCGACCGCGGCGTGCTGCCGTTCAAGCTCGTCATCGGGCAGTCCGGCGCCGTGGTCAAGCCGAAGCTGCTGCTGTCGTTCGGTGTGTCGGGCGCGGTCAACCACGTCACGGGCTTCTCGGACGCGGACGTGGTCGTCGCCGTGAACACGGATCCCGAGGCGGCGATCTTCAACTACTGCACCTACGGCATCGTCGGCGACATGGATGAGGTCTGCGAGGCCATGCTCGCAAAGCTCGGCGCGTGAGCCGGGATGAAAAGACAAAAAAGCACCCGAAAGGGTGCTTTTTTGCGTGCTGCGGCGCTGGGGCATGCAGGATGACGTAGATAAAATGCGGGCGGTGCTGATGCACCGCCCGCACTGTAAATTACAGCTGGATGGGATAGTATTTGCTGAATTCTGAAAGCTGTTCTTCCGTCATGTCGATATCCAGCACACGAAAGGGATGCCGCACCAAAAAATCCTTGTCAACCATGCCGTTGCGCTGGCGCTTAAGGGGTATCTGCGTGCACAGCACATCTGTCACCACCCGGCAGCCAAGATTGACGTTCTCCCGACTGACGCTGCAGAAAGACGACCACGGGTAAAACCGCCGAAAGATGCCAAACCAGATCGCCACTATGCCGTCTGTGCAGATGTCATAGGACCTGCATATTCTCCCGATACCGAACACGCAAAAAAAGTCAGTAAAGAACACCATCAATATCAAAACCCAACGCATGTCCGGGCGAATCACTGCGGCATACGCACCTGCAATGGTCATTCCTAATAAGATCAGACAATAACCGACACTCACATTTTGAGAAAAATATTTAAAGCTGATATTGACTTTCATATCTATCGCCCCTCATCTCCGTGACCATGCTGGCCGATATTTCCCAAAAGCGTTCCTATACCATTCGCAGAAAAAAAGATCGGCGCCTGCGGTATTCTCTGCGCGCAGCCATTCCCGCCGCCGTAGTTGAAATGGTATGTGATACCATCATGATACCCGGCGGTGCGAGACCTGTCAAGTGCCCTGCGTTCTATGGCGGAAAACCGCCGAGGAGAACATGCGTTGCTTGCAGCGGCGGCCCATCCGCGCGCAAAAAGAGGGCGGCAACCGCGAGAAGGCATGGAGTATGCTGCAAGGAAACACCAAAAAGGGTAAAAAACAAAAGCCCTTGCAGCAAGGACTTTTGACAGAAAATCTGGCACCCCCGGCTGGATTCGAACCAGTGGCCTGCCGCTTAGGAGTTCAAAAAATCTCGTTTTTAACCGTGTACCTGTGTGTCCTGTAATGTCCGAAAAGCCTTGGAATATCAAGGATTTTCGATGATTTGAGTTCCTTTGAAAATCAGTGCGTTTCCCTCAATATCCTGCTAATTTTCGTGCCGTATTGCAAAAGTATTAGCAGAATAATTTGGGGATGGAAAAGCGTTCAACTGAAAATGTGAACCGTGTGTCCTCTTGTGTCCTCGTAAAACGACCGCCTGCCGTAAAAGCAAGCGGTCGTTTTGCTTCTCTACATAGCCGTCTGCTTCGCCGCAGGCGGCTAAATTTATGTAAAGGAGGAAACCCATATGGCGAATTGCAAAGTGATTGCAGTAACGAACCAAAAGGGCGGCGTGGGCAAAACCACGACTACAGCCAACCTCGGCATCGGGCTTGCCCAGCAGAACAAGCGGGTGCTGCTCATTGACGCAGACGCACAAGGCTCTTTGACACTCTCCCTCGGCTACCCGAAGCCGGACGAACTTCCCGTCACACTGGCGGACATCATGCAGAATGTGATCGACGATACCCCTATTCCGGACGGCTGCGGTATTCTGCATCACGGTGAGGGCGTTGACCTGCTCCCGGCGAACATTGAGCTGTCCGGCATGGAAATTCGGCTGATCAACGCCATGAGCCGGGAAAGCGTGCTGCGGACATATATCAATGCGGTCAAGCCCCATTACGACTATATCCTCATTGACTGTATGCCGTCGCTCGGTATGATGCCGATCAACTCACTGGCCGCAGCGGACAGCGTGATCATCCCGTCCCAGCCGTCGTATCTCTCGGCAAAGGGGCTTGACCTGCTGATGCAGTCCATTGCAAAGGTCAAGCGGCAGATTAACCCGAAGCTGAAAATCGACGGCATCCTGTTCACGATGGTGGACAGCCGTACCAACGAGGCCAAGGAGATCATCGCATCTCTGCGCGCCCACTACGGCGAAAAAATCCGTGTGTTCGGAACGGAGATCCCCTTTTCCGTCCGAGCCGCAGAAACCAGCGGCCGGGGCAAGAGCATCTTTGCCCATGACAGGAACGGCAAGGTCGCCGCCGCATACCGCTCGCTGACGAAGGAGGTGTTGGAGTTTGAGCGCAAAACCGAGAGATTTAGGGATGACGCCGCTCGATGACCTGTTCTCCACCGACGAGAGCCGTGCGGAGGCCCAGCTTGAAAAGGTCGTTACGCTGAATCCCGCCGACATCTCCGACTTCCCCAACCATCCGTTCAAGGTCAAGCAGGACGAGGCTATGGCGGAGATGGTAGACAGCGTAAAGCAGTACGGCGTGCTGGTGCCTGCCCTTGTCCGCCCCAAAGCGGACGGCGGCTATGAGATGGTCGCCGGTCATAGGCGAAAGTGTGCGGCAACGCTGGCAAGTATCACCGAGATGCCCTGCATCGTCCGCAACCTCACCGATGATGAAGCGACGATCATCATGGTGGACAGCAACTTGCAGCGGGAAACGATCTTACCGTCCGAGAAGGCATTTGCCTACAAGATGAAGCTGGAAGCTATGAAACGGCAAGGTCAGCGGTCGGATTTAACTTCGACACCACTGGTGTCGAAGTCCCGCAGCAACGAGGAATTGGGTCAGAAGAACGGTGATAGCCGAGAACAAGTCAGACGCTTTATCCGCCTGACCGAGCTGATCCCATCGGTGCTTGACATGGTGGATAGCGGCAAGATCGCTTTCCGCCCCGCCGTAGAGCTTTCCTACCTCTCCAAAGAACAGCAGCAGAGCCTATACGACACGATGGAGTGCGAGGACTGCACGCCGTCACTGGCACAGGCCATCAAAATGAAAGAGTTCAGCCGGGACGGAAAGCTGTCCGCAGAAGTCATCCTTTCCATTATGCAGGAGGAAAAACCGAACCAGCGTGAGCAGTTCAAAATGCCGAAAGAGCGTATCAGCAAGTATTTTGCTCCGGGGACGCCCGCACAGAAAATTGAAGATACCATCATCAAGGCATTGGAACTGTACCGCAGGCGGGAACGCCAGCGGGATATGGAACGATAGTCACTACCAAGGGGCAGCCATACCCATTTTCAATGGATGTACGGCTGGGTCGGCGTGTTCCCCCTCTCCACACCTCACCCCCTCGAAACTACCTGTACTTCCCGAAAAAAGAGATAGTACAGCGACGGTAGCTTTGCAGTTTCCGGCAGCGATCCGTACAATGAAAGCGCAAAGGAGGTTTGCGCATATGAAAAACACAAGGATCATCGCCGTTTTAGTGCTGCTGGCACTTTCTCTTTCGGGCTGTGCAAATGCAGAACGCTCCGAGGTATCTACGCCATCTTCGCAGGAAACGGTCACGACTGAGTATGAGCAAAGCAACATGCCGCAGGAGAGCATAGCGATTTCTGTTTCGGAAAGTACAGAGATTACCGCAGAGAGCACGGCACCGACCGAAACCGTGGAAGCAAAATCGGAGGTTTCAATACCTGCCAAAGAGGAAACGCCGCCGGTTATCAGCAGCCCCACGGAAGCTACTCCACCGAAAGCATCCGAACCCGAACCATCGACAGAGCCTACGGAAACACAGCCGCAGGAGCCTGACCCGCCCGTCGAAGAAAAACCCACAGAACCGGCGTTTGACATTCAGACTTGGATCGACTATGCCAAAGCCTATGCCGAAAGCGTGGGACTGCGGCTGGAAAGTTCGGCGGTAGATTGCTGGGATAACCCTATTTCGGCAGGTGCCCACTGCTCCTATCTGAAACGGGACATTCAAAGCAGGCTGAACCGATACGCCCGTGACGAGGATATAACCGATGTGTGGATATGGGCGGAGGCACGCTCCGACGGGAAATACGACCTGTATATCGGTTATGCCTGAAAACCAAATATTTACCGAGGAACGCACCGAGAAACACGGTGCGTTTTTTCATTTCAAGGAGGTCACTCAATGAAAACGCAGAAATTCAAACGAACGCTGTCGCTGTTTCTTGCGATGCTGATGTGCGTTACCACGCTGTTTGGCATGGGAACGACCGCATTTGCCGCAGAAGAAACCGACGAAGTATATCTTATCTCCTATCCCCGTGACGGCGACGCTAACTACGGCGGCGAATGGGGACACAACAGCCTGAGCTTTATGAACGGCTGGTCTACGGCAACATCCCGTTTTACGACGATCCGAGCAATGGGGTCGTATGAGGGCAATATCTGCTACTGCATCGAACCCGGCGTGCCGCAGCAGACGGGCAACACCTTTACGAAAAAGGGCGAGGATTTCTGGGACGAATACCCGTCGTCCTACAACAGTACCATTTCTCCCGATGATATTAAGCTGTTTATCGGCCGTATCTTTCAGTACGGCTATACGGGAACGATCTCGACCTCTTGGCGCTCACAGTATGAGGGCGGCGACAAGCTGGCTAACGCCGTTGCCACGCAGCTTTTGATTTGGGAAACCGTCGTTGGTGAGCGTGATGCCGATTTCAACAAGGTCGGCACGGGCGGCAAAAGCGCCATCGTGGAGCAGATCAGCACGAACCACCCGCTGTACAGTCGGATCATGGGCTATTACAATTCCATTGCGGCAAGCGTTCAGCGGCATTCCAAGGTGCCGAGCTTTCTTGCGAAGTCTGCGGGAAAAGCTCAGAATATTGAGCTTGAATGGAACGGCGAGGCCTATACCGCCACGCTGGCCGATACCAACGGTGTGCTCTCCGATTATGTGTTCTCCGCAAATGCTTCGGGTATTCGTTTTTCCGTCAGCGGAAACACGCTGACTATCACGGCGGACGATGCGCCGAGCGATACCGTCACCATTACAGCCGAAAAGAAAAATTCGCAGCGGCGTGGTGTTATCACTTGGACGGACGGCGTATTCGGTATGAAGAAGGCGGCGTGTTCGGAGATAACGGATATGTGCGGTCAAACGGCGGCCGCTTCGTGGACATCTACGACGGCGACATCGAAAACATCCCAGACGAATACCGGGTCAGGTCACCCGCCTTTCCTGTCCGCTCCGCAGCCACACGGCAGGCGGAACAGCCTGAACGATGAATTTTGCACCTTTGATATTGCCTTGCAGTTTGGGTACAGTATAATAAAAACGATAAGGAAGTGAACACCGTGAGCGACAGCTATTTTGATCTGCCATCCCGCATTGAGGACGCCTTTGCGGAGATCGACAGCGATATTGTGATGGATCTGCTGAATACCGACGAGGACTACGCTGCGCTTTCCGACCGTATGGACAAGCTGAAAACGCAGTACCCCGTCATCGACAAAATGAACGAGGGCAGCGGCGAGATCCGCATGACCGCCGAGGAGCATCGGGCGTATGTGGATTATCTGAACCTTGTCCGTCAAATGGAGGACATGGAGCGGCAGCACATTTACTTCCGCGGACATACCGATGCTGTGGCCTACCTCAAAAAAATCAAAGCGATCTGACGCAGACGGCACGGAAACCCCGTGCCGTTTTCTCATATTACTGCCTATTCAAATGCTCTATCTGCATATATTTCTAAGAATTATATGCAGATAGTCTTGATAGTTTCTTGTTTTCTGCACATAATATGCTATAATTATGTGCAGAAAGGCTGGCGCTGTATGAGAAAATTCGATTACTCCTTTTTGAATAACGGTTTGCTGCCTGCAAACCTTGTGAACCTCACTTCCAATATTGCGGCGCTCAAAACGATGGCAGGCGTGCGCAAGGACGAATACACGCAGATCTTCACGGAGCTGGAAGCTGTCGCAAAGGTGCAGTCCATCAAAAGCTCCAACGCCATCGAGGGCATTGTGACCAGCGACGAGCGTATCGCCGCCATTGTCAATCAGAACAGCGCACCGCTGAATCACAACGAGGCGGAGATCGCCGGGTACAGAGATGCGCTGAATGAGATCCACTTGGGCTATGAACACATTGGCTTCCGGCAGAACGATATTCTGCGGCTGCACGAAATGATGATGAGCTTTGCGGGCTATTATGAGTACGGCGGGCAGTACAAGACGGACGACAATGCGATTTTGGAGATCGACGCTGACGGAAACCGCCGTGTCCGCTTCCGTCCTACGCCCGCAAGCGAAACCCCGAAAGCAATGGAGCAGTTGGAACTTGCCTATCTGGATGCCAGAAGCGATGCGAATATCAACCAGCTTCTTTTGATTCCCTGCGTGATTCTGGACTTTCTCTGCATCCACCCGTTCCGGGACGGAAACGGCAGAATGTCCCGTTTGCTCTCGCTGCTGCTGTTATATAAAAACGGCTTTGATACCGGGAAATATGTGTCCTTTGAGGAGCAGATCAGCAACTACAAGGCGTATTATTACGAAGCCCTGCGGCAGTCCTCGGCAGGATGGGAAACGAATGAGAACTCCTATTTCCCCTTTATGGAGAACTTCCTGTCCACCCTCTATATGTGCTATAAGGAACTGGACAAGCGGTTTGCAGTGGTACACGGCAAGAAGATCACGAAAAAGGCCCGGGTGGAAGCGACCGTTCTGAACAGCCTGACGCCGCTATCCAAAGCGGAGATTTGCAAAATTCTCCCCGATGTCAGCCCCACAACCGTCGAGGCCGTCCTCGGTGTCATGGTCAAGACCGGTTCGGCAAAGCGGATCGGCGCAGGACGGGCGACGAGGTATATTAGGAATTCAACATAATATCAAGAAATTCTTGTATAAAAGCAATACAGTTAATCAAATTATAAGATAATTAAATTTTGGGATTGTTTGAAGGATTTTAAGCATCTTCGGAGTACTTCTATTTGAATTGATAGCCATGAATGAAATATCTTCTCACATTGAGAGAAAGCCCGGAAAGATTATCACCGAAACCGATGACGGCCACGGGAACATTGTAGAAACCATTACAACGGTCACACACACCTACCTTTATATTACGGTCAGCCACAAGACCGCCGCAGAAATGGCAGACCGTTTCAACTTCAACGCCGATCAGCGGCAGCAGCTCTCTGAATTGCTTGCCGAGGAAAACCGTAGTATGTGGTCAGCCGTCCTTTACGGCATTTACTCCGGGGACGATGCTATCGTCACGGTGGCCTTGTCGCAGATCGGCAATGTGGGCGGTCAGCCCTATTGGTCATGGTATGGATTTAACTCCCGTGTGGAGTGGTGCGCCTGCTTTGTATCTTGGTGTGCGAATGAGTGCGGCTATATCGACAGCGGCGTTATTCCGAAGTTCGCAGGCTGTGTCAATGGGGTGCAGTGGTTCAAGGACCGTGGACAATGGCAGGACGGCAGCTTTGAGCCGTCTGCCGGTCAGATCATTTTCTTCGATTGGGACAACAAGGGCTCGTCCGGTCCGCAGGACGGGCAGTCCGATCATGTCGGCATCGTGGAGAAATGCGAAAACGGCATTGTCTACACCATCGAGGGCAATTCCGGCGACAGCTGCCGACAGCGCCAATATCCGGTGGGATACTACGAAATTTTAGGCTACGGTATTCCAGAATAGATAAGAAAGAGCACGAAAAACCATATATAATGGCATTTGTTCATTTTTCTTGGCGCGAACGCAACCCCACCAAGAGAAACAAAACGCGGGCGGTGCAACAGCACCGCCCGCTTTCTCGATTTAACTCTAAATTGTCACATAAATTTCATTCGGACCAATATATTCATCCACGGCTCTCCACCGAACTTTTGATGCACATATTGTAGTACCTGTATAGCTTTCTATATCCTTTACTGATAACCCACCGCAATCACACCAATAAATGCAATCTTCTTTGAAAATCATAGTTGCATCAAGTATTTCACAGGTATAGTTTTCGTCATTTGGAAATAGTTTTAAATACTTTAGCCCCACAAATTGCATTTCAACCACAGATGGGTTTTCAAACTGCCGTTGAATAATCATGTTCAATATTCTTTGCTTATTAACTGGAATCATACTCAATTTTTCATTTACATATGCACCGCTAATATATTTAAGTTCTTTCAAACAACTGTCGTGAAACCCATACACAGTATCCATAAAACTATTTAAATCTTTTTCGTTTGCAATTTCATTCCACATATGTTCTCTCCTTTAGTTATCCAAAAATCAAAATCAGCCCTTCGCCTACACCTGCACCAAGTGGTCCAAAAAGGAAGTCATCCGCAACTCCTATGCCTGTAGCATCATCAGCGGCAACAGCTATTATGCCCACAACACATACGGTAACCAATCCTACTCCAATTACTGGTTCCCAATTCATTTTGTAAGAAGGATCGGGCGGAAGATGGTCTTTCCCTCTTTCACCATTTTTCCATCTGTGGTCATGCGGGAAAGGCATATTGCCCGGATGATTATAGTCCCTGTCTCTTTCGGGATTGCCATCTGGTCCATACCATCGCTTCTGTTTTGGTGTTCCGTCTGGATTTGGCAAAGTTTTACTTGAGCCGGGTTCTCCTTTTGGGGGCAAACTATTCGAACTTGCTTTCACTATGTTTGTAACCGATGATACCACAGACTTGACTGTGTTGACAACAACAGTACCGGCCTTCTTGACTGCATTAACCACTGTACTCGCAACATTTTTAAGCCATTGCGGCCAATGACCAGTGTGATCGCTCATATTCACTGGATTGTTCATACAATATGCAAATAGATTTGTTCCAATAAAACTGTCTGCAAACAACCCATCCGCGTTGATGAACCGGCAGTTGGCAAAGTCGTAGTACCGGCTCTGGAGGTAGTAGAAGCCGGTCTCAGCGTCGTAGTAATAGCCGCGGTAGCGCAGGGGGTTGAGGTCGCCAATCGCCGCGTCGCTGCTGTCGTACACCGTGCAGTTGCCCCAGGCATCATAGTCGTAGGATGCAGCGATCTTACCGCCCGAATCGAGGATGGCGGACACATCCCCCTGTGCATTGACAAGGTAATAGTACAGCTCCGTCTCCGACCCGTGCTTGTAGATCATGGCGAACGGCTGGCTGCCATCGTCATAGACAAACTCGAGGGACTTATTGCCCCAAGTCTGCCGCATAACCTTGCCGGAGAGCGTGGTGTAGTTGTACGTTGTGCCGTCGACCGTTTTGCTGGTGCGGACACCGGACATGTCGTAGGTGTAGGAAATCTGCTTGCCGTCGACCGTTGCGGATGCGAGCTGGCGGCCCTTCGTCCACGTGAAGGTATAATCCTTGCCGTTGTAATATGTAACCGGGTTGCCGGAGGACGGGACGTCGCTCGTCTGGGTCTGGCCTTCGTAGAGAATGTCCTTCGTCGTGCCGCCGACTGTCACGCTCGTGAGCAGGTCGGGCCACGAGGGATTCGTGTAGCCGAAGGACTTTATGACCGCGCCGTCGGTCGTGACGCTGCGGATGTTGCCCACCGTGTCATAGGCGTAGGCGCGGGACGCGCCGCCGTTGGTCTCGGTCGCAAGTTGGCCCTGCGCGTCGTAGGTATACGTCTTCGAGGCGGCTGCCGCGGGCACATTCGTGCCGCCGGTCGTGACCGTCTGGATGTTGCCGGCCGCGTCGTAGGTATAGTCGAAGCTGCGGCTGCTCGAGCCGAACGTGTAGGCCGTGCTCGCCAGACGCGTACCCATCCGGTTGCAGCCGTCATCCTCCGCGATGACCGCATAGGTATAGCCGCGGGGGTAGACCGTGGTCGTGCCCCTGTTCTGGTTGGGCACAGTGACCGTCTTTTTCTCAAGCTGGCGCAGGTCATTGTACTCGTACTTAGACGTGACGTCGAGCTGGCCCGGGATCGTGGTCGTGATGGCGCTGATCGTGCCGTCGACCGAGCTGTCGGCCGTGCCGTCGGCCTTGACGCCGGTGTAAGAATATTGCTGCCGGTAAAGGCCCGTGCCGAACTGCCACGACTGCGATGTGAGCCGGTTTGCGTTGTCGTACATGTGCTGCGTGAGCTGCACGAGTGTGCCGCCGCCCGTAGACTGGCGCGAATGGATGAGGCGGCCGAGGCTGTCGTACTGGTAGCTGTACTGCTCCGTGACCTTGCCGTCGCCGTCCGTGGCGTACTGCCGCGTGAGGTCGTTGTCGCCGCTGTAGTCGTAGTGGTATGTTGTACCGTCATTATACGCAGCGGTGCGCTGCCTGTCAAACGCGTCATAGGTGTAGCTGACACTGTCGCCGTTGCCGTAGGTCATCGTGGCCAGCCGGCCGTTATTGACGTTGCCCTCATATGTATACGACGCGAGGGTGACGGGGGAGGAGTACCCCGTCTGCTCCTCGCTCGAGGCGCAGACCTGCACGCGCGTCATGTTGCCGAAGGCATCATAGTTCAGCAGGTAGTGCTGCCAGAAGCCCGTCGAGCCCAGATACCCTTTGCGGATGAGGTCGCTCAGCTGCGCGCGGTCGTAGGTATAGCGGATGGAGGCGACACCGTTGATGTACGTGAGGGCGGTGCGGTCGCTGCCGGTGCAGTAGCGGTAATCCTGCTGCGTGCCGTTGGCCGCCGTCGTCCTGTACAGGCGCGCAGCGCCGGTGTCGTATGCGTACCCCGTTGTGACGCCGTTGACGTCCACGGCCTGCGTGCGGAAGCGGCGGGAGCTGTCGTAGACGTTTTGGGACTTGAGGTAATCTCCGCTGTAACCCTTGCGCGTCATGCTCGTCGTGGGGCTGCCGGAACCGTTGTGGTAGG
>ERZ780208.3004-NODE-3004-length-10834-cov-10.929307_pt1 | contig 10834 bp, 10 predicted proteins | sample MGYA00511167_ERZ780208 | MGnify/ENA primary metagenome ERZ780208 (study PRJEB29588, sample SAMEA2159202) | human gut metagenome | biome: human gut; feature: human-associated habitat; material: faeces | place: Denmark | collected 2008/2010 ... | reverse complement strand
CCTGTTCATCCAGAGCCATGTGCATGAGCACGCGGAGCTCGGCTGGATCCTCAACTGCTATACGATGTTCGGCGAGCTGAGCCGCATGACCCAGTTCAAGGACAAGTGCGCGAAGAACGCCGACAATATTAACGGCGGCCTCTTCACCTACCCCTCGCTCATGGCGGCGGATATCCTGCTCTATCAGCCGGATTATGTCCCCGTCGGCGAGGATCAGAAGCAGCACTGCGAGCTGACGCGCGATGTCGCCATACGCTTCAACAATATCTACGGCGAGACCTTCAAGGTACCCGAGCCCTATATCCCAAAGGTGGGCGCGAGGATCATGAGCCTCGGTGTGCCGACCTCGAAGATGAGCAAGTCCGATCCTCAGGGCTGCGTGTTCATCATGGACAAGCCCGAGGAGATCGCCCGCAAGTTCAAGCGCGCCGTGACCGATTCCGACACCGAGCACTGTGTGCATTACGATCTTCAGAACAAGCCCGGCGTCTCCAACCTTATGAGCATCTACTCCTCCGTCACCGGCAAGACCTTTGACGAGATAGAGCGCGAGTTTGACGGTCAGGGCTACGGCGCTTTCAAGCCCGCGGTCGGCGAAGCCGTCATTGAGGCGCTGCGCCCCATTCGTGAGGAGGCCGAGCGCATGATCGCCGACAAGGCGTACCTCAAGGACGTCTACACCGAGGGCGCGCGCAGAGCGAGCTATGTCGCTTCCAAGACCCTGCGTAAGGTATATAAGCGCGTCGGCCTTGTCGAGAAGCCTTTCTGAGATAATAAAACGAACTGGAGATAAATTTTAATGTTTCCTGGTCTTGCTGATTGGATAAAGATGCTGCTGGCATTCGCCGTGTCGCTGCTGGTCGCATATGTCATGACGCCGCCGGTCAAGCGCTTTGCCGAAAAGGTCGGCGCAATCGACGTGCCGAAGGACAACCGCCGCGTACACGACCATCCCATCCCCCGCATGGGCGGGCTTGCGATATTCATCGGCTTTGTGCTCTCGCTGATATTCTTCGTGCCGATGTCAACAAAGGTGCTGGGACTTCTTGTCGGTTCGGTCATCATCGCGGTAATGGGCGGCGTTGACGATATCGTCAGTCTCAACCCCTGGGTAAAGCTCGCCGGGCAGATAGTCGCAGCGCTTGTCGCGATCCGCTGCGGGCTCGTGTTCGATGTTATTTCGAACCCGAATATTTTCGCTGAGGAAACCTATATCGAGATAGGGTGGCTGTCCATCCCGCTGACGATGCTGTGGATCGTCGGCTGCACGAATGCTGTCAATCTCATTGACGGGCTTGACGGACTTGCCGTCGGCGTGTCGGCGATAAGCTCGATGACGATGCTCATCGTGTCGCTGTTCGTCTCGGAGCCGGTGGTATCCATCATCCTCGCCGCGCTCACCGGCGCGTGCCTCGGCTTCATGCCGTATAACCTCAACCCCGCCAAGATATTCATGGGCGATGTCGGCTCGCAGCTTCTGGGCTTCGTGCTTTCGACGGCGTCGATAATGGGTCTTTTCAAGCTGCACGCGATCATCACCTTCTTTGTGCCTCTGCTTGCGCTGGCGCTGCCGCTGGCCGATACGATCTTTGCTTTCTTCCGCAGGATACTGCATGGGCAGAGCCCGTTCAAGGCTGACAAGGGGCACTTCCACCACCGGCTGCTTGCAATGGGGCTCAACCAGAAGCAGGTCGTTGCGGTGCTGTACGGTATCTCGGCGGTGCTGGGATTGCTGGCCGTGCTCATGGCCGGGGACAGCATGGCGGTAAAGATAATATGTCTCGTCGCGGCGTTTATCATTTCGCTCGGTATCTGGCTCAAGGTGTTCAAGAACAATCCCAATCTGCGCGAGCACCACGCCGAGGAGCATAAAGCCGAAACGCCGGCTGAAAGCAATACTACGCCGCAGGAAAAAGCAGAATAATAAGACGCGACCGGCTCCGCTTGAAAACAAGCGGAGCCGGTTTGATTTCGACAGTTATTTTATGACATGATCCTGCGAGCGCGCAGTCACACAATTGCCTGCGCGAGGTACACCGCCGCGGTTGACAGCGCTACGCTCAGCACGATATAGGTCAGAGCCGCGGCCGTGTGCTACTACTCAAACAGCGTCACCGTTTCCAGCGCAAAGGTCGAGAACGTGGTAAAGCCGCCGCATATACCTGCCTTGAGAAACAGCACCGCGCGTCCGTCAAGCCCGGTATGCTTTGCTGCGGCGCTTATGAGCCCTATGGCAAACGCCCCGACGACATTTATGATGAGCGTGTTCACCGGGAACACACTGCGCTCATTGAGCGGCAGCAGTGATATCCCGTACCGCGCCGCAGCGACGACAAAGCCGCCCGCGCCGACGATCAGAAAATTCAGCATATCAATTCTCCGTAAAAGTAAGTATAAACGAAAAACGAGATGCGCAGAACGCATCTCGTTGTTTCTTTTCAATTAAGCCATCTCGTTGAGCTTGCTTGCCATTGCGGACTTCTTGTGTGCCGCATTGTTCTTGTGCAGCAGACCCTTGCCGGCCGCGCGGTCGACTGTCTTAACAGCAACTTTATAGGCACTGACGGCATTGTCACGGTTGCCCTCGGCAACAGCTGCGTCAAATTTTTTCATCATGGTCTTGAGCTCGGTCTTATCAGCGCGATTCTTCGCTCTGAGTTCCTTGGACTTAACGTCTCTCTTTGCAGAAGATTTAATGTTGGCCATGCTTCAATCGCCACCTCCTCCTATAAAATTGAGTCTACATCGACTCGCGTTTAGAGATTATATCAAAGAAAGCCTTGAAAAGCAAGAGGTTTTTCAAAATTTCTCAGCATTTTTCGCATATTTTTTGCCGCGCTCATCTATTGTGGAATTTCCGGGGAAGAATATACAACATCTTGATTTTCACGTCATTCCGCGCTATCATGGGTGTGTTTGAATCCACGCGCCAAGGGAGGACACCATGACAGACGCATCGACCACATCAAGACCGCTGTTCAACCGTCAACAGCTCATTTCACTTTTCCTGCCGCTGGTGGCAGAGCAGGCCCTCAGCATCTCCATCGGTCTGGCGGACACCCTGATGGTCTCCTCGGTGGGCGAAGCCGCCGTTTCGGGCGTGAGCCTGGTGGATTCCTTCAACGTACTGATGATCCAGCTGCTCAGCGCACTGGCCACCGGCGGCGCGGTGGTCGCCAGCCAGTACATCGGCCATCGGGAGGAGAAGAGCGCTCGGGCTGCTGCCGCACAGATCATGTTCATCATGTCCAGCTTCAGCATTCTTGTGGCAGCGGTGGTCGTGGTGGGACGCCACGCCATCCTGCGGGGCATCTTCGGCTCCATCGACGCCGATGTGATGAAGTACGCCGAGACATATTTCCTGCTGTCGGCCCTGAGCTACCCTTTCATCGGCCTGTATAACGCAGGCGCGGCCCTCTTCCGGGCGCAGGGCAACAGTAAGATCAGCATGATGTCCAGCCTTGTGATGAATGTCGTCAACATCGGCGGCAATGCCATCCTCATCTTTGGCTTCAAGATGGGCGTCATGGGTGCGGCGCTGGCCAGCCTCGTCTCCCGCGCGGTGGCCTGCTGTGCCGTCCTCTTCCTGCTCCAGAAGCCGGATTGTATGCTCCGCGTCACCGGCCTGTCGGCCCTGAAGCCGGACGGAAAGCTCATCCAGCGCATCCTGCGGGTGGGCATCCCGGCGGGCATCGAGAACGGGATGTTCCAAATCGGCAAACTGTCGGTGGCCAGCCTCACCAGCACCCTCGGCACCGCCGCCATCGCGGCCAATGCCGTGGCCAACACCACCAGCACCTTCCTGAACATCCCGGCCAGCGCCGTCGGCATGGCGGTGCTCACGGTGGTGGGCCAGTGCCTCGGTGCAGGCGAGAAAGAGCAGGCTGTCTGGTATGCCCGCCGTCTGCTGCTGGTGGCCTACTGCGGTGCCTGGGTCATGAACCTGTCGGCCTTCTTCTTCGCCGACCGCTGGGCGCTGTCCTGGTTCAGCCTCTCGCCGGAGGCTTCGGCCATGGCGCTGGAAGTCATGATGTGGTTCAACATCGTCTCCCTCTTCTTCTGGCCCTCCAGCTTCACCCTGCCCAACATCCTCCGTGCCGCCGGAGATGCCAGCTTCACCATGACCGTCAGCATCGTGTCCATGTGGGTGTTCCGCGTGGGCTTCTGCTACCTGTGGGTCCTGAAGATGGGCGGCGGACTGCTCAGCATCTGGATGGGTATGTATCTCGACTGGGCGTTCCGCTCCATCTGCTTTGTGGTGCGTTTTGTCCGGGGAAAATGGCTTGAGCAGAAGGTCATCTGAAACTTCCTCTTGCTTTTTTCGGCTCAGAGTGGCAGAATGAGAAAAAGAAATGGAAGAAGGGGATTCTCTATGCTGTTTCATCCTGCACAACTGGGCCTCGCCCATCTGGACAAAGCAACGCTGGAAGCCGATAAGAAAGCCTGCAAAAAGATCGGCCCCTGCGGCGTGGGCAAAAAGGCCCTCTACCTCAACAGCTTTTACATCGACCGCCGGTATTATCTGCCCTATGGCAGCATCAGCCGTGTGTTTAAGCGGGTGGCCATGAGTCAGGGAGGCTTCTCCGGCAAGGGGATGTTTGCCTCGATGGCTTACCTCGTGGTGGAGTACGACGGCGGCAAGCAGAAGCAGTGCAACTTCAAGGACGAGCGGGACGTGGACGCCCTGCTGGAAGTTCTGGCGAAAGAACAGCCCAACATCCCGCGTCTGAGCGCCGCAGGCGAGGCGGAAATTGCCCGCCAGAAGGCCGAGAAAGCTGCCCGGAGGCTGCCCCAGCTCTCGAAAGAGGCAGAGCAGAGCGTGGGCCAGCTCAAGCGCGCATCGGACTACCTCGCCAAGAAACCGGAGCTTGCCAAAGAGCTCAGCGCCGCCGAGCGCCGCAAGCGCGCCCAGCTGCAGAGCAAGCCGGTGTATAAATATGTGGCGCTCATCATCAGTCTGTTCGGCGTGGTGTCTGCGGCCTATGGCATCCAGAGCATCATCAACCACACCGGAAACTACGGCATCTACTTTGCGCTGTTCGGCTTTGCGGCCATCTTCCTCTTCTCCAGCTACAACATGATGCCTACGGCCCACAACAACCGTAATGCCATCATGAAGCGTGCCGACAGGGCCGAAGCGGCCATGGCCGAGTACATCAAAGCCTATCCCGGCGGGAACTTCCCGGTGCCGGACATCTACGCTCACCCTGTGGTGCTCAAGCAGATGACCGATGCTCTTCAGGAGGGCCGGGCCGTCACTCTGCCCGAAGCTCTCGAGGCTGTGAAGAACCGCCTCAAAGAGGTCAACGCCGACGTTCAGGTGGAGCAGGAAGAGTACGACGAGATCGTCCAGATCAAGGCCATGTTCCTCAACCACGATTATCAGTAACGAAATAAAGAAATGCCATCGCCGCGAGGCGATGGCATTTTTGTGTCTTATCAGACTTCTGCGGGCTGGGGCTGAGTGAATATCTTCATGCTGTCCTTGTAGGCGTGGATGAAGTAGACGATCTCTGCGATGGCGGTCAGCGTCCAGGAGCAGGGGTAGAGCAGATAGAGTGAGGGGATGGTATGGAAGTGGGCGAAGATGGTGTAGACCCAGATGACCCGGAACACGCAGGAGCCGAGGACGACGATGACAGTCGGCACTACTGTCTTGCCCAGGCCGCGGGAGGCCGCGATGGTGCAGTCCATGAAGGCCGAGATGCAGTAGGCAAAGCCCATGACGCCCACACGCTTCATGCCGGCGTCGATGACGGCGCCCTCGGTGGTGAAGAGGGCGAGGAACTGCCGCCCGAAGACGAACAGCGAACCGCCCAGCACGAGGCCGACGCCGAAGGAGTAGGCGAGGGCAATGAAGTAGCTCTTCTTCACGCGGTCAGGCTTGCCCGCGCCGTAGTTCTGACTCATGAAGCTGGCGCAGGCCATATAGAACGCGGCCATTGCGTCGTATATCATGTTGTCGGCGTTGGCGGCGGCGGAGTTGCCCTTGACCATGAGGGAGTCAAAGGAGTTGACACCGGCCTGGATGAAGAGGTTTGCAATGGCGAAGACGGCGTTCTGGAATCCGGCGGGCAGGCCCAGCGCGAGGATGCGCTGGGTGGTGGCAGGGTCGAGGGCGACCTTGTGGAAGTCCAGGGCGTAGCAGTCCTGCACGCGGGTCAGCGCCCGCAGAACGAGGAAGGCCGAGACGCACTGGGAAATGGCACTTGCCAGCGCCACGCCCACCACGTCCAGATGGCAGACGATGACGAAGAAGAGGTTGAGCAGGATGTTCAGCGCGCCCGCGATGCACAGGTAGTACAGCGGCTTTTTCGTCTCGCCAATGGCGCTGAAGATGGCGTTGCCGTAGTTATAAAGAGCCAGCGCCGGCATACCGAGGAAGTACACCCGCAGGTAGAGCACGGCGCCGGGGTAGAGGTCTTCTTTGGTGTTGAGCAGGTGGAGCAGGGCCGGAGAACCCAGCAGGCCGATGAGCAGGAGCAGTACGCCGGCGGCGATGCTGACCAGCAGAGCCGAGTGGACGGTCTTCTCCACATCGTCGGCATGGCGCGCACCGTAGAACCGGGCCACCAGCACGTTGATGCCGTTGCTCAGACCGATGAGAAAACCGGTGAACAGGGTGACGAAGATGCTGGTGGAGCCTACCGAGCCGAGGGCCGTGGAGCCTGCGAACCGGCCCACCACAGCCACGTCCGACATATTAAAGAGCACCTGCAGCAGATTGGACAGGACCAGCGGCAGGCTGACCAGGAGGATCTGTTTGGCCAGAGGCCCTTCGGTCAGAGACTTTGCGGATGAACTCATAGTTTCTTTTTTCCTTTTCTTATCCCAAAACAGTACCCGCGCACACCGGGGCACAAGCTCTATTATAAAGATGTTTTTGCTTTTTGCAATATGAAAAGATAGCCCTCTGACAATAGAAAAAGGGCTGTTGCAAAATAGCTCCAACAAAAATGAGATAGACTTCTCCAACTACCCGGCCATCCTTGCCTGCTGAAACAGCGAGGAAGTCCAAAGAGAATTTGCCGCGTGGCAGGCGGAGCAGGCGCATCTTCCAGGAAAAGAAAAACAGGAAGCTCCCATCGGAGAACTCCCTGTTATGTATATCGTTGTTATCTGTGGTCTTTGGCAGGGTGCGTCTGGATGGACGCACCCTGTTTTTGTTTTATCGTGGTTGGGTGTACGTCAAAACGCATCACCGCAACTCCTTATAGGTTTCTTCCGGCACCGGCTCGCACCACTCGTTAGAGGTGCCTTCGCCGGGTACTTCCACTGCCAGATGAGAGAACCAGCAATCGGGTGCAGCACCGTGCCAGTGCTTGACCTCCGGGGGAATATTCACCACATCGCCTGGATGCAGCTCCCGTGGCGCTTTGCCCCATTCCTGATAGTAGCCCCGGCCTGCCACGCAGACAAGGATCTGCCCACCGCCCTTTGCAGCATGGTGGATGTGCCAGTTGTTCCGGCAGCCCGGCTCAAAGGTGACGTTGTAAATGCCAACCTGTGCGGTGGACAGGGGGGGCCAGATAGCTTTTTCCGCTGAAATACTGCGCAAAACCGTCGTTGGATGCACCGATGGGGAACACCATTTCGCTCTGGTGCTTTGCCTTGGCATCCTCCGCAGCGTCCTCTGCCCAGACTTCCTTTGCCATGCGGAAAGCAGCCCACGCCTTGGGCCAGCCTGCATAAAACGCCGCATGGGTCAGGATCTCTGCAATCTCAGTCCGGGTAATACCGTTGTTTTTCGCTGCCGTCAGGTGATACCGAAACGAGGAGTCCGTCAGTCCCTGCGCCATCAGTGCTACCACCGTCACAAGGCTGCGGTCCCGGAGGGAGAGTTTATCCTCCCGGCTCCACACCTGCCCGAACAGCACCTCATCGTTAAGCTCTGCAAACTTCGGCGCAAATTCGCCCAGAGCATCACGCCCTGCCGTCTGTTTCACTGCCATTATACGTTCCTCCCCATCTCGTAAGCCTGTGCCATGGCAGAGGTGTTTCGCACCGCACCCGGCTCATAGACACCGCCCGCTACAAGGACTCCCTTTTCCACGGCTCCTTCCACGCAGTCTGCATAGCCCCGGAAGCAGGCCAGCGTAGTGTCCGCAGAGGATTTTTCCTCGTCTGCCATGGTGGTGATGTAGTAGAATTCCTTGTCTTTGACCTCAAGCCACCGTGCCACGGTACGGTCGATCACTGCCTTCAACTGGGCGCTGATGGAGTAGAAGTATACCGGGCTTGCCAGCACAATGACATCGGTATCGATCATCTTTTGCAGGATGTCTGCCATATCATCCTTGTGGACGCAGGCTCCGCCGTGGGTGCTGCAGTAGTAGCAGCCGGAACAGGGAGCCACCTTTTTCTCAGCGGCCCGGATCTTTTCTGCTTTATGCCCGGCATCCTGTGCTCCACGCAGAAATTCGTCGCATAGAATATCAGAGTTGCCGCCCTTCCGGGGACTGCCAGACAAAATCAATACCTTCTTGCTCATAGGAGCCTCCTTGACAGCAGAGTGCATCCGCATTATGATGTTGATAAAGTTTGATTTTATCATACAACTTAAAGCGCACTTTAAGTCAAGGGCTTTTTGAAAAAAACGGAGGTTTCAGATGATCTATACCGTAGGCGAAATGGCACAAAAGCTGGGCGTACCTGCCTCCACCCTGCGCTACTACGACAAAGAAGGGTTACTTCCCTTTGTGGAGCGTTCCTCCGGCGGCATTCGGATGTTTCGGGAAAATGACTTCGAGTGGCTGCAGGTCATCCGCTGCATGAAAAAAGCCGGAATGTCCATCAAGGACATCCGACAGTATATTGAGCTTTCCATGCAGGGAGACGACACCATTGACACCCGGCTGGAAATGTTCCGGCATCAGCGGGAGGTGCTCACCCAGCAGATCCAGCAGTTACAGCACACGCTGGAGACCGTGGAGTATAAATGCTGGTTCTATGAAGCCGCCAAAGCCGCTGGGACAGTGGATGTCCCCGGTGCAATGACCGATGCGGATGTGCCGGAGCAGTTCCGTGCCATCCGGCAGGAGCTTCGGGGACAGAAGATGCCGAATATCGAAAGATAAGAAATGCCGTTCCAGTTGCTTTTGGAACGGCATTTCTCTTAATCTTCTAACCCATGGCTCCCAGCCGTATTTTTCAAATATTCTTCCGGCTCGCCGTTCAGAATCAGGTCTGCATACGCCAGCGGGTCATTGTAGATGAGATAATTCAGTAGAAAACAAAAAATCCGAACCCTTCTCCCATTGAGAAAAGGTTCGGATTTTCATTGTTTGGTGCGACCGGGAGGATTCGAACCTCTGGCCTTCCGGGTCGGAGCCGAACGCTCTATCCAGCTGAGCTACGATCGCACGATTTGTACTGATGAATCAGTACAATATAGTATAGCACAGCCTCTTGCAAAATGCAAATAAAACTTCAGCGGCGATTCCGCAGCCAGATGCAGTACAGGCCGTCCGTGATGAGCGTCTCACGGTAGAGGATGGGCGTGCGGCAGGCGTCCCGGATGGCCGTGGGCAGATTGCCAGTGGCGTAGAACTTCGTCTCAGGGCCAAGCTCGGCGCAGAAATGGTCAGCCAGCCCGTCCAGCATCCCGGCAGTGCCGAGGACAAAGCCGTTCTGCAAGCAGGCGGCGGTGTTCTTGCCCAGTACGGAGGCGGGCGCAGGCGCGGAGAGGTCGATTTGAGGCAGCTGGGCGGTGTTCTGCACCAATGCAGCCAGCGAAAGCTGCGGCCCCGGCAGGATGACGCCGCCTACAAGTTCCTGTTTCCCGTTGACGGCCATCAGGGAGATGGCTGTGTCGGCAGAAATGACCACCAGAGGCCCAGAACCCTCAGCCAGTGCGGCCACCGCGCCGCAGAGCAGTTCGGCACCCAGCTGGGCGGGATTGTCGAGCCGGAGGCGGATGCCGCTCTTGAGTCCCGGCCCGACGGTCAGGATGCGCACCGGGCAGAGCATCTGCAAAGCGGCCAGTACCCGCCCCGTCAGCGCAGGCACCACACTGCCCAGAATGCCGCCCTCAATTTGTTCTGGCGAAGCGCCGTGGAGCGAAAGCAGATTCAGCAGCCGCAGGCCGTATTCATCGACGGTGGCGGCGGGGTCGGTGTGGAGCCGTCCGCAGAATTTCAGGTCGTCGTGCTCGTAGCCGCCAATAGTGATGTGGGTGTTGCCGAGATTGACGGTAAGTATCATGGTTGGTGCCTCCCTGCTTGCTTATAATGTATATATAATATATAACACCTTCGTCTCCCCTTGGCAAGGGGAGACGCTGCGGCCATGGCCGCAGCGGAGGGGTTGGGGCCTGCCGGAAAATGAATTCTGGAGAAAGAAGAAAAAACTTGAAAAAACTTGTAAAAAAGTGTTGACATCCGGCCCGGCGTATGGTATTATACTTGAGCGCCAAGCGCTGAGACAAAAGAATGACTTCTGAGTCCCAGCTGGAAGTAAAGCGAAAAGAACCAATAGACGTCCGAAAGTTCCGGCCAGCGCCGAGAAACCGAGAACGCTCCAAGTTCGATAAGAAACGAAAAACTTCGAAAAAAGAGCTTGACAAAAAATCACTTCTGTGATAAAATAATCAAGTCGTCAGCCGCAAGGCTGAGGCGCTACAGGACCTTGAAAATTGAACAATATCGAAAAACTTGTAACGGAACCTATTTTCGTGTTGGAAAAACACGTTAAACAATTCCAAACAAAGTAATTCACACAGGACGCAAGCGATTGCGTGCTGAGCGAAGAGAGATTTAACACTTTTTAAGTGATAAATATCATTTATAAAGAGTTTGATCCTGGCTCAGGACGAACGCTGGCGGCGCGCCTAACA
>ERZ780208.3000-NODE-3000-length-10851-cov-2.578455_pt1 | contig 10851 bp, 8 predicted proteins | sample MGYA00511167_ERZ780208 | MGnify/ENA primary metagenome ERZ780208 (study PRJEB29588, sample SAMEA2159202) | human gut metagenome | biome: human gut; feature: human-associated habitat; material: faeces | place: Denmark | collected 2008/2010 ... | reverse complement strand
CGGTTCGGATCGTCCGGCGTCGGTGCCGGCCAGCTACGCCACTGCGCGCCGTAGACCGGCCCCAAATCGCCGTTCTCGTCGGCCCATTCGTCCCAGATGGAGACACCGTGGTCCTTGAGGTACTTGATGTTGGTGTCGCCGGCTATGAACCAAAGGAGTTCGTAGATGATGGATTTGAGGTGAACCTTTTTGGTGGTCAGAAGCGGGAAACCTTCGGAGAGGTCGAAGCGCATCTGGTAGCCGAAGACGCTTTTGGTGCCTACGCCGGTGCGGTCATGCTTGACCACACCATCGTTCATTATATGACGCAGAAGATCCTGATACTGTTTCATTTGTGAATATTCAAAATTGCAATGGTTATTTCGGTCACTTTGGCAGGCTCGGTGACCGAAGCGTGTATGGCTCAGTGACCGGCTTCCTACTTCCTGACCGAGAACGCCCAGATGATGGCCTCGCTGAAGGTCTCGCCAGGACAGAGCACGGTTGTAGGGAACTCAGGCTTGTTAGGCGAATCCGGACAGTGCTGGCACTCGATGGCCACACCCTCATAGTCGTGATAGCCACGTCCGCACTTGCCTGCCGGGCAGCCCTCAAGCCAGTTGCCGGTGTAAATCTGGACGGCTGGCTGGGTGGTCAGAACCTCAAGCTGACGGCCGCTCTCCGGAGAGTAAAGCTGAGCCGCCGTCTGAAGCTGACCAGCCTCATAGTCGTTGATCATGAAGCAGTTGTCATACCCCTTACCATAGTTGAGAGCCGGGAAGTCAGCCTTGATCTCCTCACCGATTTTCTTGAACTCCCTGAAATCCATAGGTGTACCTGCAACCGGGTCTGGCTCTCCTACAGGAATCAAGGTCTCGTCAGTCGGCAGATAGACCTCGGCGTTGAGTTTCAACTCGTGATCGAGGATATTCCCGTTCCCCTCGCCATTCAAATTGAAATAGGCGTGGTTGGTAAGGTTCACGACAGTTGCCTTGTCGGTCTGAGCCGTGAATGTCAACTTCAACGCGTTGTCCTCGCTCCATTCGTAGTGGGCGACAACCTTCAGATTGCCGGGATAACCAGCCTCACCGTCCTGCGAAAAGTACTGGAACTCAACGGCATCACCTTCGACGCGGCTGTCCCACACCTGATTCTGGAATCCATCCGGACCACCGTGCAGATGGTTCGGACCGTTGTTGACCGGCAATGAATATTCCACCCCGTCGAGCGTGAACTTTCCGAGGGCTATGCGGTTGGCGTAGCGTCCAGGGCACTTTCCGGCGCAAGGGCCGTCGGCGAAATAATCCTCCGGCTTGGTGTAGCCAAGAACCACATCGGCGATCTTTCCGTCTTTGTCCGGCACGGCGATCGACACGATTCCGGCACCTATGCTTGAAAGGCGAACGAACGCGCCACTTTCATTCTCAATAGTATAAAGGAATATCTCCTTCCCGTCAGGGGACGTACCCCAAAGTTCCTTGGTGATCTTCATATTCAGTGTTATTTTAGATTGTCAAGATATGGCAGGACATTCTCCACAGGAGCGTCCTTCATTATCACTTTCTTCTCGGAATCAAGCACGTACAGCGACGGAATAGCCCGGACATTATAGGTGACATCGGAGCGGATTATGTAGCTCTGGTCGTAGCCGTTGTACCAATTCTTAGGATAGACCGAGGCATATTCACGCCATTTGTCCAACTCATCGTCTATGTAGACGTTTACCACGGCAAGCCTTCCGGAGGCCACCAGATCAGCGATTTTCCCGTCCGAAGTCAGGCTCTCGATGATCTCCTTGCAGGCAGGACAGCCCGGATTGGTGAAGAACAGAAGGGTTGTCTCAGCCTTGACTCCGTAAAGAGTATGCCGCTTCCCACCCAAATCGGTGAAGGTAAAGTCAGCCGCAGGCGATCCTATCATATTCAGAGAACACATCTGGGCGTCGTGGTCGTAGGCTGGCTTCATATCGGGGTCAACATAGTCCGAGACGGCCAGACGGGAGACGTAAGGCAAGTAGAGATCCTCGTTCCTTACAGGCGAATTAGGGTCGTAGAGGTACTTAGGAACCATCTCCTCGAAAAACTCGAAGACATTCGTTGATGTGTCGGCGGCCTCGAATTTCTCCACCTTGTCGAAGAAACCGGCCATAGCCTTTCTGCCGAAATCTATGCCGCACCCCCTTTCCAGAAGGGTCACGTATGTCCCAAAAGCCTTTTCAACCTCATCCGCCGGCACACCGTTCACGATGCCCGAATCGCACGGATACGCTTTGGCCAGAAACTCATTCCAATAATTCGAGAGAACATATTCAGTCGCCTCATTAGGTTCGGTGATCACCGCCGGCGGCTCAGGCATCGATGGGAAATGATGCGGCTGGAACGCGTTCGCCTTGCTGTTTCCGCGCCCTCCGCAACCTACCATCACCAGAGCGCAAAGCATTATCAATGAATATGTCAGGAGATGTCTCATACTTTAATCGTTCTTTTCCAGCAGACTCTGGGAGATGTTGATGATGAAGTCACCCATCTTCTCAAGCTCCTGCACTATGTCGATGTAGAACACTCCTGTCTGGTAGTTGTAGCCTTCCTTCTCGATGTTGACGATGTGCTCCTCGCGCAGACTGTTGCGGTACTCGTTGATGTTATATTCAGCGTCCTCGGCGTTGGATATGTCCTTGAGGAAGAGGGCAGAGGATTCGAGATTGTCAACCATTGCCTTGAAGGCCACGTCCAGAAGATCGAGCATCCTGTCAAGCCTCTTGACCATCTCGTCATCGAAGGTCTTGCCGTGGTCAAGGGCGCGCTTCATCATCCTGCCGATGGTCTCGCCGGAGTCTCCGATGCTTTCCAGCTCGCCGATCACCCTGTACATCGACTTGATTCTCAATGCGGAGACAGCGCTGATGTCACCCTTGGACACCTCGTTCAGGTAGGAAGCGATCTCATATTCAATCTTGTCCGTGATGCTCTCGTACTTGACAAGTTTCTCATTGACGGACTCAAGTTCGGATTCGGTCTTGGCGCTCACCGCACTGCGGATGAAGCCGACCTCCCGGCAGCATATTTCCGCAAAATGAATGATTTCCTGCTTGGCCTCGTCGAGGGAAAGTTCCGCCGTGGAAAGAGGTCCGCCTTGAATGAACTTGAGGCGATAAACCTCCTCCTCTCCCTTAGGGGTAGGGATGATCCTGTTGACCGCTTTGACGAGCTGAGGGATGAACCAGACGAGAATCAGGGTCGTGGAAAGGTTGAAGACCGTGTGCAGGATGCATATTCCGTAAAGCATCGAGTTCTGCTGCTCGGGTGAGAAACCTCCTGCGGCGGTCGTTCCGTCGAACAGGGTGACAGGGTTCTCGAAGCCTATCGCGGTGGTCATCGAGGCGATGATCCTCATCAACGGGTTGAAGAACACCAAAGCCAGGACTACGCCGATCACATTGAACAGGGTGTTGGCGATGGCCGTCCGCTTGGCCGAATAGTTCGCCACGGCGGCGGCGATGTTGGCGGTGATCGTGGTTCCGATGTTGGCTCCCAAGACCATCGCGGCGGCCATCTCGAAATTGATCCAGCCGTTCGCCACAAAAACCATCGTCAGAGCAAGGGAGGCGCTGGAGGCCTGCACTATCACGGTTATCAATGCACCAACAAGGGTGAATATGATCACGGAGAAAAAGCCGTAGCTGGTCAGGTTCTTCACAAGAGCCAGAACCTCAGGATATTGGTTCAGGTCCGGCACCGAGTTCTTCATTGTGGCGAGACCTATGAGCAGGAACGCGAATCCGATGATGAACTCACCGATGTTGCTGTTCCGGTTGCTCTTGAGGGTCATCATGAAGAAGCCAAGGGCGATGAACGGAACGGCGAACGCTCCGATGTCGTAGCTGAATCCGAACAGGGAGATCATCCACGCCGTGAGCGTGGTGCCGATATTCGCCCCCATGATCACCCCTATGGCGTTGCCAAGGGCGAGCAGACCGGCGTTGACCATGCTGACGACCATCACGGTCGTTCCGCTTGATGACTGGATGAGGGCAGTGATGACAATACCCGTGATGATACCTTTGAAGGTCGTTGACGTCATCGACGCCAGAAACGATCGCAGCTTGTCACCCGCCGCCTTTTGAAGACCCTCGCTCATCATGGTCATTCCGTACAGGAACATGGCCATCGCTCCGAGCAGGGTAAGAATCTGTAGAAAAACCTGCATCTATCTTCTTAAGAATGTTCCTACAAATTTACTCAAAATTCTTTTTGGTATTTAAATGATTTCAATAAAAATGAGAAGACTTTCACTAATGTGTCTGTGAAATACACTTGTCTGAAAATCAATGAATTAAGCAATTGTCTTTGGTTAGATCACACCAAAGGAAATCATTTAATTCGTTACTGTTCAGACATTTACAAAACACCAAACAAAATGCAGAGAGACCGGCTTGTCAAGGATGATGGTGCACCATCAGAAAGACATTCCGAAAGTAAGTCCGTTCCATAAGCTCACATCAACAGCCGTAATACAAAGCACTTTAGAGCCGATTCCGCAGAACGAGTTTTTTTTACGACCAAACCATTGTCTTAACTCTACCCCAAAACCCACAATGAATTTGGTCTGAGTAATATTCCCTGAAAAGGGTCCATACAGGAAACCAGTCTCTATGCTCGGAACAAGCTGAAAAGAACTCTCCCACGCTTTCACGTACGAATAGTTGAGCGTTCCGCCATAAAAAGCTCTTTCCACACCAGAATGCATAAAACATGCGCCAATAAATGAATTATCCGGCATATGGTAGCCGACTACAAGTTCTTCAAGCACATTTCCGATAGTAGTATTGCCGGATAGATAAAGATTTGCATAGACATCAACTTTTATTTTCTCCTGAGCATATAGTCCATTTATGCAGCTGCCACAAAACATGGCAATACCAACAATCGCTGAGTTAAAAATATTTATATTATTCTTTGACCATAACATATTCTGTATTCCATAATCTTGCACTAGCATTAGCTACAGTTAGCCCCTCTCTCAAATTATGTTTGATAGGTTCAGCCACCGCAAAGATATCAATAATACACATAACACGGTCAAAATACTCTCCTTTATTTTCTATTGGGTTAACTTTTTGCAAGCCTTCCAGTATAGGTTCAAAGATAGTGAGCTGTTGTGAATTTTCCGGGAATCTTCTTTTCAAAATGGCAATATATTCATGTATGGATGTGTCTGTGGTACAAGAATCCACGCATTCCTTTATAACATCAAAATTATCTATAAGCGATAAGTACAAAAGCGTGGAGTCCTGATTAGCCAAAACAGACACTTCCTTTGCGATACGACATGCCATAATAGTATCCGGGGCCTCATAAAATTTCTCTCCTTATTTATCATATAGATTAGTAATCACAGTATTATGCAGGATTCCGGCAGATGCTCCTTCACCAGTCCATTCTTCATTTTGAAGATATGTCATCGAAATAGATTCCTCCAACAAAGGAACTGATTCGACCTTATCATCTATCCAGTCGAAAAAACGGTTTGAAGCAGCAATCGCACAAGCAACAGAAACATTCTGCACTATAGGGATTTGCAAAGCAACAAAAAAGAACTTGCCTTGTGATAAAATCACTATATTCGCAGATGACTTTTGAATATGATCTTATGGCTAAGACTGGTATCAAGATATTTACTGTGATTCTTCTCGCATTGACCAGCTTCAAATCCAGCGCGCAGTTCTCGCTGACGGGGAATGATCCGGCGGCGCTGCGGTGGAGGCAGATGGAGACGGAGAACTTCAGATTGATCTTCCCGAAAGGAGAGGACTCACTGGCAAGGGTTTACGGGACGGAGCTGGAGGTGGCGCGGCTAAGGATAGCAAGATCATCAGGTTACCTTATCGGGCAGAGTTACAAGTGGAAGATGCCGGTCGTGCTGCACAGCCGCTATGTGCTGCCGAACGCTTCGGTCACATGGGCGCCGAAGAGGATGGACATATTCACAGTCAACGATCCTTATGAGCCGACGGCGATGCCATGGGTGCGAAATCTGGCGATCCATGAGGGGCGGCACGCGGCGCAGATGCAGTTCGGGGCGGACAGAGGCAACAAGGCGCTGCATTGGCTTTTCGGAGAAATGGCGGCCGGAGCTTTCGCTGGAATATACCCGGGACCGGCGTTCCTCGAAGGCGATGCGGTGGTGGCGGAAACGGCGCTCAGTCGGAGCGGACGTGGAAGACAGGCCTCGTTTCTTGAATATATGAGGACGGCTTTCGACTGCGGCGACCGGCGGGACTACTACAGATGGTTCTATGGATCAAACAAGAACTATACACCTGATTATTACAGGGTTGGCTATATGCTCATCGCCGGGACGAGAGTATTCTTCAACGATCCTCTTTTCACTCAGGAATATTTTGACCGGGTTGTCCGCAAGGGCTGGCTCTTCAATCTCCAGAAGACCGTAAAGGCCGCCAGCGGAAAAAGTTTCAATGAATCTTTCCGGATCATAGAGGAGAATTTCCAGCAGCTTTGGAATGTTGAGACTGCACTCAGGGAGCCGTTCATGCCGTCAAGGCAGGTCAGCCGGACACCTTCGATGCACACGGAGTACAAAGGGGCAGTCACAGTTGATGGTTCGGGAATATATTCCCTCAAGTCAGGGATGGCCACCGCCAACAGCCTCGTTCGACTGGACGCCTCGGGTAATGAAAAGAGAATCAGGTCTTTCGCCTCCTACACGAGCAGCCTCTTCCTTGATTCAGAAAGTCAACGAATATTCTGGAGCGAATCCGTGGCGGGGCGTCGGTGGACTCTCGGCGGAAGCTCGCGGATTCGTTATGTGGATCTGACAAAACCGAGGAAAGTCCATGATCTGACAAAAAAAGGAAGGTATTTCAATCCGGCACCGGCACCTGACGGAAATGTCATCGCCGCCTCTGAATATCCTTACGCGGGAGGATCGCGGATCGTTCTGCTGGACACCACTGATGGATCCGTCAAGGAATCGTTCATCGCTCCGGACTCGCTTCAGTTCACGGAGTCGGCCTGGATCGGAGACAGGCTTTTTGCGGCAGGATTGTCGGAGAACGGAATGGGAGTCTATGAGATTGTCGGACGGATGGCCAACGGCAAGGCTGCTCTCCGTCAATTACTTGGCCCTCAACCCGTCACCCTCTCACATTTTCGCACCGTTCCGGCTGTTGGATCTGCGGTTCGACTAGACTTACCGAACTTCGGAATGTCCGGCAAAGAAGAAACCTTCAACTCAGGTCACTTCGACAGGCTCAGTGACCGGTCGCCGGGCCATCAGTCCGGCAATGCTCGGGGAACGGAACAAGACCGGGCGCCGGGCCTGTCGAAGCGCCAGGTTTCTGAAGGAACGCAACTGTCTTTTCTATGCGACAGGACTGGAGTGACGGAGTTATATTCATTGGACGTGGAGAACCTGACACTGCGGCGGCTGACCTCGACACGCTACGGGATCAGCTCACCGGTGTTCACACGCTGTATTACAGTTCGTTGGCGGCATCGGACAGACCTCGAGACTACAAGCAAGGACGGATGATGTACGCCACAGCGGTAAGCGACCTGCCGATTACCGAAGTCCGCTACGAGGATATTCATAAATACCCTGTCGCAGACGCGCTTACAGCGCAGGAAACCGCCCTTGGCGACTCAATCGCCGTTGCCGCGGAGGTAAAATTTTCGCAACCGGAAAGATATTCAAAGATCAGACTCCCGCATATTCATTCCTGGGCGCCGGTCTATTTCAACTACGACAACGTCGAGTCCATAAGCGGTGACGACTACTACAAGACCGCCTCGCTTGGCGCCACCGCCATGTTCCAGAACCTGCTCAGCACCGGCTACGGAATGGTAGGCTACGGAGCTCATGAGGATCCGTACAAGGACGGGGATTGGAGACATTCCGGACACTTCAAGTACATATTCACAGGTCTTTGGCCGGTGATTGAGTTCTCCGCCGACTTCAATGACAGAGCCGCGATGGACATTCAGAAAATCCAAGTCTCGAAGGGAAAGATGTACAGGCTTTACAACAAAGGCACTCTGACCGACAAGCCTTATTTTGAAGGAGGGTTGAAAGTCTATATTCCGTTCAATTTCTCGTCAGGCGGCATCAACCGGGGACTGATTCCGCAGGTCAAGTACAAGTTCACCAACGACAGGTACAATGACCAGATTCTGTTCCAGCACATCGTGAAAAAAGACGGAAAGGATGTGACCGAGACCTATAGCACAATCGGCGAAAACAACATCTCTCCGCTTCAGACTCTGGATGCATCGATAAGAGGCTATGTCATGAGACAGAAAGCCCCGTCACAGGTCTTTCCGTCGCTCGGATTCGGTGCGGAACTGGGATTTCACTTCAGACCGGGCCATATGAAGGCCTACAATCCGACCGCTTATCTCTACACCTACGGCTATCTTCCAGGGTTCACGGCCCGTCAAGGACTCAGGCTCACCGCGTCGATGGAGGTGTGGTACGGGCCATACGAAGAGGGCGGAATCATGGAAGGAGCATTGACTGCCATTCCAAGAGGGTTCGTGGACACCAACCTTAAAAGCATCATCAACTCCTGCTCGGAGTCCAGATGGAGGGTCACCGCAGACTATGCGATTCCTTTCGCTGACGTGGACTGGTCGTTCCTCAGCCCCGTGGCCTACGTCAAGAACTTCGAGCTGACGCCGTTCTTCGACTGGTCCTACCAGACATTCAGTTGGAACCACGAACTTCATTACAATCCAGGAGCGGTCACGGGCGAGAACCTGTTCAGCGTCGGAGCCGACCTCACCGTCAGGCTCGGCAACTTCTTCTGGCTCCCTTACGACACGCAGATCGGCATCCGCTACGCCCGCCACTTCTGGCACTACATCGACCGCTTCCCGATCTCCAACCTCAACAAGGACTACATCGGCTGGATATTCAGCATAAGTCTTTAGATAGTTTTAGTGGCGCCAAAGGAATCTTCAATGTAGATTTGTACCTTAAAGCCCCCTCCGGTGTACCAACTGCCACCAAAGCCGCACTCGGTACAGGAGACACCCCTCTGGTGTACCAAACGCCACTTCAACTTTTGAAAAAGTTTTGCGAGAAAGCCGCAGTTGTTATATCTTTGCAAAATAGTAAAACATTATACTAATTTTTCTACAGATGGAGAAAGGCAAGACTGTTCCCGCGTTTTGGGGCAAGGAGGACTGGCAGGCAATCTGGATCGGCGGCATCGTGATCGTCATCGCCTGCATCGCTGTCCTGACTAAGGCATTTGATTTTTCGGCGGTTAAATTCGCCACTTGGACTCTCGGAGAGAATCTCTCCGGGGCAGCAGCAGCAGCAAAGGTTGTCCCTTTGGGTGAGCAGCTTGGAGCCTGGGCGTTCTGGCGCAAGTTCCTCGTGACGTTCATCACCCTCGGAGCGTTGTTCACGATCGGAGTCAAACTCCAGGGCGAAAGCGTGAAGAAATATATTCCCGCCATCATCGGACTGTTCGTCATCGCTCTGGTGGTTCGTCTCATAAGCGCTGAATATACCCTCAACCGCTACCTCGAATGGGCTTTCTGGGCCCTTCTGGTCGGCCTTCTGATCTCCAACACGGTAGGTGTCCCGAACTGGCTCAAACCAGCCATCAAGACTGAGTTCTACATCAAGTCCGGCCTTGTCATCATGGGATTCTCCGTGCTGTTCTCAAACATCGCAAAGTTCGGTCTCTATGGCCTTGGAATTGCCTGGATCGTGACCCCGATTGTAATCCTGTTCATGTGGTGGTTCGGAACCAGAGTGCTTAAGATCGGCAACAAACCGCTTGTCATAACCATGGCGACGGCAACCAGCGTCTGCGGAACCAGCGCGGCGATCGCCACCGCGGCGGCATCAAACGCCAAGAAGAACGACCTCTCCATCACGGTGTCCATATCCATCATATTCACTATCATTATGATGGTGCTTGAGCCTGTGATCATCAAGGCCTGCGGGATGTCGCAGATCATGGGCGGATCTCTCATCGGTGGGACAGTTGACTCCACAGGAGCCGTCGTTGTGGCAGGTACTGCCCTTGGTCCGGAGGCTCAGCAGGCGGCTGTGCTTGTGAAGTCAATCCAGAACATACTGATCGGTTTCATCGCTTTCTTCGTGGCCGTCTTCTTCGCCACAAGGGTAGAGAACACAGGAACTAAAGTGGGTGCGGGAGAAATCTGGTACAGATTCCCGAAATTCATCCTCGGATTCTTCATCGCCTCGATGGTGGCCTCTTTCCTCATACAGCCTCTCTGCGGAGCGGATCAGGTCGGAGCGATCAACAAGGTACTTGACCAGTACAAGAACTGGGCTTTCGTGCTGGCGTTCACCAGCATCGGACTGGACACCAACTTCAAGGAGATCATCAAGCAGATGCAGGGCGGCAAGGTGCTATGGCTCTACATCATAGGCCAGCTCTTCAACATCGCGCTGACGTTCTTTGCCGTCTGGTTCCTCCTTTCCGGCAAGTTCTTCCCGATTCCTGTCCTTGACTGATGAATATCCCGGGAAAAAGAATCGTCAAGGTTCTTACCCTGACCGTAATAGGGGCGACCGTTCTGGCCGCCCTTTACATAATGGCGCACGGCCTCGGACTCCAGGATTCGCTCGACTTCGGGGCGGGTGCATATTACTACGCCGACATCCCGGAGTTCGACAAGTTCACCCAAGGCACACATTATGCAGCCCGACTCCCGTTCTGGGTCTATGTAGTCCTGTTCCTCGCTTGGGGAGCGCTTATGTACAAGGTCTGGAAATGGCTTGATAAGTAGGAGGTTGGAATATTCTGACCGCCAGACAAGGAAGGCGCTGAATACCTCTCGCAACGAAGTTCCCGAAAAAAGGTGGTTCACC
>ERZ780208.2997-NODE-2997-length-10867-cov-2.550407_pt1 | contig 10867 bp, 6 predicted proteins | sample MGYA00511167_ERZ780208 | MGnify/ENA primary metagenome ERZ780208 (study PRJEB29588, sample SAMEA2159202) | human gut metagenome | biome: human gut; feature: human-associated habitat; material: faeces | place: Denmark | collected 2008/2010 ... | reverse complement strand
CTGTTTATAGTGGATTGCTTGCGCATTATAGTTTGCGACTATTTTGCGCTTGGCTTCATCGCCGAGTTTTTCGTATTCAGATGATACATAGAAAAATCCGTTAGAGGGCAGACCGGTTTTGGGGTCAGTAACCAAGGCGTTAAGCGTGGGTATGTTTTCGCCAGTTTCTTTAGATAACGCTGTGAAGATGTCGTGAACTACACCGAGAACACGACCAAAACCACTATACTGTTTATAGCCGCAAGCCTTTATAAGCTCGTTATATGTGCCATTGGTACGTCCTTCTTTAGCCCATTTGACTAATAGCGGCAAAACTTTGCGGACGTTATGAGCAGTTTTGCTTCCGTCGGTTGTCGTTCCTTTAGAGCAACGATCAATAAGGAAAGCGAAACACCCTTTTGGGAAATTAGATGTGGTATCAAAGCTGCGTAAGAATTTAACGCACTCATCAGGGAGTTGGCGCGTGTGCTGAACATTGCCCTTAAAACCACGGGCAGTGAGAGCAGATTTTGGTATCTGATAATCTGCGAATGTTTGCAGGAGCCTAAGACGTGTGAAAGTTTCGACTTCGGGCAATTCTGATTTGCCCTTGTCGGTAACAAAGATTTCATCGTCGATGGTGTCCTGGGGCTTGATGTCAGTAGCTACAACGACGGTTTTGAATTTCACATACATCAAGTCATTGGATAGATATATGTAGACTATATCGCCAATATCGGGTTTGGCACTAAGGCGCCAATCAATTTCGGGCAATGAAGCAAATGCTTCGACTACACGAAATTTCTCAATATTGGCAGGAGTTATCCAAGTATTTTCGGCCATATTGCTTGATTATTCGATAGGAATTACACAGCGGTTTTCAGCTTCGCCCGACCATTGCACCTGATAAGTCTTGCCGTCTATAACATCGAGCATAACAAAATTATATATGTTGTCTGTTGAATAGAGTTCGTAACGGCCATTGACCTTTGAGGTGTTAAGTACATTAAGGCTCAAAGGGGTTTCAAAGCGGTATTCCTCGCCTTTGACTGAATATTGGACTTGCCAAATTTGACCCGTTGCGGTGTCGAGTTTGAGGAAAGTCCACATATTTTGAGTAGGATATAATTTGTACCTACTTATAGTATTCGTGGTAATAGCCCCTGTAACCTCTACCGGGTCATCGCTCTTTGTTTGATTGCTTGAACAAGAAATCATAAGAGCCATTAAACTGAGAATAAAAATATATTTTTTCATTGTGTCATAAAATTGCTTAAGATGTAGATGCCTCACGCTCGGAGTTTTGCGGTTACTATTTCATCGTCGCCGGATCCGTAGCTTGTCGAGGTTTCGGCGGCGATATTTTGGGCGTTGATGCTGTCGATGTGCGGCAGGTACTTTTCAATCAATGCCCTTTTGAGCAAGCAACGGGAGGCATCATCAGCCATATAGTCGCAAAGTTCATCGGGTATCTTTGCGCCAAAGAAGTTCTCGCGGAGCCGGGGCAAAGAGTATTCTCGCATGACCTTGAAAGGTTCGCGTTTCATCAATTCCCAAAATGGCTCATAGTCGAGGTGGAAGAACGGAGTTTCAAACACCGGGTTGAACAGCTCGGACTCTCCAACATACCTGCGCCATTCACGCTTGAAAGCTGCAACCATTTGGTCGTTGAGCGGTACGAAGCCATTTGTAATATGGCCGAGTCGGACTTCCTCAATGACAGCAAGGAGAAGAACTGCCTTGTGAGGGGCGGTTTCTCCATTGCGCTTGTTGCAGTTCATGCGTCCGAAGCAAGAGATATAATATTGGAGAGGACAATCCATACGCTATTTGATTACTGTTACTTCCAAGCCGAGATTGAGTGCTTTAGAAATCTTGTCAAGGACAATTTTCTTCATCTCGTTGTTGCTATGTGTAATTAGCAACCAACCATTGCCGAGGTCGCGCTGGGTCTTACCATATTTGGGGTCGCGACGATTAGAGATGAGAGGAACTTTGCAAAAACGAAGTTTCAGCGGTTCAACAAGTTCACGCACTCTATCGGCACCTATCTTTTGGATTGCCTTAGTGAATGTGTCCGTGGCATTTTTCTCTGCGATGAGAGTGCCGTCCTTAAACTTGACTGTGAATGTAGTCTTAGGACCGTGAGTGACAGGCTCACTGGGCGACTTACGATTGTTGTGGATAACTTCGGGGTCAAGTTGAATTTCCTTCGCATCAGAAATAACTGATGCTACATTAACCTTACGCGACAAGTTGACTTTGAGTGTACCATTCGGGTCGTATTCTACAACAAGAACGAGGGGGCGTTGTACCGGCGCAAGCGTCGGCTCAATGGTTTCGTGGATAACGGGCAACACCTCGGTCTTGATAAGCTGCTCCTCTTTTTCGTTGATTTGGCTGAGCAGGTCATCGGGAATGTTAAAGCCACCTCGGCGCAGATTGTCGATTGTGGTGTATAATTCTTCAAGTGTCAGTTCGTTTGCCATAATTTTTATATGATGTGCGAGGTTTTAGCGGAATATTCCTGAATGAGCTGATAAAGCGAGCTGGATGGTGCGACTGAAGAGAAAACGAGAGAGGATGCGGTTTCGGCGATGTATTTGTTTCGTTGGGCGGCTTGGGCGGTGGATGGCATAACGACATCGCCGGGTATGAGCGAAACAAATAGCAATCTATCCGAGGCAAAGGCTTCTGCATAGCGCGGTGGCACTTTGCGATAGATTGAGCGGTTGAGTGCCACTATGATGCCGCACTTACCGCCGAGCAGTATGTCGAGCACTTCGCGCTCCATAGGTGATTGAAACCCCGACATCACTGCCACGTCATCGCGCCTTGCTACCTCGTGCGCCCAGTCGAGAGTCGGTAGCACCGACAATGGCGCAGTAGTGCGAGAACTGAAAAAGCCGATAATTGACTTTTTCAGTAAATCGCAGTTGCCGAGGTAGTCAGGTTCTCTCATTCGTCGCTATCATTATTAAGCTCATCACCCATACGATATTTAATATCGTAATTGATGATGAAGTCGAGTTCTTCGTCAGTAAAGCCATAATGCCGAGCAAGGACTTTGTCTATCTCGTCTATGATGGGCTTGGATAACTTCATGAAATAAAAGTCTTGTATAATCTCTCCGTTGTTCTTGTTATTGGTAGTAACTCTTTTTTTGTTTGTCTCCAAATCGTTTTCATATTGACTAAAGAGTGTTAACAAGGAGGAATTAGAGTTAAGAATACTAATTGGTATTCTATAACTTTCAAATTCTCGATTTGTGAGGTGTCTACAATTTGATACAACTCTCCAATACCAGTAAAATAGATTAGAGATTAAACTGCAAACAATAGACGGTTTATCTTCAGAAGAAACAAATAATTGTTTTTCTGTGGATGTTGTACTACCCTTTTCAGAGCTATAATATGTAGGATAAGATTTTATCAATCTCCAATATCTACCGCCAGCATTTTTATAGTATATTGGGGTCGAGTTTGCAGTTTTTGCTATTCTATTATTTATCGGAATGGCATTTCCAATCATTTTTTGAAGAATAGCGATTTCAATGTCAGATTGAATTTTGGGGATAACTTCTGCAATTCGAGAAGAAGGGGCATAAGAGAATAAATTAATTACTTTGAATATGTTTGGTCTATTCTCTGTGTGCCAATGCACCATTCTCGTTATATGGGAATTTTGGGATGCATTGTGTCGTATTATATGTATGCTTAATTGCTGGTCAACACCATCAAATAGTTTAGCTGGACGTTCATCCCATAGCGTACTCCATAATTCACCATGCTGGATTATTTTGCATAGGAGTTCCATTCGTGGCGTACATACACTTGCAGATGGAATAATGTATCCCTGGAGAGTAAATGGATTAGAAAGATTTACACAACGTTCAATAACGTAAGCATATAAATTTCCACAATCCTCTGTGGAATAGCCTTTAATCTGGTAAATATCGTGTACAGAGAGTTTAGAAACTCTATCTTTTTTGAAATATTCCACATACGGAGGATTGCCGATGATGACATCGAAGCCGCCGTTGCCGTGGATTATCTGATAGAACTCGGCAACCCAATGGAAGGGGTGATGTGAAGCGAGCCAATCTTCAAAGAGGGGCTGGAACATCAGTTCGCCGGGGTCGCCCTTGGTGGCGACAAAGAGGCGACGGCTCAGAGTGTCGTTCAGAGTGTTCAAGCGACTTTGCAACTCTGCCTTTGCTTGCTTAAATTCAGCAAAGTGTTCCTCCTGAACCAGTTGCAGACGTTTGAACTCGCGATAAGTAGCAGCGACAGTCTGCATTTCCTGCTCAATGCGTTCTTTGAACTCTTGATTGGCAAGCTCCTGAAGAATGTCTGTAGCCGTAGTTAGGTCTTGCTCAATTTCTTTCTCGTTGGCGTAGCCTACGAGGGTATTGCCGCAACGGATATTGAAGTCAATATCGGGCAGTGGGTCAAGACCGAGATTGTCGGCACGGTAATCGACATCGACCACGGCCACCATCTTCAAGAATAGTCGCAGTTTGGCAATCTCAGTAGCCTCTGCCATCAGGTCTACGCCGTAGAGATTGCGCAGGATGATGGACTTATAGATGAAGTAGTGGATATTCGAGCGGTATTTGCTCGTGATTTCATCAAGAGCAGCCTTGACCTTGGGATTATCCTTGAACTCGTCGAGCCGTGAGATACACTCATAGTAAAGCGGTTCAAGGATATTCATTGCGGCGAACAGGAAAGCGCCGGAGCCGCAAGTCGGGTCAAGTACTGTCACTGAGCGCAGAGCGTCGTAGAAGTTGTAGATGAACGAGCCGCTTTCGCTCTTCGCGATAAGGTCGGAGGCAAAGAGGCGAATGTCGAGGTTGTAGGTGATGAAGTCGTTTACCGACGTGATTTCACCTGCTGAGATTCTCGCCATGATACTGTCGACGCGCTGCAAGCGCTCAATGGTTTCGCGCCATATCTCGGTAGGCAGGGCAAACGGCTCGGGGGTGCGGTCGTTCCAACGTGCGCGACGAGCGAGCAGGTCGGGAGCCTCGGTGTCGAGTCCGACGGCAATATCCTGCGGTATCTTCTCACGCCAATCGGGAGTCCAACCCTGCTTGACAGCATCAAAGAGATAGCGGTCGCCGCTCATTTTAAGCGACTGCCATACCCAGCCGTCCGGAGCAAACATTGTCTCCACGGTCTTTGATGAGTGAGCTATGCGGTCAAAGAGGAACGGCAGGATGGTATTGCGGCCGATATACTCGGTGATGTCTTCTTTGGTATAGTAGGCACCCATTTGGGCGCGGTCGTTGATATACTGCTCAAAGATATAGCCGAGCACATCGGGGTTGATGTCCTTGCCCGAAGCGGTTACGCGAGTGTCAAGATGCCACTGCCACTTGTCGAAGAACTCAAAGAGGCTAACGAAAGCATCGTCCTCGATGTCAATGTCGGCGTAGTCACGCTCAATTTGGTGCTGATCGAACATACCGCCGTTAAGGTAAGGTATGCGACCGAATTGACGCTCAAACTCGCGGTCGTGCTTGGGGTGGTTGAGTCCGTCGGAGAATAGGCGACGGAGGAAACGCTGATAGAACGTGGAGAAGAACTGGTTTCTTCCACGCTGCTCTATGCACTCCCGGAGTTTGTCACGCAGATAGTTGGGATTACCGTCAAGAAATCCCTTCTTCTGAATGAAGTAGCAGAACATGAGTCGGTTGAGCATAACCGACGCATACCACTGCTTATTGCGATTGTTCTTAATGTCAATTTCATCGTCGATGCCGGTGATGAATTTGGCAAAGGCAGCGTGCTGCTTCTTAAATCCGGCATAAAAATCTTTAGTGATTTTCTCGGAGTTGACAAAGAAGGCACGATGCACTGCCTCCTTGACATCAACGATTGTGGTGACATCGGCGGGGCTGAACTCGATGTCATCAATTTTTGAGAAAAGGAAGTCGGCATGGGCTGCGTCAAGATATTCAAGCGAAACAAGGTCGCGCTTGTCAACGTTCTTCAACGGCACAACCCAAAGGTGATGCTTAGGCTCACGGCGAAGAACGTATATCGAGATGTAGTCTTGTGCCTGGCGACGAAGTTGGTTGTCGATTTTTCGTACCAACGAGTTGTTGGGCAGTTCGTCGACTTCCGCAACTACGACTTGCAGACCATTACGGTCGGCAACGGTCTGAAATTGATACTCGGTTTCTTCGATAATAATGGGCAACAACCGAGAATTGCCTCGCCAACGGTTCCAGCCGAGATATGTGATGAACAGCTCGCGGAAGTCGTTGGAGTCTATAAGTCTTGTAAAATCGTTTTTTCTCATTGCTCAGTTTTTTTAAGCCCCATAGAGCAGATGATTTTGTTTTCTTTGCCGGGAGTGTCATCCTCGACGATGTTGCAGAGTTGGCCGTTCTTGCGGAGTTCAAGAACGTAGTCAACGATTTCATCGTCGGCATTTCGGGCGTTGTTTCTTAGCATACGACCGAGAATGAACTTGGCATTTTCCTGCAAAGGATAGTTATAAATCTCGTCAATGGCATATTTCAATTCTTCTCGACGGTTAGGACCAAAGAAAAGATTGTCGCCTTGTTGATAGTAGTTTTCGAGCAGTTGCACAATGCGATAGCGAGTGCTGAAACGATTGCCGAGCATACCGCCTACATTTGTCACGGCTTGCTCCTTGATAAGCGCGACGGCATCTGCCACGAGTTCGTGGTGGTCGGCGAGAGGTTCAAGCGCCGGTGTGCCGGGCTCGCAAGCAAGCGCTTGAAGTATGCGCTGTTGCGACTGGGTTACGAGCTTGCCGTTGTGGTCGAGCCACGTAAGCACATCGTAGTCGTTGGCGGTGCGAGCGTAAGTGATGACACCCTCGCCCATATTGCCGTAAACGGCTTTGGTCGAGTATATCATATTTTGGAGGCTCGGTATGATTTCTTTGAGCTTCTTGTCGCGCTTGACAGCCGCGCTCCATATTTGGAAGGCTTGCGAAGCGAGGTCGACGTCGTTGTCGTCGGCATCGTCAAGCACACCAGCCTTTTCGTTGAACATATCACGGAGGTTCTGCTGGTTGCCCTCAAAGAAAATCTCGTCGGAGCCGACTATATCAGCGTTGGCGTTGATGCGGTCGTTGAGACGGCCACGCAGATTTATGATTTCTTCGATGCCGTCGGCGGGGAAGCAAGAATAGCAGTAGATGTCTTTAGCCGCCTGACCGATACGGTCAACACGACCTGCTCGCTGGATAAGGCGGATAATAGCCCACGGCAGATCATAGTTGACAATGACGTGGGAGTCCTGGAGGTTCTGACCCTCGGAAAGAACATCGGTGGCGATGAGTATGCGTGTCTGCTCATCAGCCGGGAGTTCCTTGTCATTGCTGTGGGGCGAGAACTTCTCCACAATGGCTGTGGGGTTGTCACTGTTTCCGGTGGCAATATCCACGTGCTTGAAGCCACGCTTGCGAAGCTGATTGTAAATGTAGCGGGCTGTATCTGAATATTGTGTGAAGATGATGACCTTATCATCTTTATGCTCCTTGAAGTCGGGATGTGTGCCGCGAAGCAACTGCTCCAGCTCGTTGAGCTTTTGGTCGTTCTTCTGCTCCCACTTGCCGCAAAGAGCAATCATTTTGAGGATTGTTTCGCAATCCTTTTTGAGTTGCTGTTTGAGGGTGCGTTTGAAGTATGTGGGGTCAAGCCACGACACGTTTGTCTTCGATGAAAGGATGTCGTAATATTCCTTTGCCTTTGCCATATATACGGCAAGGTCGGTTGGAATATTAAGAGCTGCGTCAACGGCAGGGGCAACGCGGCCATCCTCGCCGAAGATACCGCCGGTATCGTTGTCCTCGTCCTCGCTGTAATCTTCGGGTAACGAGTTGTCATCGCCAATGGGGAGAGGCAACTTGTTGTCGAGGGCGTAAAGGAAAACGCAGTTGCGAAGCACATGGCGGTATAGGGTAAGCAGATATGAGAAACCGCTTGAGTCCATGCGCTTGAAGAAGGTGCTTCGGCAGAAGCCCATCATTCTTTCTCCGGCGCGAGACAGATTGTCGAGCAACGGCTGCACATGGCGCGGTGCATCTGCGGCTGCTTTCTCACTTATGTAAAGGCTGAGGCCGTAACGAGGCAACTTCAATTCTCCCATCAAGTCAATCATCTCGTCGGAGTACAGACGAGTGTATTGGTCGCCGGGCGTAGTCTTGAACTTGACGGAGCGCGGCACACGGTCAGGGAATTTTGAGATGCGACCGTCGGAAAATTTGAGATACTTGCGTCCGTCCTCGGGGTCGGTAAGCGCAAAGTGCTCTTTGATGAAGGAGCGTGTGCGGCGAACGAGAAAGAGTTTCATAAGCTCGTTCCAGTCCTCGACGTTCTCGCTCTTTTGGAAGGCGCCGATTGTGCGGATGTGGGTATCGCTGTGGCGCGTCATAAATCCGCGGTCGCCGCCGATGCTTTCAATGTAGCGTTCGGGGCGTATGCCGAGGTCTTGGTCGTCGGCAATGAACAAGCGCAACTGGTTGGCGAGGTCGTTGTAGTGCTTGTTGTAAGGTGTCGCCGTCAACAGAAGCACACGACTGCCAAGACGCTCGATAAGCTGCTTGATGTTGTTATAACGCTTGCCGCCGTTGCGCAAGTTGTGGCTTTCGTCGATTATTATAAGACGATAGTAGCGGGAATGGTCTACGTCGATGGGCTTTGACATAGACATGATTTCCGCTTTCAGGTCGTACTTCTTGACGTACTTTCGCCACATATCTTGCAGGTTTGCAGGGCAAATAATTAGAGTGGAGCCGCCACGGTCCATCTCGAAAATCTTTGCCACGGCGCAAGCGGTAATAGTCTTACCAAGACCTACAACGTCGCCAATCATCGCTCCACGGCGTTTGTCGTTGTTCAAATGGTGAGCAACAATTTTGACTGCGTTCTGCTGGAAGTCGAAAAGGTCGTGCTGAAACTCAGGTGAAAGAGTGTACTCTTTCACGCCGTTTCGTGCTTCCTCGCTCAGATGATAGGCGATTTTGAGATAGATGTAATACGGCGGTATGGTCTTGTCAGCCGCCCAGCTATCTTCAATGGCGCGGATAAGGTCGTCGGTGATGTCGAGGCTGAAATTGTCGTTCCAGCGGTCTTCAAACCAATTTCTGTAGATTTCAGCCTGGTGGCGGTCGTAGTTTTCTACGTTAAGTTCACCCTGGTATTTCAGTCCCGAATAAGTCAGGTTACTGCTCCCCATGAGCGCTGAAATGGGGGCAGCGTGGCTATCGGGGTTATATGCCAAATAAAGTTTGGCGTGGATTGGCCCTTTGACGGCAAGTTTCACGACAACTTTCTTGCTGCGGAGCTGCATAGCAAGGCGGCGAAGAGTCCACCCGTCATGCTTTGTTGGTATGCCTAAGAGCAACTGCTTGCGGAACGAGTCGGCAATCTTGCGCTTGATGCGCTGTGCCATTTCCGCGTCGGGCGTATTGTCCTCTTGCGAATAGAGGATGCGCACGAGGTCTTCGGGCGGTTGGTGCATACCGACGAGAAGGCGGCAGGTGCGGTGGATGCTTTCGCGCCCCTCAATAACAAAATCACCTTCGAGACGGTCGACTTGATCTACGACCAAGTCCCAGCCACGAAGGTTGAAATAGCCGACACAAAAATCGACGCGCTTAACGCCACCATCAGTGATGATGTCGTTAAGCCCCTGCTCGAATTTCATGTCTATGTTGTCATATATATTTGCCATGCAAAGTAAAGGATTAGAGATTACATTTTAGTTAGTCGTCCAAGCCAACGACTTCGTATTTCAGACGGTCAACAGATGATTTAGAAAGACCGTCACGCATATCGGAAGTCCACACAACTGAATGAGGGTTGGCTACCGTTTTTGTGGTTCCGTCTTTATACTGAACGGATAGTGAAGTTATCTTTGCGTACTCTACCACATCCGTAAACCAAGCATATTCAAAATTGTATGAGGCGGTTTCGTCCGGCTCTATGGGGCCGATGCACCTCTTGGAAATGGGGCGACCAACACGGTCGTCGACAGCATTGTAGCCGACAAACGAAATGTTGACGTACTTGATTGTTTTCTGAGTCGGGTTGTAGAATGTAAAGCGAATGCTTGTGCCATCGGTGTATTCGCTTTCATCATATACGCCCCAAGAATATATTGAGATGCCCTTTGAAGAGAGAGCCTTGATTTTATCAATGGTTTCTCCCATCTTATTCATATAGCGATAGTATGATAGAGCCTTTTGTAATTCAAAGAAGGCATCTCGAACTTCGGGCGTGGCACTCATCAACGAGTCCAATTTCAATTTGCCCTCCTGAGAGAGTTTTACCTTTGAAGTGGGTATGTAGAAGGCTCTGCCGTCCATAGCTGCTTTGTAAAAGTCCTCGCCTCTGACTGTGATTTTATCCCCGATAAAGAACAAGTCCCCCTCTGAGAGGTAGGCATCGGAAGATAAGTCGTTGGCTGAGGATGAATATTTGGAGGGCTTGATAGTCTGCCCTACACTGCCGGAGTAGCCACTCAAACCACCGTAGATGTAGCCAAAGTGAAATGGGAACTCAACTTTGGGTACTTCCAATCTTACGTTATAGTCTATCTCATAGGTTTTGTTTGAGTCTGCAACATCTGCAAGTTGTGACTCATCAAACCAAATAGTTTTATCGGAAGAATATGAATAGCGATATTTACTGATAGGGAGAGGGAAAGTTCGCTCGTTGTTGGCCTCATCAATGACATTTACTCGAAGTTGGAACTGCGGAATGTTTCTTAAATCAATGATAGCATCGGTGCCAGTGCAACGATATTTTTTTACATTCTTGTAGACAGTGGATGAATATCCATCGCTTTCAGCAGAATATATGTTTTGTCCGGCAAGGTTCAATTTGTCGGACAAACCAGTC
>ERZ780208.2995-NODE-2995-length-10867-cov-12.777839_pt1 | contig 10867 bp, 7 predicted proteins | sample MGYA00511167_ERZ780208 | MGnify/ENA primary metagenome ERZ780208 (study PRJEB29588, sample SAMEA2159202) | human gut metagenome | biome: human gut; feature: human-associated habitat; material: faeces | place: Denmark | collected 2008/2010 ... | reverse complement strand
CATTCTCAATCGTATAACGCTGTTTGTACATGAATGATTTTACCCGTATAATACCATCCTGTATCAAACCGAAATCTCCTTCTCCGGCTTTACCGCGTGTAGATATACAGAGTGCGGTCTGTCGGATGTCGTTGAAAACTTGTCCTACATCGGTACCCAAAGATCGGTATGACAATTCTACTTGTGCAATCCGATGGAATGCAGTCGAGGTTATCTGCAAGTCGGTGACATTTTCAAACAGTCTGCCAATATCAAACAGTTGCTTGGCTATCTCCATAGAGCAGGACTTGTCGTTTTTATAGTAAGGTATTCCGGTTGTGTTTGGGGCAAAAGCCGTCAATTTGTCGCCGAGAATATCATCTGCCGACGGAACAGTTACCATTAACGGATCGCCGTCAAGAGATATAAAGGGACTGTCTATGGCTACCAGCTGGGTCCGGGAATAATGGATGTCTTCATACAGTACATCCAACAAGATATACGACTGGGCTTCCGTATCATTCCGGTATGCTATTTTATAGAAGAACTTGGAGTGGCTCTTGGGAATATTTGCATCATTCCTCTGTTTGCGTTCTACAAGCTCCAGATCGATGAATCCGAAATCGACGAATTCTTTCAGATAATCTTCTATGTTTGTTCCTGGAGGACAGATTACATCAATGTCTATGGACAGACGGTGGACAGACTTGCCGATTATCAGCATTAATGATGTGCCTCCCTTGAAAATCAGAGGACATCCTGCTTTGACCAGCATCTCAAGCAAAGACAACGCACGGATGACTTTTTCAATCAGGTTCTTGTCATTGTAATGCAGTTCAGTGGACACCTGGTCAATCCATTCTTTCGTAAAGCACTCTTTTTTTATCATTGTAAATTCAAGTTATTCAGGATGGACAATAATTCATCTTTGACTTTTCTTCTGTTGGAATATCTGAACAGACGGCTGCGGTTAACGGAATACATTCTGAAGGCATTCTCTATGATGTGTTCGCTTTCACTCCCTTGCAGGTAGAAGAAATCAGAATCTCTCAGAATATCTACCATAAGTTTTTCCAACGTGGGCATTGGAATGCCGGATACTTCCTGCAACGGAGCTTCTGAAACAAGGTTCTTCACGAAGATGGTCCTGCTGTCCATATCCACGTAGCGATATACTATATCTTTACCGGGACGCAGAAAAACCGGTCGGCCTTCGCCTTTTAGAAAATCAAAAATGGTTTCGGCCGAATCCCTCTCGGTTTCCACATAAATTATGCGGTTGGATGAAAGATGGTGTTGCAGGGGGGAAATGATTTCACCTTGGTAGATACAAAACTTGGCAAACGGGAAATTGGACTGCAACAGATTGAATACCTCTATTATATCGTCTGCTGGTTGGGGCGAGAATATCGGTTTCGTCACTTTGGCATACATTCCTCGGCCTGTTCTGATAAGCACGTTGCTATTTACGAGTTTGAACAAATGCCACAGCAGGGAAGATCTGTTGATGTCCATGCTCTTGCAGAGACTCTCAGACAAATCTTCTATATTAAAGTCATGATGCTTTTCGGCAAAACTCAGTATGGCTGATGTTGTTTCGTTACTCATATCATATTCGTTTTATGTCGCAAATATAACAAATTATCGGCACTAATATGAAATAGTGCCGATAATTTGTGGCTGGTATATGTGTATTTTTGCTTTGATTTATCTGTTTTTTGGTTTATTGTACATTTATAAAACAAATTTCACTGTCATTTATAAGGTTGTTATTGACAAATTATCGGCACTAATCTGAGATAGTGCCGATAATTTGCAGGTTATGTTTCGCAATGATAGGATGATAATCTTTCTGTTTGATCCTGTCCTATAAGTTTTACCCTGAGATTTCCCCTCAAGGGCTTCTTTCCTCTTTTCATCGGCGAATATAGGACAAAGCGCATAATCGCCAAGCGACATTGTATTCGGATGGCGGAAACAGAACCGTTCGGCCGGTTTTCTGTCCGCGCTTGGTTTATTATGCAGTCTGCTTTATCCGTTCATGCCTCAAAAAGAGAATACAGCCCTGAAGTTAAAAACAGGGAAATAAAAAACAGATTTTCAAACAATTAAAACGGAAAGAAATGAAAGAAGAAATCAGACAGGACGGCAGGACAATACTGTCAAGCAAAGACGGATTCAGCATCCGCATGTTTTTTAACAATCTGAGCGGAAAGAACTTTTCCGGAAAGGAGTACCGGGACTATGTCAGAAACATAGCCTTCGGCGAAATGGGATTCAGACCGGGTACAATCGAACTCTATTGCGATGGGAAGAAAGTCAGGACAGGCACGCTTCCCGAACTTTGAAACACAGTCAGGACGGATATGCAGACAGCATATCCGTCTGTTTTTTTAAGCCCCGTATCACTTTTATATTCCTCCGTTGCCGGATTTTCCCTTTTATATGTGAGGAGATTCCTCACTCTGCAATAAAGGATGTAAATCAAGTTTTTTGAGAGATTGCAGTTTTACGCCAATAATGAAAGATTGTTTTTCTGTAATTTCCAGAAGAATAATCCTATAGGTAGCGATTAAAAACAAAGCAAACGAAAAGAGAAAACTTGAGTATTCTTTTCGTTTGCTTTGTAAGATATGTTGGTTCAACCACTTACTTTTACTCTAATATGTGTTCCGGAATGGATACTGTACTTAATACTCCTCTAATTCGATAGTCTGTATCTGGGACAGTCATTATCATTGTCATATCTATGGGGGCAGGTGATTTTGTCTGAATATTACCCTTAAGTTCCTCCCAATCTACGTCTAAATAGGCTTGAATGACTTGTAGCACGTATGAAGAACTTGCATCTTCTCCATACATTTCTATCTCAAAATCGTAGAACTCCGCTGTGGTTGTTCCAGTATCAGCGGGATTGTGCATGTATAAGCGTAAGTAGGGAATAGCGTAGTTGGCGGGCTCAGAGCCAGTACCGGTGTCGGTGTCTTGGGTGATGAAGAACTCGTAACTGTTGTCTTTTAGTATAGGCTTGTTATATATGTTATCTTGGTCGAACAGATAGTAGTCCTGCGCTTGATTGTTCACTAAAAAGAGTGTGGTGCCTGCCGGCAATACCGGGTGGTTGCTGTCATTGATCACGTATGCAAGATAGCAATCCGTCACCTTCACTTCGACGGTTTCCACATCCTCGGTGATGTTATCGGTAATTGTCAGTGTTGTACTTCCCTTCTGCATGCCATATAAATTGATGTGGCCTTTTCTGCCATCCTCCTTATCGTTGTATTTTGTGTAAATGGCATCCAGTATGTTTTCATCTTCTATTGCCAGGCTAATATCACCACTGCCGTTTGTAATAGAAATAGAAGCAGCTCCTCGTTCCAATCTCACTTCGTAATAGGTCTTATCAAGACTGAATGGAATAATAGGCCCATTTCCGTTATTATCATCACTGCAAGCTGTAGCAAACAGACACATGATGAAAAGAATCGGGTTGATAAGTTTATTGATCATGATTATTAAAATTACTGTTTCGTTATTGTAAATTCCAATTTCTGAAGTCCATCCATATATACATTGACAAGAATGAGTGCATAATGGGCTTTTTCACCGGATTTCATGGATAGAATGTTATTAAATTCATTTTCAGGTATGGCCTCCTTGAACATTGGATCATTTCTCACAAGTCTGAGCTCATCCGTAAAAGGAGACAAGACAAATGAATAGATGGCCATATAAGGAACCTTCTGGAATTCTATCCAATTCGGATCATCTTTAGGGAGTACATCTTCTATCCAGAGCCGGGCCATGTCATAAGGTGGTAACCGGTCTCCGTTGCTATATCTTATATTCCCTTCGCTATCAACCAGCAGCTCTTTTTCCATTGCATACTTATTGAAGGGACATTTATCGTGATATACAATGTCCTCTTCCGAATTGATCTCTTTGTCCTCAGGCTCTTCCGGCTCTGTGATAATACGGTCTTGAAGGATTCTCAACAGCGAATAGGTACGGTCTGCACCATCCATTGGGGGATTTGCGAGGATGGTCCGTTTTACCGAAAGGTAATATTCATGTCCTCTTTCGTATGTAAATCCCTCAATCCCTCCGAAGGCAAGCGGCTCCAATACTCCGGGATTGTCTTCAGACATAACAAGCATACACTCTACAGGAATATCACTGCCCCATGGTATGTACGTACCTGTTTCAGCAGAAACGGACATCTTGATTTCATTGACAACATCTTTCGGCTCATCATCGCTGCAACTCACTGCAAGGAAAGCGGTGATTAGGAGAAACGAAATAACAAATTTGTTCATATTCGTATAATTCCCCATCGGCTCTATTATGGGTTATTGAGGTTAATATTGAAAAAACGTGAGCCGACTATGTCACGTCTAAGTGAAGGTCGTAAGAAACCTGTAATGTAGATGTAACAATAGCAGTCCACACTATATGCGTAAGAACCACTAAGCTATCTATTGCATCAGTCTGAAATTTTCCTCCGTTTTCACCTATAAGATAAACATAACGCTTCTTCTTTATTCATATGCCTTGGAAAGAATGGCCTCTATCCGAATACAAAATTAGTTATTTAATTGATACTTTACTATGTTTTGAACTGATTTATAACTTGAATCCTCTATAGTTTCTTGTTTATTCCTCAGACTGTCGCAAACTTCATTTTAACTTTTCCATCGTTCCCTGAAACATTCTCCTAATTCTGTTAGCTGTCTATTTATTTTTAGCAACTGAACTTTTATCAACATTGAAATTATCATTTCCCTTTTTACCCACAGAGCGTTTTCCTTTTGTACCGTCACATGTTCCTATTCATTTCCTGTTACGCCTCACATACGGTACTCATCACCGGCATTGATTTTCTTCGCGAATCTACTGGCCGGTCCGAACCGCAGATACCGCTATGCTAACCGGGTACGGATTTGACGGCAGCCTTCCGCAAATCGGAGATTGGGGTATTCCGTAAAATCCGCAGCCGCTTTACCTGCTTTTGTCGTCCGTTTTCCCAGTCTTCATTGCTTGAAAATTCCAATCCCGGCATGAGAGTCCGAAGCGGCTCGAACCAAGGGAAATTAACAATTAAAAAAATACAGGTATGGACACAACAGCAGCAACAATGCATCCGGCAGAAGAATATCTCCGTAACGAACAGAACCCTCCGGTCTTGTATGTCAGAATTTACGGGGAACGCAGGAAATTGTTTATCAACCGAGGCAGAGAGAACGTCGTCGGTATTATAGCGAAAGGAAAGCGCAAGCATGGCTACATTTTTTCAGATTGGAACAGCATCGAAAAAATCTATTATCCGTCACAGGAAAAGGAAGATGAAAAGGATATGGACAGGAAAATGATTCTCAAATACCAGAAGCTCGCACGCCTTGCCACGCATACCAACGACTGGCTTCGCAAGATTGCAGCAGCAGACATTGAGAAGTCCCTGTACGAAAACCGCATCACCACGGGAACGGCTATTGACGGAAAGTGCATCCGCCTTTCCACGATTGAGAAGTATTGCGGAAGCTGGGACATGCAGCGGTTCCGCCAGGCAATGAAGAATAAGGAGAAATTTTCGACGCTTCGTTTCGACTTTTGCGGTTATGACGGTACGCTTTGGTGCGAGCCGCGGGAAAACGGTGACATGGCTGCCGGATTCAGCAAGGAGTACCGGAATTGCGGCAACGGCTATTACTATCTGCTTATCAATGACGAGTTCATGATTGGTTACGATATTGACTGATAATCCACGGACAGACCTTACCGGGGCCTGGCAGGGTCTGTTCCGGCTTCGGTCTGCCGACGGCAAAGTCCCTTTTTATCGACGGCATTGCCATGCGCTGTCCCTTTTTTACTTCAGATCTTCCTTTTCTATCTTTCCATCCGCCTGTTTTCAATCCTTTTCTATCCATCCCTCTTGTAGCTGCTCTTCCGTTCTCCGCCGTGCGACCTCGGGGGATTGGATTTTTCAGCAAAGGTAACCGCCGGTTTCCATTCCTGCCAATGCCGGCATTCTGCCCGTGGGGTCTCGGAAAAATCTTCCTCTCCGGCTGTCGAGCGTATTTTTCCTTACCGGCCATGGCGGATGTCCACCGCCACCTTTCAAGGCAGAAAAATAATCCCTGCGGCCGCAAACGGGCCGAAAAAAGGGAAATAAAAAATTAGGTTAAATCATGGGTTACAACAAATTGACATCATTATCGGCCAACATCAAGGCCATAGAGACAGCAGTAGCTATCCACTCGCAGGGCAGGACAGCCACGCAAGAGGAAAAACAGGTATTGGCGCAGTATTCAGGTTTCGGCGGTATCAAGGATGTACTGGACTTGGGTACGGACAAACCGCTTGACAAAGGGGTTTCCGAGTTGTTGTACCGTCTGCTGGATCCGTTAAGGACACTTGCAGGGGGTGACGAGGCCGCTTGCCGTTCGCTTGTTGAAAGCATCAAGTCTTCAGTCCTGACAGCGTTCTATACGCCGCAATTCCTGATTGACGCAGTGGCGGCACAGATACACAAGACCTTTTCTGCAAACGGCTTGCAGATGCACAGCTTTCTTGAACCGAGTGCAGGCATCGGCGGTTTCCTGCCTGTAGCCATGCCCGGCACACGCAGCTATGCCTTTGAAAAGGACACCATTACAGGACTTGTACTTTCGCTGCTGCATGAGGACACAACCACCGTAACGGCAGGGTTTGAAACGATAGGCACACAGGAGCTGGAGCATCGGAAATTCGATGTCATAGCGTCCAACATTCCTTTCGGCAACTTCCGTGTCTTTGATGCCGACCTGTGGAAAAAGGGCGGTATCTACGAACAGGCCACAAAGACTATTCACAACTACTTTTTTGTCAAGGCTATGGAGTTGCTGTCCGAGGGCGGTCTGCTTGCCTTTGTCACTTCAAGGGGCGTGGCCGACACGGCAGGAAACAGGTTTGTGCGTGAATATCTGGTGAACCATGCCGACCTTGTCAGTGCAGTACGTTTGCCTGACGCTCTTTTCATGCAGACAAGCGGTATCGAGGTGGGCAGCGACCTGCTCATATTCCAGAAGCATACCAATAAGGCGGCACTCTCCGCACGCGAGCAGATGTTTTTGCAGGTTGCCAAGGAAATGTACGACATGAACGGAACGATGACCGAAAACGCCAACAGGCTGTTTTCCATGCCGAAGACCGTACTGGCGACCGACAGCCGTATCGTGATGAACCAGCACGGCAAATATGTACGCAAGCATCAGTGGCTTGGTTCTGATGCGGCCATGGCACAATACCTTTCCGCACTTCTGAAATACGACTTTGACCGGTATTTCCGCAAAAGTCTTTTCGGACAGCAGGGCGAAGCGTCCGTGCAGATGTCGCTGTTCGGGATGCAGGAGACGACCTCACTCTCCGTTAATAGAGGCCGGAGAGCCTACACGGAAAAACTCGAGGACTGGATGAAAAGCGGTACATTGGTAATGTTCGAGGGGCAGATTGGTACGGTCGTGTTCCGCAAGTCAAGCCACTATGCCGATGTGGCCGTGGATTTCGTTCCGGTGGACGAGGGAAAGGTCAATATGGAACGTGCAGCCGACTATTTCCCTGTCCGTGAAGCGTATTTCCTGCTTTCTACGAAAGAAAGGGATCTGCAGACCGAACAGACTGCCATACGCGAGCGGCTGAACACGCTGTATGATGCCTTTGTAGCCAAATGGGGGTTTTTCCATGAGAACGACAACAAGGAGTTTATCATGCTTGACAGCCTCGGTGTCGAAGTGCTCACTATCGAAATGCAGCTTGGCGGCGATATAGTCAAGGCCGACATCATGCGTGAGCCTGTGGCTTTCACGAAGATTGCGACAGACCGTATTCTACAGCCGTCGGAAGCACTGGCAAGCAGCCTCAATTTCTACGGCAAGGTGGAAATGGACTATATCATGTGCTCTACCGGCCTGTCTGATGAAGATGTAATCGAGGCACTGCAGGGCGAGATTTACTACAATCCCCTCACGGAAGAATGGGAACACAAAGGCAGGTTTCTTGCCGGAAATGTGGTTGACAAGTACAAGGAACTCACATCCTGCCTTGATGACCTGTCCGGCAGGGAAAGGGATTGGACGGAAATATCCGCAAGGGCACTGGAGAACGCAACGCCCGAACCGATACCTTATGAAGAGCTGGATATCAATATGGGCGAGCGTTGGATTGCCCCGCAGCTTTACGCCGACTTTGCGGCAGACCTTTTCGGGGTGGAAGCCGAAGTGATGTACTTTGATGTCAACGATACCTATGTGGTGCGTCTGAAAGGTTACTCCCCGGCAGCATACAACACCTATTCCGTGCGGAATTTCAACGGTGAAGACCTGTTCGTCCATGCCTTGCACGATACCGTACCCGAAATAACCAAAGAGGTGTATCGCAACGGCGACAAAGTTCGTGTGCCAGACGAGGAAGCCATTCAGGAAGCGGCTACCAAGATACAGGAAATCCGCAGCAATTTCAACCAGTGGCTCGATGCCTGTCCTCTGGAAGTCAGGGATGAACTGGTACGCACATACAACGAGCGTTTCAACTGCTATGTCCGTCCGGCCTATGACGGCTCGGCACAGACCTTTCCGCAGCTTTCCTTTGAGCAGTTCCCGTACAACGAACTTTATGCGTCACAGAAAGACGCAATCTGGATGATTAAGCAGAACGGCGGCGGTATCTGCTGGCACGAAGTAGGCACAGGCAAGACGATGATTATGTGCGTTTCGGCCTATGAAATGAAGCGTCTGGGATTGGTACAGAAGCCTCTGATTATCGGCCTGAAAGCCAATGTACACGAAATAGCCGACACGTTCCGCAAGGCATACCCGAACGCCAAAGTCCTGTACCCGGGCAAGGAAGACTTCACACCGGCCAACCGCAAAGAGGTGTTTTCCAAAATCAAGAACAACAACTGGGATTGCATCATCCTGACGCACGACCAGTTCGCCAAGATACCGCAGTCCGAGGAAACCATGATAGAGATATTCACCGAAGAGCTTTACGATGTGGAGCGAAGCCTTGAAGTGTTGGAACAGTCCACCATGCGCTACCGTAGCCGCAAGATGCAGAAAGGGCTGGAAGTGAGACAGGAGAACCTTAAAGCGAAGCTGTCAGAACTCCGTACAAAACTGGACGGCCGCAAGGATGATACCGTGGACTTTCATTCAATGGGTATAGACCACATCTTTGTCGATGAATGCCACATGTTCAAGAACCTCATGTTCCAGACACGCCACAACAGGGTGGCAGGTATCGGAAACACAAAAGGCTCGCAAAGGGCGATGAACCTGCTGTTTGCCATCCGTGACATCCAGCACCGAACAGGCCGTGACCTTGGGGCTACGTTCCTGTCCGGTACGGTGGTGGTAAATGCGCTTACAGAGTTGTATGTGATGTTCAAGTATTTGCGTCCACGCGAACTCAAGCGTCAGCAGATTAGCTGTTTCGATGCATGGGCGGCCATATTTACCAAAAAGACAGCCGACTATGAACTGAACGTGACAGGCTCAATCAAGCGAAAGGAGCGTTTCCGCACTTATATCAAAGTGCCGGAACTGGCGATGTTCCTGCGTGAAATCACCGACTACCGTACAGCCGACATGATAAATCTTGACGTGCCGGAGAAAAACGTCCGCTTCCTCTCTCATGTGCCGACAATCGAGCAGGAAGAAATGATCGGACGCCTCGTTTCCTTTGCAGGCAGTGGAAACTGGGAAGACCTCGGGCTTGACATGATCGAGCCGGACAACCTTGACAAGGCAAAGATGCTCATTGCTACAAATGTGGCACGCAAGATGGCTCTCGATATGCGCCTTTTGGGTGAGAAGTTCAGCGATGATGCAGGTAACAAGGCTTCCATTTGCGCCCGGACAATCTATGACTATTATGTACGCTCGGCGGCCAATAAGGGTACGCAGTTTGTCTTCAGTGACCTTTCCACTTACAAGCCTAACGAGTGGAACATCTATACCGACATCAAGGAGAAGCTGGTACGCCTCGGCATCCCTGCTGATGAAATCCAGTTTATCCAGTGCGCCACCACGGAGAGGGCAAGGAAACGCCTCTTTGAAGATATGAACAGCGGCAGGGTGCGTGTCCTCTTCGGCTCTACATCCATGCTCGGTACAGGGGTCAATGCCCAGCAGCGGGCTGTGGCGGTGCATCATCTGGAGATACCGTGGGTGCGACATGAAGTCGCATAGATAATTGTTGGAATGATACTTACGGGTATCAGCTTTAACCCGCTGTTCCGTCAGCGGTAGCCTACCGACCGATGCACCTTAATGTTGTATTAAGCGGTCGGGACGAAGTACACTTTCGCAAGACAAGACAGAACCGTGAGGGGAAGTCAAGTACGGTTAGTATCATACCGTAGAGTGGCGAGGCTGGATAGTATGGTTAGCGCAAGCGAACTGTTAGTAAACTTCGTAATGTCACGAAAGAGTGTAAGATACTGGCACACTCTACCCAAAAGGGAAGCGGTCGGTTAATCCTCTCCATGGTAGGATTACACGGATATAAGCACCGCCGGAGGATGAGACAGAACCTAACCTATCCGTTAGTTATCTATGTGGAACATGGTAAGCCTGTATATCTCCTGTCATGTAAAAATGACAGGTAAGCTGACAGCAATGAAAGCCGAATGGTGTGCAGGTATAAGATAACAGAAAAAGCGAATGCCGTTCTGTAATGGAGCGGATACGGATTGAACCGACATCACGGGCTGATGTGGGCGACATCATCCGACACGAAAGTGGGCAGACTTCTGTGACGACATTAGGTAGGCAATCAAACCGAATGTTGTCAAATGGTGATTCTTTACAATTAACTTTTAGAACTTTCAAAAGGAGGAAAGCAAATGAACGAA
>ERZ780208.2992-NODE-2992-length-10874-cov-3.386172_pt1 | contig 10874 bp, 10 predicted proteins | sample MGYA00511167_ERZ780208 | MGnify/ENA primary metagenome ERZ780208 (study PRJEB29588, sample SAMEA2159202) | human gut metagenome | biome: human gut; feature: human-associated habitat; material: faeces | place: Denmark | collected 2008/2010 ... | reverse complement strand
AACAATTGGGTTAATCATAAAAAATGTTTTATATCTAATTTTCTTTCAAAATTCGCGCAAAGATACATATTTTATTCTTCATAATATGGTGTGAATGAGATAAAAAGTTTAAGTTTTGCCGTTTTTTTGCTTTTCGAAGCGGAAGAAGTGTTGAAAATGCTTTGACTAAACCCGAAAAGAAGTATATTTGCACGATTTCTGCAATTCGCTTGACGGGCCGGTGCGGAACGGAGAAGCGGAAACAGATGGTTGATAAGGCATCGCTTGTTCAGGTCCCGGATCGGGCACGAAGGTCGAAGGCCGATCGAAACGTTGGTTAAACCATCTGGCAGGCATTTGCATTCGGAACTTAAATTTATTTACTCAACTTTCGCAAGCTCAAGTTGCAGTTGACGAGTAACAAGTTGACGAGTTGACAAGGTCTTTGTATTGAGCTGCTTTAAACGGCACTTTGTCAAACAGGGCATTCCGGACCTGTAGTCTTGTTGACTGAAGCCTTGTCAACTAATAAGTTGAGCGTTTGCGAAACTTAATTTATTTAGAATGAAGAATATGAAGAAAATCTTTTTAGTTGCATTCGTGGCAGTGGGTTTGGGCGCATGTAATTCGGAACCGAAATTCAAGGTGGAAGGTAAGATTGCTGACGCGGCAGGTAAAATGCTTTATTTGGAGGCATCGGCACTGGAAGGTATCACGCCGTTGGACTCGGTGAAGTTGGGCGAAAGCGGAACGTATTCTTTCAAACAGCCGCGACCCGAATCGCCCGAATTCTATCGTTTGCGGGTGGAGGACAAAGTGATAAACTTCTCGATTGATTCGACCGAAACGGTGCAGATCGATGCTCCCTTTACCGACTTTTCTACCGCATACGAGGTGAAGGGATCGACGAACTGTCAGAAGATAAAGGAACTGACACTGAAGCAGATAAAACTGCAAAGTGCAGCCGACGAACTGGGGCAGGCCATGCAGGCGCACCGCATTGGGCTCGACGTGTTCGAAGACAGCCTGGAGGTGTTGCTGAAGGCGTACAAGGACGATGTGAAGCTGAACTATATCTTTGCGGCTCCCAACACGGCGGCTGCTTATTTCGCCTTGTTCCAGAAGCTGAACAACTACTTGATATTCGATCCGTTGAACAACAGGGACGACGTGAAATGCTTTGCTGCGGTGGCTACCAGCCTGAACAACTTCTATCCGCACGCCGACCGTTCGAAAAACCTCTATAACATCGTTATAAAAGGTATGAAGAATACCTATTCGCAACCTAATGCGCTGGATCTGCCTCAGGATGTCATTAAGGAAACGGGTGTGATCGACATCAGTCTGCGCGATATGCAGGGGAATGTCCGCAACCTGACCGACCTGAAAGGAAAAGCCGTGATTCTGGACTTTACGATTTACCAGACAGCCGTATCGGCCACTCATAACTACATGCTTCTCGATTTGTATAAGAAGTATGCTTCTCAAGGGCTGGAAATATATCAGGTTTCCCTGGATGCTGACGAGCACTTCTGGAAAACGACTGCCGACAACCTGCCTTGGATTTGCGTGCGCGACGCCAATGGCATTTATTCGTCCATTGCGGCTTCGTACAACGTGAAGTCGGTGCCGACGCTGTTCCTGATCAACAAGAACAATGAACTGAGTGCCCGTGGCGAAACGATAAAGGATCTGGAGGCTGCAGTGAAAGCATTGCTGTAACTCGTTATAAATTAGAATATTTCGTTAAATATGTTACAAAGCACTTCTTTTTGCTTGACACGCATTGATTAAAAGACTATCTTTGCCCAACAAATAAGGAAGAGGGTTCCAGCATGATGAACATGTTGGAATTCTTTTTTGTTTATAAGTGCATTCATTCATTAAAAAATAAAATAGGAGGAAAAAAGTATGGCTTATATGTCAGAAGAAGGCTACAATAAATTGTTGGCTGAATTGAAAAACCTGGAGTCGGTAGAACGTCCTAAGATTGTGGCTGCCATTGCAGAAGCCCGTGATAAAGGTGACTTGTCGGAAAATGCAGAGTACGATGCTGCCAAGGAAGCACAGGGCTTGCTGGAGGCTAAAATCAACAAACTGAAAATGGTGATTGCCGATGCAAAAATCATCGATGAATCGAAACTGAAGACTGATTCCGTACAGATATTGAATAAGGTAGAGCTGAGGAACGTGAAAAATGGTATGAAGATGACTTATACCATCGTTTCGGAGAGCGAAGCCAATCTGAAAGAAGGTAAAATATCAGTCAATACTCCGATTGCACAGGGCTTGCTTGGCAAGAAAGTAGGTGATATCGCTGAAATCAAAGTGCCCCAAGGTGTTATTAATCTGGAAGTAGTAAGCATTTCATTTTAAAACAGAAGGCAGGTCCGCGTGCGGGCTTGCCTTATTTTATATATAGTATAAGTTTCGCAAGTGCTCAACCTGATAGTTGACTGGCCTCGGTCAACAAGGCTACAAGGCTGGAACACCCTGCTTGGTAAAGTTCCGTTTGAAACGGCTCGCTACAAACGACTCGGTAACTTGTCAACTGCAACTTGGGCTGGCGAATTGAAAATCGACGAAGTCAAAGTTGAGTATATACTATAAGTAACTTACGTTTAGCAATTTGTGAAGCAAAAATAAATCATAGTTATGGCAACAATATTCAGTAGAATCATCGCAGGTGAAATACCCTGCTACAAAGTGGCCGAGGATGACAAGTACTTTGCATTTCTCGACATCAATCCGTTGGTGAAAGGTCACACGCTGGTAGTACCCAAGCAAGAAGTGGATTACATCTTCGACCTGAGTGACGAAGATCTGGCAGGCATGCAGGTGTTTGCCAAGAAAGTGGCACTTGCCATTGGTAAGGCATTTCCCTGCAAGAAGGTAGGTATGGCTGTGTTAGGTCTTGAAGTGCCTCATGCACACATTCATCTTATTCCGATGCAGAGCGAAAAAGACATGCTTTTCTCTAATCCGAAGCTGAAGCTGACCGATGATGAATTCAAGGCAGTGGCCGAGGCTATCCGTTCTGCATTCTGAAAAAGCCTAAAGTTCCTTCTTCATTATATATAAAAACAACAAGAGGGTGTGTCGGTTTTGACACATCCTCTTGTTATGAAATAAACTTAAGTTCGCACGTGCACCACTGGCAGAAGTTAAAGGGAAGCTGTCGCTTTGATCCGTTTTCGTCAGGAGTTAAGAACCTGGAAGGTAGGTGTATGTTTGCAAATCGTTCATGGCAGTATCGGTCTGGTTCTGCAACTGCTTAACTGTCAAGCTGGATCTTATTTCTGAATCGTAAGCATAATCATCTTTCTTCTTGTCACCATGGGAACTTTCCCGTACTTTATTTGAATAGACGCTCAGTCGTTGCGGCTGGTTTTTCTACTGTTTGACACACGACGGGAATGTTGTCTTTATTCAGTTCGTAAATACTTTGTTCCATGTCTTTGCTGTAGCTCTGCTTCGATTCATCCCAACGGGCGTAGTTCATGATGATTTCACCAACTTCGTAACTGAAGGTCATTTGGAAATAAGGTTCCCATTTGTCCGATGCGCCATCCCATTTGTTGGCCGTCTTACGGATAAGACGGTTCTGGTCGTCGTAAGCAAACTCATAACGTATGTGGTTGTGCAGATAATCTCCATCCAACTTATAGATGGTACGCGAGACGACTAAGTTGTTCTTTACTTCATCATTCGTTATGAAGTCGTTCTGAGCTTTGGCTTCGGTATTAAGAACGCTCATTAATGACAATACTGAGAATGCTAATGCTTTGAATAAATTTGTTGCTTTCATAATCGATATTTTTTAAGTTGTTATTTCTATTGTTTTTCTCTTTGGACTTACATCCGCCTATAGTATTTCAAAAGGCGTGCCAATAGAATAAATATCTGATTATCAGCGATAAGTGAATATACCGGACTGTTCGAAAGCGGACATGTGTTCGTTTTTGGCGTACAATAGACGTTTCTTTCCCTCTATTTTTATCCAAAGTTCCATTATGGGGCATGCCAACTGTGCATGAATGCATCGTTGCTGTATGCGCCATCAGGCTTTTCCCGAAAAAAGAAATGAGGGCACGTCGTTTTCAGGACGTACCCTCATTTCCTTTTCAGTATCTTTTGCCCTTATGTATGGACAAGGACTCAGGCATCCAGTATGCCATCGTTGGTCATCGCTTTGGGGAAGATTACATCAGATGTAATCCTCTCCCAATTTGATTTGCGCATCGTTGACGTATTTTCTGATGGCATGTTCTTCGTCCTTTTTGCAGATAAGCAGGACGTTGTCCGATTCGGCTACCAGGTAGCCTTCTAATCCTTCGACAACAGCCAGTTTCCCTTTCGGCAGCACGATGATGTTGTCTTTGCTGTCGTAGAGCATCGATTCGCATTTCAGTGTCACGTTGCCCGACTCATCCTTGGGCGAAAGGTCGTAAAGCGACCCCCACGTACCTAAGTCGGACCATCCGAAGTCCCCTAACGATACATATACATTGTCCGCTTTCTCCATGATGCCGAAGTCGATAGATACGTTGGGGCATGCGGGGAAGTTTTCATCGATGAATTTCTTTTCCTCCGGTGTGCCATAGATGTCTTTGCCCGGAGCCAGCTTGGCGGCCAGTTCGGGAAGCAGTGCTTCTCCGGCCTTGATAATGGTGTTGACATTCCAGATAAAGAGTCCTGAGTTCCAATAGAATTCTCCGCTTTCCACAAAGACTTTGGCCAGTTCCAGCTCAGGCTTTTCCGTAAAGGTTTTTACCTTGTAGAAATTGTCTCCAATCTGTTCTGCTATTTGTATGTATCCATATCCCGTTTCCGGTCTGTTGGGCTTGATACCTAAGGTAAGCAGTTTCTCCGATTGTGATACGAATTCCAAACCTTTGGTCACAACGTCCAGAAATTCATTCTCTTTCAGTATCAGGTGGTCGGAAGGAGCCACTACAATGTTGGCATTGGGGTTCAGTGCCCGAATATGATAGGATGCCCATGCAATGCAAGGAGCCGTATTTCTGCGTGTAGGTTCCAGCAGAATCTGTTCGTCGGTCAGTTCCGGTAACTGCTGCTTGACGAGGTCGGCATACATGTCGTTGGTTACAATGAGGATGTTCTCGGTAGGTATAATCTTTTTGAACCGGTCAAAAGTCTGTTGCAACAACGAACGTCCTGTCCCAAAGAAATCCAGAAACTGTTTAGGAAGCGTCTTGCGGCTGAATGGCCAGAACCGACTGCCGATTCCTCCACCCATAATTACACAGAAGTTGTCCTTATTTGTCATCATTTTGTTATTTTGTTTAAAGTTTCTGCTAAAGTACAGTATTTTCCCTTAACAAGGAATGTTTGTCGTATGTTTTATTGTTTTTTTCTTGTTTTTTTGCTAAAACGCTTGCAGGTTTGGAAAAAAGCCGTATCTTTGCACCGCATTTGAGAAATCAAGGCATGCCCAGATGGCGGAATCGGTAGACGCGCTGGTCTCAAACACCAGTGGATTCACTTCCATCCCGGTTCGACCCCGGGTCTGGGTACTGAAGCGGAGAAAGACGAAAGTCTTTCTCCGCTTTTCTTTTCTTCTCCTCGCGACTTGCCGGTCTCCTTTCTTTCTCTTTCGTCGGTTCAAGCAACGGCATTTCGGCTTTTCGTATTTTTCTTGTCTGATTGAAAGGGACGACTCATCGGAAGGTGGTTGTTGATGGCATCAGAATTTGTGAGCAAGTTCAGCTGCCTGTTTGCAGCCGTCTGTATGGTTTATTTCGCCTTCGTTCAATACTCCGGGTATGAGCACTTCTCCAGCCAGTTCCCATTTCAGCAGGGCGGCGGACCGTTCCATCGGTATGCGTACGCCATCCATGACGGTTGGGTCGTGTTCTTCGCAGCAGGTAATCAGTCCCCATTTCTTTCCGGCGATGTTCTTTCCGCCTACGACTAAGGAAAACAGGCAATCGATCACGCCCTTGATTTGTGCAGGGATGGAGTACCAGTAAACGGGCATGGAGAACAAAACGGCATCGGATTCGAGTATTGAGGTTGCGATGTCGTCAAACTCTTTGTTGAACGAGCAGGCCTTGCCTGTCTTGTAGCACGTCATGCAGGCATGGCAGCCGTGTATGTTCATCGAAACCGCATCGTAGCATTGGATGCTATGGCCGCATTTTTCTGCCTCTTTGATGAATGCTTCGGTCATGGCCAGGCTGTTGCCGTGCTTACGCGGGCTGCCTGTGATCACTGTAATCTTCATAATGATTTCCTCCTTATTTTTGTATGGTATTTGAATTCTGATTATAGGCTTTGGCTACACATTTCCATTCTCCATTCATTTTCATCAGCAGCAGATAGTCGGTAAAGTCGATACGGCCTCCCCAGTTTTCTTCCAATACGCGGACAACGGCAAGGGTCTCTTCTACATCTATTACATCGACACGTGCCTTGAAGCCACTGTCGGGACCTACGTTATCGACATTCTGATAGAACTGTTCGATGCTGCCATGTTCCAGCTTTCCGTCCAGATAGCCGAACAATACGGCTTCGTCGATAAACAACTCTTTGGCATAGGCGCTGTTGCCCTGTGCCACACTCTTGACAAACTTCATGGCGGCTTCTTCTACTGCTTTGTACTCTTCGATATTTGCTCTCATGGTTCTGTAATTTGATGATGTTATTAATTCCGTCACAAAAGTATATGGTAGCCCTTGTCTGTGCAAGTACCGTAAAATTATTCAGATACTGAAAAATTATTCGGTATATTGGCCGGGTAGGATGTAATTTGTAACTTTGGCAACAAAACATGAGCTATGTACGAACGGAAGATACCTGTTGATTTGGATTGTCCATTGCGATTGACAATGAGCCTTATCGATTCCAAATGGAAATCGTGTATATTGGATGAATTGCGTTACCGGGCCATGCGTCCCAGCGAACTTCATAAGGCATTGCCGGAGGCTACCCCGCGCGTGCTCGATCTGCAATTGAAGGAAATGGTGGAAGACGGTCTGATAGCCAAAACCATCTATCCGGAGCTTCCGCCCCGATCGGAGTATTCCATCACTTCTTTAGGGATGACGTTGATACCGATCATTGACGCCATGCTGGAATGGGGCAAAAAGAATAAGGACCTGTTCGAGCGGAAATACGGGAAGTAGCATCCGCTCTTCAGCCGCGTTTCTACGAATTTCATACACAACGTATTGCCTGAAAAATAAAAAACCGTACTTTTGCTTCCGAAAGAGCGTTTTACGGCATGCTATCGAGTATGCAGAATGCCTGAAAAACACTGACTTGAAATCGGATAGTTTATGAAAAAGAGAAGTTTGAAAAGGTACGTACAGGTTGTGTCCTGTGTGTGCGGATTATTCAGTACGTGTATGACATGGGCCGGAGAAGATGCGACAAAGTTGGTATTGCACTACAATCGTCCGGCAGAGTATTTTGAAGAAGCATTGGTGATAGGCAACGGCACGATGGGAGCCATTGTGTATGGAGGTACGGAGCGCGATGTCATTTCGCTGAACGACCTGACCCTGTGGACGGGCGAGCCCGACCGCGAAGTTACCAGCCCCGATGCCTATAAAGCCATTCCGGAGATACGCCGTTTGCTCGATGCCGAAGATTATCCCGGTGCCGACCGCGAGCAGCACAAGGTGCAGGGCCATTACAGCGAGAATTACCAGCCCTTGGGACGCCTGACGGTCACTTACCTGGATGCGCCGACTCAGATTTCGGCCTACAGCCGCTCGCTCGATATAGCCAATGCCGTGGCCGAAACCCGTTACCTGCGCAACGGTCAGCCTTTCTCGTGCGACTATTTTGCTTCGGCACCCGACTCGGTCATCGTGTTGCACCTCCGGTCGGACAGTCCGCAGGGCATCCGGGCATTGCTGTCGTTCGACTCGCAGTTGCCTCATGCCACGTCGGCCAACGGAAATGAAATCTCGGCCGAAGGCTATGCCGCTTACCATTCTTATCCCGTGTATTTTGACCAGGTGAAAAACAAGCACTTGTACGACCCCGAACGGGGCACTCGCTTCCGCACGCTTGTCAGGGTGCTGACTCCGGACGGAGAGGTGAAGAGCTTCCCTTCGGGCGAACTGAAGATTGAAGGTGCACGCGAGGCAGTAGTGCTGATAGCCAACGTCACCAGCTTCAACGGTTTCGACAAGGACCCTGCCCGCGAAGGCCGCGATTACCGCAACTTAGTGGAGCGACGGATGGCACAGGCTGCCGCCAAGACTTACGACGAGTTGCGGACCAACCATATAACAGACTACCGACGCTTCTTCGACCGTGTGAAGATAGACTTGGGACAGACGGCACCCGAAATCGCCGCCCTGCCTACCGACGAGCAGTTGCGCCGCTATACGGACGAGCAGCAGTACAACCCCGATCTGGAGGAGCTGTACTTCCAGTTCGGACGCTATCTGCTGATCTCCTGCTCGCGGACACCCGGTGTGCCTGCCAACCTGCAGGGCTTATGGAACGAGCAACTGCTGCCCCCCTGGAGCTGCAACTATACCAGCAACATCAACGTGGAAGAGAACTACTGGGCTGCCGAGACGGCCAACCTCAGCGAGATGCACCGTCCGCTGATGGACTTCATCGTCAACCTCAGCCGGACAGGGACGGAGACTGCAAAAGCCTATTACGGAGTGGACAGAGGTTGGTGCCTGGGACAGAATACAGACATCTGGGCCATGACCTGCCCCGTGGGGCTGCACGTAGGCAATCCATCGTGGGCCTGTTGGACCATGGGCGGCGCATGGCTGTCAACGCACATCTGGGAACGTTACCTCTTTACCCAGGATAAGGACTTCCTGAAACAATATTACCCGGCACTGAAAGGGGCCGCGGAATTCTGCATGAACTGGCTGATCGAGAAAGACGGCAAGCTGCTGACCTCGCCCGGGACCTCGCCCGAAAACAAGTTTGTCACACCCGACGGATACGTGGGAGCCACGTCGTACGGCTGTACGGCCGACCTGGCCATGACGCGCGAGTGCCTGACTGACGCCATGAAGGCGGCTACCGTGCTGAACACGGACAAGGACTTCCGCCGCCAAGCCGAGCAGACCCTGGCACGCCTGTGGCCTTACAAGGTGGGTCGCGACGGCAATCTGCAGGAGTGGTTCCACGACTGGCCCGACCAGGACCCCCGTCACCGCCATCAGTCCCATCTGTTCGGCCTGTATCCGGGTCATCACCTGTCGGTGGACCAGACGCCCGAACTGGCGCGTGCCTGTGCCCGTACCCTCGAAATCAAGGGCGACGAAACGACCGGCTGGAGCACCGGCTGGCGTGTCAACCTATACGCCCGCCTGCAGGATGGCGAAGGGGCTTACCGCATCTATCGCCGTCTGCTCCGATTAGTGACTCCCGACGGCTATAGGGGCAAGGATGCCCGTCGCGGCGGCGGTACGTATCCCAACCTGCTGGATGCCCATTCGCCTTTCCAGATTGACGGCAACTTCGGTGGCTGCGCCGGGGTTATCGAAATGCTGATGCAGTCGTCCGAATCGTCCATTACCCTGCTGCCCGCCGCGCCCGGACAGTGGAAGGACGGCAGCGTGCAGGGCATCTGTGCCCGTGGCGGCTTCGTGGTCGATATGACCTGGAAGGACGGCAAGGTGACCGCCCTGAGCATCCTGTCGAGAAAAGGCGGAAAGACCCGCGTCAACGTCAACGGAAAGTCGCTGAAAGTCAGCCTGAAGGTCGGCGAAAAACGGCAACTGCTGTAACGCGGCCGGCACCGGACGCATCCGGGTGGGTCAAGTATTTGTGAACTTCTTAAACCATGTAGAAATCGAATGAAAAGGAAATTAGTGACGGGACTCGTCTCGTTTGTGATGCTGGCCGGATGTTTCGGCCTGACGGGCTGTTCCAAGGACGAAGAGGGATGGAGCCTGTCCATACCCGAAGAAACGTATTACGCCAACCGCTTCGGCAAGGATGTGATGAATATGTATTATCTGTGGAGTGCCGAGATAGCCGAAGACCTGGCCGGCTGGGACGCCGAAACCAACACCGACCCCATCGGCACGGTTGACCGCATCCGCTATCACGACAGCAACGGCTACATCGACAAGTGGACCATGATGACCGACGACATGAGCTCGTTTGTCAGCTCCGTGGGCGGAGTGTCCACCACCTTCGGATGGAGCCTGACCGTTTACTTGGTCGATCAAAAGACGAAGCAGTGCATTGCCGTGGTCAATTATGTGCATGACGACACCCCCGCGGCACGGGCCGGACTGAAGCGCGGCGACATCCTGTTGAGCATCGACGGCCAGCCCCTGACGGCGGACAATTACCTGAATCTGTACTACAATACGCACCTGAGTGCCTCGCTGGGCCGCTACGATGCCGCCGAAAATACGATTTACGACCTGGGAAAGTCGGTGGAACTGACGGCCGAGAACATGTATGAAGACCCGGTGTTGTGCGACTCGGTCTATGAATTCAGCGGCAAGAAGGTGGGCTATCTGGCCTATTCGGCCTTCGACCTGACTTCCATCAGCAAGCTGATAGCGGTGTGCAAGGACTTCAAGGCCGCAGGCGTTCGCGAATTAGTGCTCGACCTGCGCTACAACGGTGGCGGCTATGTGCTGACCGAGAACGTACTGGCTTCCATGCTGGCTCCGCAGCAGGCGGTGGCATCGGGACAGGTGTTCGAGCGCGAGGTGTACAACAATTCCCTGACGGAATACCTGCAGAAGCAGGGCGTCAGCCTGGAGACGTGTTTCTCGACCGACTACACGTATCAGGACGGCGATGTCGAGAGGAGCGTCAGCACGCAGGATGCCAACATCGGGTTAGAGAAGATTTATGCCCTGATAGGGACAGGCTCGGCGTCAGCCTCCGAGGCGTTGCTGGGGGGACTGATGCCTTACATGGAC
>ERZ780208.2988-NODE-2988-length-10908-cov-2.212107_pt1 | contig 10908 bp, 4 predicted proteins | sample MGYA00511167_ERZ780208 | MGnify/ENA primary metagenome ERZ780208 (study PRJEB29588, sample SAMEA2159202) | human gut metagenome | biome: human gut; feature: human-associated habitat; material: faeces | place: Denmark | collected 2008/2010 ... | reverse complement strand
CACGGCGGGCCCGCGGAAACTCATCATATCCGGATGCACACCCGCCTTTTTCACCACAGCGCCCTCCTCAGCCAGATTGCCGAACAGAATCGCCAGGCCGCCATCACGGGAATAGGCATTTTCCAACGGATGGATCACGGTTTCATCCGCAATGCCGCATCCCTCCACTGTTTCACCCAGCGTTTTCCCGCTGACGGTCATGGCGTCCAGATGAAGGGCTCCGGGAATTCTGGCAATTTCATGAATGATGGCGCTCACCCCGCCTGCACGCAAAACATCCTGCATGTGGAAGCGGGAGGAAGGAGCCACCTTGCAAATATTCGGGGTTCGCCTGGAAATATCATTGATGCGCTGGAGGTCATACTCCACACCGGCTTCCCTGGCGATAGCCAGCGTATGAAGCACGGTATTGGAACTGCCGCCCATGGCCATATCAATTGTGAAAGCATTGTCGATAGCGTCACGGGTTACGATATCTCGCGGCAGGGGGCCGTCCGCCTTCGCCATCTCCACGGCGCGGCGTGCAGTCTGCTTCCAGAACTCCTTTCGTTCCTCTGAAGTAGCCAGCAGGGAACCGTTGCCGGGAAGGGCCAGGCCGATCACCTCGCTCAGGCAATTCATGGAATTGGCCGTAAACATGCCGGAGCAGGAACCGGCGCCGGGGCAGGCGCGGCATTCCAGGGAATGAAGTTCCTCCTCATTAATCTTGCCTGCCTTAAAGCGGGCGACAGCCTCAAACACGCTGTTCAGGTCCAGCACCGTGCCGTCCTCCGCCATGCCGGCGGCCATCGGACCGCCGCTGCAGCAAATAGTGGGAATATTGCAGCGCAGGGCGCCCATAATCATGCCGGGAACAATCTTGTCGCAATTAGGGATGCAGATCATGGCATCAAACGCATGGGCGCTCAGCATCGTCTCTACGCTGTCCGCGATCAGCTCACGGCTGGCCAGGGAAAACTTCATGCCGCCGTGGCCCATGGCAATGCCGTCACAAACGCCGGGAAGGTTAAATTCCACGGGAGTTCCTCCGGCCTTGCGTACCTCCTCCTTGATGAGGGCGGCCACCCTGTTCAGGTGGACATGGCCCGGAATCACTTCATTAAAAGAATTGCAAATGGCAATGAAAGGACGGCTTAAATCCTCATCCGTCATTCCGGTGGCACGCATCAAACTGCGGTGCGGCGCACGCTCGAACCCTGCTTTAACTCTATCGCTTCGCATAACAATACAACTGTTGCGGGGCAAGTGTATCACATGACGCAGGGAAGAGAAGTTGAATCTGGGCCAGCCTTGCAAAACGGAAACGCTTCCGTTACAGTATGTTTGCATAAGAAGAGGCTTTAACTGTCCGGAACCGCCTCCCGGGCGGGGAAATGTGAACGAATCGTCACATCTAATATCGGGACACCGCCCCTTCTTTCATCGTAAAAAACAGACATGGCAACCATTCTTATCGCTGAAGACGATCACGCCATTTCAGACCTTGTGGCCTATAACCTGGAACGTGCGGGCCATACGCCCCTGACGGCCTATGACGGCCTGACCGCACTGGAAGTGGCGCGCCGGGACAAGCCGGAACTGATCCTGCTGGACCAGATGATGCCGGGCATGGACGGATTCACCCTGTGCAGGAAGCTCAAATCACAACTCGAAACCAGCCATATCCCCGTCATCATGCTGACAGCCAAACAGAGCGCGGACGACCGAGTAGATTGCTATGAAGCCGGTGCGGACGGTTATCTGGCCAAACCGTTCGAATTGAAAGTGCTGGCCGCCCGGATAGACAACCTGCTCCGCACCTACCGGAACCGCCAACAGGCTTTCAGGATGGAAGACCACGTCCGTCTGGCCGAACTGGAATATTCTTCCGGCGACACCCGCTTCCTTCAGGACATGGCAGACTGTATCCACACCCATTTGGCCGAAGAAGGATTCGATTTGGAACAACTGTCCGGCCATTTGAATGTATCCAAATCCACCCTCCACCGCAAAGTGAAGGCCATGACCGGACTTACGCCTTTGGAATTTATCCGGAACATCAAGCTGAAGTACGCCTGCGAGATGCTTTCACGCCGCGACCGGAACATCGCTGAAATAGCCTACGCCACGGGCTTCTCTTCACCTAAATATTTCACCAAGTGCTTTAAAGAAGAGTTCGGACTGACACCCCGCGAATACCAAGAGAAAGAAAAATAAAACCGTAACAGGCAGAGATCAGTCACAAAAGAGGGGTAAAAAACTGTCAGAATAGGATTTTACCCCCTTTCTGGCAGTTTTTTTATCCCTCCGTATCCTTCTTTTCATATAGCTTTGCAAGCGTTCGTTCGCAACTCCTTCATCTGACAGGCGAATGCGCAACGACACACCTACCGGCTGCCGACAGTATGACAACCGGCCTGAAACGACCACTGCAAAATCAATCAAAACACATAAAAATACAAATTCAAATGAAAACGAACTTACGTACACATCGGAGTATCCGGTTGAAGTGGATGGCCGCACTCTTTTTCGCATTCGGAATCGGAAACGCCCTCCCGGCTCCCGCCCGCTACTCCCGTGCAGACGAGCTTGCCATTCCGAACGGCAAGCGCATCCAAAAGAATTTTGTCGGCAGGGACATGGCCAATTACGACTCCATGCTCGTGCTTTCGCACTTCAAGGGCCACCCGATGGGCGGCTTCGGCAACCACTGGCGCACGTTGGACCTGCCCCATGACTGGAGCATTGAAGGCCGTCCTGAAGAGGCCAATCCGGCCGGTAACGACGGAGGGTATTATCCCACCGGCATCGGTTGGTACCGCAAGACATTCGATTTCGTACCGGACTCCCGACGTCCTGAAACCACCCTCTATTTCGAAGGGGTTTACATGAATGCGGAAGTATTCGTCAACGGACATAATCTCGGCATACGTCCCTACGGTTATTCGTCTTTCTACCACGACATCACGCCTTACCTCAAAGCGGGCAAGAATGTCATTGCCGTGCGTGTGGACAACTCGGGACAGAAGAACTGCCGTTGGTACACCGGTTCCGGCATTTACCGCAACGTGAAACTTATCCGTACCCCTAAAGCTCACTTTGAACCGTGGGGCATCGGCATCACCACCGAACAAGTGAACCGGAAAACGCAGGTGGAAGTGGAAGCCACGCTCGCCAACCGCGATAAAGACCTCCCGGCCACACTGCTTTGCACGGTCACCGACTTGGACGGTCACACCATTCTCACACAAAAAGAAACCGTCACCCTTGAAGCGAACCGGACAAGCAAAGTCAAACTGCAATTCCCTTTTGAAAACGCCAAGCTCTGGAGTCCTGAAACACCGAACCTCTACCGGATGGTATGTTGCCTCGTACCGGCCAACGGAGAACCGGCCGACACGGTCACCACTACGTTTGGGGTGCGCCACGTGGAATACAGTGCCGAAAAAGGCCTCGTCCTGAACGGTAAAGCCATAGAACTGAACGGCGGATGCGTGCATCACGACAACGGTCCGCTCGGTGCCGCCTCCTACCGCGACGCGGAATGGCGTAAGGCACGACTGATGAAAGAGGCCGGATTCAACGCCGTACGCACCTCGCATAATCCTCCCGCCGAGGCATTCCTCGATGCGTGCGACCACTTGGGGCTTCTGGTCATCGACGAATCGTTCGACGGATGGCGGTCGGCCAAACTGCCGAAAGACTACTCCATTCTGTTCGATCGCTGGTGGACGAAAGACATCGAATCCATGGTACTGCGTGACCGCAACCACCCGTCTATCTTCTGTTGGAGCATCGGGAACGAAATCATCGAGCGTAAAACGCCCGAGGCTGTCCTTACGGCATACGCGTTGGCAGGCCATGTACGCCGCCTCGACCCCAGCCGCCCGGTGACATCCGCCCTTGCGGCATGGGACAAAGATTGGGAAATCTACGACCCGTTGGCTGCCGCGCATGACATCGTGGGTTACAACTACATGATGCACAAAGGCCCGTCGGACCATGAACGCGTCCCTTCGCGCATCATGATGCAGACGGAATCTTACCCGCGCGACGCATTCGCCAACTGGGCACGGGTCAACGACCATTCCTATATCATCGGAGACTTCGTGTGGACGGCTATCGACTACCTCGGCGAATCGGGTATCGGACGCTTCTATTATAAAGGAGAGTCGGAGGGTGAACATTACCACCGCAACCAGTTTCCGTGGCATGGTGCCTATTGCGGCGACATCGACCTGACCGGATTGCGCAAACCGATTTCCTACTACCGGGAAATGCTATTCAACCCAGAGAAGAAACTCTACATGGCCGTAAAGGAACCTACGGGTTATTACGGTGAAATCAAAGAAACCTTGTGGTCGGTATGGCCGACGTGGGAAAGTTGGAACTGGCCGGGACATGAAGGAAAGAACATCGACGTGGAGGTCTATTCACACTATCCTTCCGTGCGCCTCTACCTGAACGACCGACTTATCGGTGAGAAGCCGACCACGAGAACGCAGGAATTCAAAGCCATCTTCACCTTGCCCTACGCACCGGGTACCTTGCGCATCGTCGGTGTGGAAAACGGCCAGGAAACGGAATCACGTACTTTGGAAACAGCCGGAAAACCGGCACGCATCCGGTTAACAGCCGACCGTACGGAAATCTCGGCCGACGGCGAGTCCTTGGTTTATGTCATAGCTGAAATCACGGACAAGCAAGGACGGGTAGTGCCTAATGCCGACAACCTGCTGACATTCGAACTCCAAGGCTCCGGCACACTGCTGGCTACATGCAGTGCCGATTTGAAAGACTGCACGGCTTACATCGCTCCGGAACGCAAGGCTTGGAAAGGCCGTGCCATGGCGGTCGTGAAAAGCGGGAAAGAAAAAGGCCGGCTCACATTGACCGTTAAAGGCAAGGGAGTGAAAAAGGCTTCCGTCAGCCTTGACGTAAAGTAAATCTGAAAAGAACAAAACCATATAATTAACCTGATTGCCTATCTTTTTGAGACCATGAAACATCTGTCAAAACTCTCAAAATTCGTTTGCACTGTCCTGCTTCTGGCAGGACAGGCAAACTTATTCACCGGTTGCAGCGATGACATGCCGGCGGAAAGCTATTACACCTTCACAGGTGAAATGATGAGTGATTTTCTAACCGAACATGAGAACTTCAGCCTGTTCAAACGCATTGCGGAACGGGCCGGAAAAATGGACTTTCTGGGAAGCCGTGGCTCACGCACCTTCTTTCCAGCAACCAATGCGGGCGTGGAAGCCTTTCTGAAAGAGAAAGGATATGCATCTGTGGAAGACATTCCCGCCTCATTCTGCGATACGCTGTTGAGAGCCTGCATCATAGAAAGAATCATGTACACTTACGACTTGCCCGAAACGCAACAGGAAAACAACGAACTGGACTTGCCACTCATTCTCGAAAGCAAGGGGGATACACTGGATGCCAATCAAATGGCCTTGACCATCGTCAACCGCCGGGCCGCCATCATCAACGAGCTGAAAAACGACTCCGTGGAAAACGGTGTGGTACATCCGGTCGACCGTGTCCTGGTGCCCAATACCAGCCTGGGGTCTACGCTGTTGGACGAATACCACGAGGATTTCCAGATTTATTATGAAGCCCTCCGGCGGACAGGACTGATAGACTCTTTGTACCGTTACCGCGACGAAGAATACGAACAGGAAAAAGGGAAGTATGCCCCTTTCACCCAAAGCATGCGCATCGGAAATGAAGATTACGTAGCCAAACTCCCGGACCACCGCTACAGTGGGTTTACTCTTCTCATCGTACCGGACAAAAACCCGTACGAGAAATACCCCGACCGCTTCAACGAAAGCATGACCATGGACGAAAAGATTGATGCCCTTTACGAGTTGGCCGTGGAGAAATACAGTGGAGCGGACGCGGAAGCCATTTTCGGCCTGAACCAGACAGCTCCGGGTTCTGATAAAACATACAAACAACTCTATTGGAACAAAGGTTCACTGACCCACCCGTATAACCCGTTGAACATGTTCCTTTCTTACCATATCATCGACCGTTTGTTCAGCAGCACCGCCAAACTGGTAAACACCATCGGCATCCATACCGCATACGCCGACCCGACGGACTGGGTCAGCACGCTGCTCGACTTCTCTACCATCAAACTGGAAAAGGTGTACCGTCCGGTAGATCCGGCAGTCGAATATCCCTCCGAGTTTTATGTCAACCATTGCCATGCTTCCCAATACAACAATTACGAACGAATCCGGGGCGCCCATCTGACCGTTCCGGAACAAGAGAACTTCTCTTTGAACGTAGCTTACTATTACATCGACGACGTGGTGGCATACGATCCTACGATGCGTAACACCATCATGAACACTCGGATGCGAATAGATTTCCAACTTCTGTGGCCGGAACTGACGAACAACAATATGCGGTTGTGCGGCAATCCCCTCAAAGAATACAATAGCGGTGACAACAGCGAGGACGGAACGGAAGGCGGAGGATTCAACTATTACCTCCCTCCCGGCTATCTGAAAAACATAACCTTCAGCGAGAATACCATGTTCGTTGTGAAACGCCCGATAATCTATTGGTCCAACTATCAAGGAGATGACATCGCCGTGTTAGGCACGAGTTATGACGTGACATTCCGCCTGCCGAATGTTCCTCCCGGAGAGTACGAGCTCCGTCTCGGTTATTGCGCGTTGGATAGTCGTGGTATCGGACAGGTCTACGTGGACGGAGTACCCCAAGGTCTTCCGATTGATATGCGTGACAAAGCCGACGCGCCTAACATCGGAGGTCTTTACAACGGTTGGAACGGCCTAAGGTGTGAAGACGACGGTTCCGGAGGTATCTACACACGGGAAGAACTGGAAGAAAACGCCCGTGTAATGAAAAACAACGGCTATTACAGTGGCCCCAAAGGAGTATTCTTCTACTTAGGTAGCGGCAACGCCAGTACTCCCGCCTACGACCCATCGAAATGTATCATCTTTTACAATCAAAACGATTTGTTGCGTCGGAAAATCTGCCAAGTGCAAGTACAGCCCAACAAACACCATACGATACGCTTACGTTCCGTACTGTCCAGTGCCACCAGCGGAGGCTTCTCTTTAGATTATATGGAACTCGTTCCCATAAGCATCTGCGGCCCCGGCGGTATCGGAGAAGATATCTATTAAAATAGATGGAAAGTCTGGAGGAAAGGCCTCCGGACTCTTCCTTTTTTCGTAACTTTGTATAAACTACAAAACCATGAAACAAAACCTTATCCAACAAACTACCGTCCTGTTTTGCCGTACGCTCCTGACATGCGGTCTCGGCCTATGGGGACTGCAACCGCTTGTAGCCGCAGAAGTAGAACGGCTTAGAACGGAAGCCATAAAAAATCCCGTAGGCATCGACGTGAAACACCCTGCGTTCAGTTGGACGCTGGAGGCCGGAGACGAACGTGGTATTTCGCAAAAGGCATACGAAATCAACGTTTTCACCGATGCGGCACATACCCGGAAAATATGGTCCTCCGGACGGATGACATCCGACCAGCAAATAGACATTCCATACAAAGGCGACGCCTTGGCTCCCTCCACGCGCTACTATTGGACCGTGACCGTGTGGGATAACAAAGGACGTAAGGCGACCTCGAAGGAAAACGCCTATTTCGAGACCGGACTGCTCGATACGGGGTGGAACGGTGCCCGATGGATCAAAACGCCGACAACCGAGCCCCCTAAACCGACTGCATCCCACTACACGGTGGAAATGGACTTTGAAATCGAAAGGCAGGCTGCCGGCATCATCTTCTCGGCCTCCGATAAAAACAATCTGTTTTTATGGAGCATCGATGTCAGGGACAAGAAGACCCCATTCCTTCGCCGTCATATCAAAACGGACGGCAAATTCAGTTACACAGATACGGAACTCGGAACAACCTTTACCCACGAGGAGCTGACCGGCAAGCTCCACCACTTGAAACTTGACGTGAACGATTCCGTCGTACGTACTTATATCGACGGAAAGCTCGTAGACACTTATGAAGACCATTCCGGCAGATTGCACAACGGCCTCATCGGTTTCCGCACGTTCCACAACACGACTATGGACGAAAAGGCTTGTTTTGACAATATCAAAGTAACCACTTTCGACGACGGACAGACTGGCGAACAGGGCACGGTGACCTTTACTGAAGATTTCGAGGGAAGCGGCCACGATTTCACCGACGGAGTAGTCATCCGCAAGGCCGGCAACCGGATGCTGTGTGTCTCCTCCACATACGAAGAGAACTGTACCATGCAAAATCCGCAGCAGCAAGGCATCCCTTTGTTCCGTAAGGCTTTCAGCGTAAAAGGAGCGATGAAATCGGCTAAAATCTATGCTTCGGCTTTGGGCGTGTTCGACTTGTTTATGAACGGAAGCCGGGTGGGACAGACCGAAGCGGACGGAACGGTACGCTATGATGAACTGAAACCGGGATGGACGGACTACCGGAAAGAAATCAACTATATGACATACGATGTGACTTCACTCGTACGCGAAGGCTCCAACGTAATCGGTGCGCAAGTGAGCAACGGATGGTGGGGCGGCGCCATCGCCCACGGAGTATATGGCACTCCTTCGCTCGGCTTCATCGCCAAACTGCGCATAGAATATGAAGACGGGAGGGTGGAAAACGTGGTGACCGGTACGGATTGGACCGGCTCCACTTCCGGCCCCGTCATTTACGGAGACATCTACAATGGCGAGACTTATGACGCACGCCGCGAAAGCAACTGGTCCGCACCGGAATACGATGCGTCGGCATGGATTCCTTGTATGGAAAACACCGATTTCAACGGTAAAATCACGGCTTTTACAGGGCAGCCCGTACGTATCCGCGAGTTCCTTCGACGCACGCCGCAAACGATTACGGTGTACGAAGGCATCCAACCCGGCGGCACCACTTACGGTACAATCCACGTTGTCCGCAGCCTGGAAGGCACCGCACCGCTTTCGTTAAAGGCCGGTGAAACCGCCCTTTTTGACATGGGACAGAACATGGTGGGGTGGATACGTTTTACCGCCCGAGGGGCTTCCGGTACCAAACTGCGCGTCAAATTCGGAGAGATGCTCAACGACAACGGAGCTGCCGAACGAGCCAACGACGGACCGGGCGGAAGTTTGTACACCTACAATTTACGAACGGCCGGAGCCACATTAAATTACACGATGAAAGGGGCGGAAAAAGGAGAAACATTCCAACCCTCCACGACTTTCTTCGGATTCCGCTATTGCGAAGTCACCACTTCGAGCGACGTGGAAATCACCGCACTGACCGGTGAAGTGGTCGGGTCGGACATCGAAGAGAGCGCCACTTTCCTGACTAGCCACCGTGACGTAAACCAGTTGTACAGCAATATCTTATGGGGACAACGTGGAAACTTCCTCAGCATCCCGACCGACTGTCCGCAACGTGACGAACGCCTCGGGTGGAGTGCCGACACACAAATATTCGCCCGTGCGGCCAGTTACAATGCCGACACCCGTGCCTTTTACCACAAATGGATGCGTGACCTGCGCCTGAGTCAGCGCGAAGACGGAGCTTACCCCGACATGGCACCATTCTGTAATTTCTGGGGGTACGGCAACGCAGCCTGGGGGGATGCGGGGGTCATCGTGCCTTGGACGGTCTATGTCATGTTCGGCGACCGGCGTATCCTCGCGGACAATTATGCTTCCATGACACATTACATGGATTGGCTGGCTGCACAGGGCGACAAAGAATACCGCTACAACGGAGCCGGTACGGGGATGGGAGACTGGTTGGCGTATGAAAAGACGGACGCACGCTATGTAAGCGTATGCTATTATGCCTACGTGGCCCGACTGATGGGCAAAATCGCATCGGCACTGAGTGAAGCCCCCACCGACCGCTACGCCCTCGATGCCCAAAAGTACAACACCCTTTATGACGATATCAAGGCCGAATTCCAAAAACGTTATATCAACGACGAGGGACAACCCGCCGTCTCCACACAAACCTCTTATCTGTTGGCGCTCCAACTCAATCTGTTGCCGGAAAAATCCGTAGAAAAAGCCATCGGTATCCTTCGTGAAAAGATTGTCCGTAACGGCTACCGTCTCAACACAGGCTTCGTAGGTACCGGCATCCTGAACCAGACGCTCAGCCAGGCAGGATTGGATGACCTCGCCTTCGATTTACTGCTGCAACGCGAAAACCCGTCGTGGCTTTACAGCATAGACCAAGGGGCGACTACTGTATGGGAACGCTGGGACTCCTATACCAAAGAAGGAGGTTTCAACAAGCATCCGTGGATCATGAACTCATTCAACCACTATTCCTACGGTGCCGTATCGGCATGGATGTTCGGGCGAATGGGCGGTATCGAACCGGACGAGCGACAACCGGGATTCAAACACGTCATTTTACAACCCACCCCCGATTTCCGTACGGAGTTCCCCGACGGACAGGAACGCATCACCCACGTACAAGCCTCGCACCGGAGCGGCTACGGCCTCATCCGCAGCGAATGGCAATACAAGACCGACGGACGAATCAGCTATACAGCCACAGTCCCGGCCAACTCGACCGCCACGCTGTATCTCCCCGTATGCCATCCCACAGACCGGATTACCGAAAGCGGGAAACGGCTGAAAAAGGCAAAGGGAGTGACATTCAGGGGCATGAAGGACGGGAAAGCCGTTATAGAGTTGCAATCGGGCACTTACAAGTTCGATACGGAGGCTGGCAAAACCGCTTCCGACGGTATGACGAAGACGGATAGACAGTTCTAAAAAAGCGGACAAAAGTAGTCGTTTTCACTAAATCCTAATTCTCTGATAATCAATCATTGGAGAATTGAAAATCGTTCGCCTGAGATTGGAAATTCAATCTCAGGCGAACGATTTTTCATTCTGCGGCAAACGAAATAACGTTTG
>ERZ780208.2984-NODE-2984-length-10919-cov-3.933634_pt1 | contig 10919 bp, 7 predicted proteins | sample MGYA00511167_ERZ780208 | MGnify/ENA primary metagenome ERZ780208 (study PRJEB29588, sample SAMEA2159202) | human gut metagenome | biome: human gut; feature: human-associated habitat; material: faeces | place: Denmark | collected 2008/2010 ... | reverse complement strand
GGAGGATTTTCTATGAATGCACACAAAGCGACAATCACCAGCATTTTTGATGGAACCACATTGATTGAGATTCCATTTTTTCAGCGTTCCTACGTCTGGGACAAATATCTTTGGGAGCGCTTTCTAAATGATATGGAATTCACGGTCAAAACAAAGTCCCCACATTTTCTTGGTACCCTGATTTTCAAAGACAACGGAACGCCAAAATCGTCCGAGCCTTATTCCACGCAGTTGCTTCTGATCGATGGTCAGCAGCGATTGACAACATATCTCATCTTCTTGAAAGTTCTCTGTCTAAAGTTAGGGCAGTCTCTTACATTTGATTCTCATTATCGATTTCCAGACACGAATGATTTGAGCCTTCAGCATGGAAAAAACGATCGTCCCGCCTTTGAAAAGGTAATGGGTATGACCGCACCAGTTTCTATTACAGATGACTCTTCAAAATCCCGTGTCGTTCAGGCTTACAACTTTTTTGTAGAATCATTGGATACATCCAAATTAAATTACACCACGATCGTTGGAAAAACTCACTTTGTTCGGATCGACCTGGATGCGAATGATGATGAACAGCAAATATTCGATTCCCTAAACTCTCTTGGAGTCAACCTGACCACCTCTGAACTGCTCAAAAATTATTTCTTCAGTCGTAATAACCTGACAGATTACCAGACGATCTGGGAACCTGTCTTTGATAATAGCGTCGCAACAAAAGAATACTGGGATACCATTATAGAGACCGGCCGCATTCGCCGTCCTCTGATCGACATCTTTTTTGATGCTTATTTTCAATTGTTCATCCAAAATAAAAAATACAGTATCAGCACAGAGGACAAGTTGATTTATGCCCGCACAGATCGACTGTCAAATTCCTATCAGAGCTTTGTGGACAACTACTGCGGCGGAAGCAAACAGATCATCCTTTCCTCTCTGAGGGAGTATGCCGAGTTGTTCCGTAAGACATTTCAGCCGGATATCTGCGATACTACAATTCCATCCACATTTGGTATCGAGCGGCTGAATGTGGTTATCTTCGGTCTAAAAACAACAACGTTGATTCCGTACGTTCTCTATCTTGCCAAAAATATTTCTGATACGACTGCTTTGAACAAGATGTATGGAATTCTGGAAAGCTACGTTATGCGTCGTATCGTGACCCATGCAACATCTAAAAACTATAACAATCTTTTTCTTTCTTTGATTGCTAATGAGATTCTGGATGCTGACGATCTGCGCACCCGATTACAGGCCGCTAGTGGAACGAATTCTTATATTCCGACAGATACTGAGCTTCAAGACGGTTTTGAACACTCTAAACTGATGAACCTTTATTCTAAAGGTGTTCTTTATCTGATTGAAAGCCACATCCGCCCTGCTCAGAGTGCTGTTGTGCTGCATGGTTTCAACAATTACAGTCTTGAGCATCTGATGCCCAAAAAATGGCGCAACAACTGGCCCGCCTGCCCTACCCCGCTGGACGCAGAAAAAAGAGATTCTATCCTTCTGACTCTGGGAAATCTTGCAATCATCCCGCAGTCTTTGAACGCCTCCATCCGGGACAGTGACTGGAACACAAAGAAAGCCGGAAAGGGCCAAGAAAAGCCCGGTCTTACGCTCTGCGCATCGGGCCTTTCCACGCTTCAGGATGCCCTAACAAAAACGGACTGGAACGAGAGTGAGATTCAGACCCGTGCCCTCTGGCTTTATAAACAGGCACAAAGTCTCTGGAAACTTTAAACCATTCAAAAAATGCCGCCGCACGAATTTGTGCGACGGCATTTTCAGCTTCAATTACAGCATCCTGGAAAGGAAAGCCTTCAGACGAGGATGCTTGGGGTTCGAGAAGAGCTCCTGCGGGGGCTCATCTTCCTGGATCTTGCCCTCATCGATGAAGATGACGCGGTTGGACACCTCGCGGGCGAAGCCCATCTCGTGGGTGACCACCAGCATGGTGATGCCGGTGTGGGCCAGCTCCTTCATCAGCTCCAGCACCTCGCCGACCATCTCAGGGTCAAGGGCGGAGGTGGGCTCGTCGAACAGGATGACATCCGGGTCCATGGCCAGAGCGCGGGCAATGGCAATGCGCTGCTGCTGGCCGCCGGACAGCTGGGCGGGGTACGCCTGGGCCTTGTCCGGCAGACCCACCAGCTCCAGCAGCTCCCGGGCCCTGGATTGGGCCTCCTTCCGGCTGACCCCGGCCAGCTCCATGGGGAAGCAGATGTTTTGCAGGCAGGTGCGCTGCATCAGCAGGTTGAACCGTTGGAAGATCATGGTGATCTCCCGCCGGGCGGCCCGGAGCTGGGCCGGCGTCATGGCGTCCAGCTGCTGCCCGTTGACGATGACCTTGCCGCTGGTGGGCCGCTCCAGCATATTGATGCAGCGGACCAGCGTGCTCTTACCCGCGCCGCTCATGCCGATGATGCCATAGATATCGCCGCTGGCGATGGTCAGGGATACGTCCTTCAGAGCGTCCACCCGCCCACCGGCGGTCTCAAAGGTCTTGCTGACATGCTGTAATTCGATCAAGGCTGCTGCCTCCCCCTTCTAATCGGATGCTTGTGTGTTTACTTGGAAGCCTTCAGAGCGTCCAGGCTGGTCTGACGGCCGCCGTACAGGCCCATGGGCTCCACATGGATAGCGCTGACGGACACAATGTGGGTGTTGTTCTCGGCGTTGAAGTCCTCCAGATAGGGCAGATGCTGGAAGTAGTTGGCGTCCACGGTGCCGTCGTCCACCACGGTGTTGGGCACCACATAGTCGTTATAAACCTGAACGTCCAGGGTAATGCCCTTAGCGGCCAGGATCTCCTTGACAACCTCCAGGATCTCGGCGTGGGGCGTGGGGGAGGCGGCCACGGTGATGGTCTGGCCCTTCAGAGCCTCATAGTCCACGGAACCGTCATAGCCGGTGCCGGGGTGATCCACGGTGCTGACCACGGAGCCGCTGTACTTGCTCTGGATGAAGCTGGCCACCTGCTGGCTCTCCAGCGCGGCCTTCAGGGCCAGGATCTTGGGGGCGGTCTCGTTGCCCTCCTTCACCGCCAGGATATTGGCATAGGCGGAGGAGGAGCCTTCGATGGCCAGGGAATCATTCACGGGATTCAGGCCGGCGTTGATGGCGTAGTTGGAGTTGATGACGGCATAGTCGGCGTCCTTCAGCATATCGGGCAGACGGGCGGCCTCGGCCTCTACGATCTCCACGCTGTAGGGATTCTCCACGATGTCGTTCTTGGTGGCGGTGATGCCGGCGCCGTCGCGCAGCTTGATGATGCCGTTTTCCTGCAGCAGCAGCAGGGCGCGGGCCTCGTTGGTGGTGTCGTTTGGAACGGCGATCTTCAGGGAGGTGCTCTTGGAGCCGCAGCCCGTCAGAGCCAGGGACAGGGACAGGATCAGCGCCAGGATCAGCGCGGTGAGCCGAACGGAATTCTTTTTCATGATGGTTATCTCCTTTTTATGTCAAAGTCGGTTGATTGATTCTCTTGTATGGAACATCCGATGGCCCGGGGGCACATTCGATCGTCCAGCAGGGTAATGAGGCCCGGCATCAGGCACATGGTTTTTCAGCTCCTTTCATGCAGCAAAAAAACAGCGGAAGGTCATTGACCTTCCGCTGCCGCAAACGATTCATTCAGGCAAGCGCTGAAAGGGAATGACCATTTTTTCCATAGCAAAGCATGCACATGCCGCACATGTGCATCATGGTCATCATCATGCTGTTGCCGCAGAGCTGCTTCGTCATGGCGTGTTCCCTTTCCCGCCGCACAGGCGGCGTTTCTTGTCGATGGGTGCATGTTAGCACCATCCGCGGCATTTGTCAACCGCTATTTTTCATATTTTTTCATCACGACGCAAAATTTTTTTCGCGGCGGCAGGAGAGTAAACATGCAAAAAAGGAGTGTTTTTCTGGATTTTCTACCGCTGACAAGGAATTTTCCCTGTCAGATGTTCACACTTTTTTTACAGATTCTTTCTTGCTGAAAATGGGAAGCTATGGTATTATATTTGTTAATGGTAGAGTTTGCGTATCTGCCCGCCAGGCCGGACAGGTACGCTATCGTTTTGATTGCCGGAATTTTGAAGGAGGAATTGTTTGTTGTCACGCAAGAAACCTGATCTGTTGACCCAGCAGGCCCGCCTGCGCCGGAAGCACCGGGAGAAGGGGCAGGTTCTGGCGATTTTCCGCAAGCCCATGCGGGAGTCGCTGACCTCGGTGCTGCCCATCACGGCCATCGTGCTGCTGCTGTGCTTCACCGTGACCCCGGTATCCAACAACGCGATGATGGCGTTTCTGATCGGCAGTCTGCTGCTGATCGTGGGCATGGGCCTGTTTTCTCTGGGGTCGGAGATGTCCATGATCCCCCTGGGCGAGGCCGTCGGTAAGGAGATCACCCGCTCCAAGAAGGTGTGGGTCATCGTGGGCATCAGCTTTCTCATCGGCGTCATCATCACCGTGGCGGAGCCGGATCTGCAGGTCCTGGCCGGCCAGGTGCCCGCTATTGAGAACAATGTTATCATCTGGTCCGTTGCCCTGGGCGTGGGTGTTTTCCTGGTCATCGCCCTGCTGCGTATCCTGCTGGGTATCCCGCTGTCGTACCTGCTCATCGGGTTTTATGCGGTGGTGTTCACCCTGGCCATGTTCGTGTCCCCGGATTTCTGGGCCATCGCCTTTGACTCCGGCGGCGTTACCACCGGCCCCATGACCGTGCCGTTTATCATGGCTCTGGGCGTGGGCGTCAGTGCCGTCCGAAACGATAAGCATGCCGGAGGCGACAGCTTCGGCCTGGTGGCACTGTGCTCCATCGGCCCCATTCTGACGGTGCTGCTGCTGGGCCTTCTGTATAAGCCCGACGGCAGCAGCTATACGCCGGTGACGGTGCCCGACGCCCAGGACACCGTGGAGATGTTCCGGTCCTATACCCATGCGCTGCCGGAATATTTCAAGGAAATTCTCCTGTCCCTGGCGCCTATTGCGGGCTTCTTCCTGATCTTCCAGCTGCTGACCCGCCGCCTGAACCGGCGGCAGATCATGAGCATGGCGGTGGGCTTCCTGTATACTTATCTGGGCCTGGTGCTGTTCCTGACCGGCGTCAATGTGGGCTTTATGGCCGTGGGCAATTTCCTGGGCAGCAGCATCGCGTCCCTGGACTGCAACTGGGTGCTGATTCCCATCGCTATGATCATCGGCTATTTCATCGTGGCGGCGGAGCCCGCCGTTCACATCCTCAACCGGCAGGTGGAGGAGATCACCGCCGGCTCCATCCCCGCCGGCGCCATGAACCTGGCCCTGTCGCTGGGCGTGGCGGTGTCGCTGGGCCTGGCCATGATCCGGGTGCTGACGGGTATCTCCATCATGTGGTTCCTGCTGCCGGGTTATGCCCTGAGCCTGGCTCTGTCCTTCGTGGTGCCGAAAATATTCACCTCCATCGCCTTCGACTCCGGCGGCGTGGCCTCCGGTCCCATGACGGCCACGTTCCTGCTGCCCTTTGCCATGGGCGCCTGCGACGCCGTGGGCGGCAACGTGGTCACGGACGCCTTCGGCGTGGTGGCCATGGTGGCTATGACGCCCCTGGTAACCATCCAGCTGCTGGGCGTGAGCTATAAGCGGCGCATCAAGCACGTGGCTCCCGCAGCCGTGGCCCAGGTGGAAGAGATCATCGAGCTGGCATAGGAGGAAACGGAATGAAACGACTGTATTTGATGATCACCATCACCAACCGGGTGGTGGGCTCCGGACGATTTGTGGATTTTTACCGGGCCTTCGGCGCGCCGGTGGTGTTCACGGCCCTGGGCCGGGGCACCGCCAGCGACGATGTGCTGAGCTATCTGGGCCTGGAGGCCACGGAGAAGGCGGTGCTGTTCTCCGTGGTGACCCCGGCCTGCAAGGATACCCTGGTGAAGGAGCTGATTTCCACCATGCACCTTTCCGCTCCCGGAAGCGGCATCGCCGTGTGCCTGCCCCTGAGCAGCATCGGCGGCAAGACCGCCATGAATTATCTGACCTCCGGCGACCCCTCCAAGGTCCCGGAAATCGACGTAGAGGAGGACGAGACCATGAAGGACGCTGCCTATCAGCTGATCGTTGCCATTGCCAACCAGGGCTATACCGATAAGGTCATGGAGGCGGCCCGGTCCGCCGGAGCCCGTGGCGGCACCATTGTCCATACCCGCAGCACCGGAGCCGAGGACGCCGGGAAGTTTTTCGGCATGTCCATTGCCGAGGAGCGGGAGATGATCTTTATCGTGGCCCCCACCGGCGAGAAAAACGCCATTATGCAGGCCATCATGGCCCAGGCGGGTCCCAGCACCAAGGCCCAGGCAATTACCCTGAGCCTGGCCCTGGAGGACGTGGTGGGCCTGTTCACCACCAACCCGGACCAATAAAACACCCCCGGACGGCAAAGAGCGGGTGGCCATAAGACACTTTCATTCCCGGCAGTAATGTCTGCCGGGAATGCTATTGCATATATCAAAACCACATGATAGGATCAAACAAAGCAATAAGTCGGAACGATGCAGTAAACTCCAATTTGCCGAGCTGATAAAGGGAGCGCTTCTATAAAGATTTCGCTGTACCGTGTGAGCATCCCTTGCCTCTCCCCTTGGGAGAGGTGGCCGAGCGCAGCGAGGACGGAGAGGGTAAACGGTGTGTGCACAAATTGATCTTATCATTCGAAAAAGGCTGCAAGGCCCTCTCAGTCACCTGCGGTGACAGCTCTCCCAAAGGGAGAGCCAAGGGGCTGCACCCTGCTGCATGGTATGTTGGCATGAGAAATGGAGCGTATCTGTATCGATACGCTCCATTGGCTGTTTTACGAACACCCATCTAAGAGCCCCTGCTTTCCCTCAAGGAAGGCAGGGGCTCTTTTTTTGCGAATAGTGGGAGAAATCAGGCGAACAGATACCCGTACTTGTCACGGATGGTGACGATGAGCGTTTCCAGGTCAGCAGGCAGTCCGCTTTCCTTGCTCAGGTCGTAGTCCTTGGGCTCACCGAAGGTGCGTACCCGGACCATCTCCCCGCCCAGGAACAGGACGCCGGCATTGTGGGAGTCGGCCATGTCCTCGGCGGTCTGGAACAGGGTGAACTTGTCGTGGCAGGGCTCGGAGGCGTAGGGGCAGAACTGGGTGCAGTTGCCGCACTCGTTGCACATCTTGTCCACGTGGACGATCTGGTGGCTGCCGTCGGCCATGCGGATGGCCACATTGGCGCGGTTGGGGCAGGAGTCCACGCAGTTTTCGCAGACGGTGTTGCAGTCGAGGCAGCGGCCGCCCTCGCAGCAGGCGCAGGAGGCCATCTTCAGGATACCCTTCTTCGCAATCGCGTCGGCCTTGGTGGGATAGGCCTGCTCCGGAATTTCATAAGCATGTGCCTTGCCGATGACGGCCTCTGCAAACGCAGCGGCGTCCGCAATGCCCTCGACAACGGTAGCGGGGCCTCTGTGCGCATCGCCAGCCGACCAGACGTTTTCAATGTTGGTCTTGAAGGCCGGGCCCTTGCGGCCCATTTCAATGCCGTTTTCGGCCATAAGCTTCGCGTCAACCTTCTCGCCGATCGCAGAAATAACAAGGTCACACGGAAGTTCAAACGTTTCGCCGGTGGCGACGGGGCTGCGGCGGCCGGAAGCGTCGGGCTCGCCGAGCTTCATCTTCTCTAATTTCAGCTTGCCGTTTTCCTGCGCAACAGGCGCGGCCAGCTCGACCATATTGACGCCCTCGTCGATCGCGAGCTTGAGCTCATGCTCGTCGGCGGGCATGAACTTCTTCGTGCGGCGATAAAGAATGGTCGCGTGCGCGCCCATGCGCTTGGCAACGCGCGCGGCGTCCATCGCAGTGTTGCCCGCGCCGACAACGACGATATTACCGCTCAGGCAGGGCTTGACCTGCTTTTTCATGCGCTTCATCCACTCGATGACGCCCTGCACGTTGCCCTCGATGTCGAGCTTGCCGGGCTTCCACGCGCCGGTGGCCATCAGGATGTGCGTGTAGCCCATCTTCTTGAGCTGCTCGACGGACGGAGCAGGCTTGCCGAGCTTGACCTCGACGCCGTAGCGCTCCATGAGCGCGACGTCCTTGTCGATGGCCTCGTCGCTGATGCGGAAGGCGGGGATGACGTAGCGCGGCACGCCGCCGAGCTTGCGCTCGCGCTCGAAGATCGTGGTGGGAACACCCTCGCGGCCAAGGAAGTACGCCGCGGCGATACCGGTCGGGCCGCCGCCGACGATGGCGACCTTCTTGTCGTCAACGGGTTCGGGCATACGGAGCGACGCCATGAGCGCGCTGTAGCCCTTTTCCGCGGCGAGCAGCTTTGTCTCGCGAATGTGGACAGATTCCTCATAGAAGTTGCGCGAGCACTTGCCCTGGCAGCGGTGCGCGCAGATGGTGCCGGTGATAAACGGCAGGGCGTTCTTCTCGGTGATGAGCTTCAGTGCTGGGCCGTAGAGCCCCTTGCGGCAGAGCTCAAGGTATTCGGGAATGTCCTGCTCGATGGGGCAGCCGCCCTTGCAGGGCGCGGTAAAGCAGTCGAGCAGCGGCACCTGTTCATCTTTTTTGCGCGAGGGAAGCGGCTTGATGGCCTTGAGGTGGTGGAAGTCGTGCAGCGCGGAGGCGGCAAGGTCGGAGATCGCGGCGGGGTCGTTGCCGGAAAATGCGCGGTAGGGCATATCCTCGACCTTTTCGACCATCTGGTGCAGGCGGTTGTAGCCGCCGGGCTTCAAGATGGTGGTGGCGACGGTGATGGGCCAGATGCCGGCGGCAAAGAGCTTGTCGCAGTTGAAGTAGTCCGCGCCGCCGGCGAACGAAATGCGCATCTTGCCGCCAAACTGGCGGGAGATGCGATTGCACATCTCAATCGTCAGTGGGAAGAGGCTGCGGCCGGACATGTACATTTCCTCGTTGGGAAGCTCGCCGCGCGTCGTGTCGACGGGGAAGGTGTTGGAGAGCTTGAGGCCGAACTCAAGCCCCTGCTTGTCCGCAAGCTTTTGCAGCCGCTCGAACATCGGCACGGCGTCCTCCCACTGGAGGTCCTCGTTGAAGTGGTGCTCATCGAAGACAATGTAGTCATAGCCCATGGAATCGAGGATGCTGCGCGCGGTCTTGTAGCCTAGAATGGTCGGGTTGCACTTGACGAAGGTGTGCAGGTGCTTTTCCTTGAGAAGATAGCTTGCGATGCGCTCGATCTCCTGCGGTGGGCAGCCGTGGAGCGTGGAGAGCGTAACGGAGCGGGAAACATTCGGGGAGATGGAGGCGATGAAGTCCTTTTCCTCGGGGAAGAGCTCGGTCAGGACTTTTTTACATTCCTTGAACTGCGCGGTCTTGCCCGCGTCCATCATGTTGTTGATATAGGTGTTGACCTTGCGGCCCTTGATGCCGTCCAGGTCGTAGCCGACGGACATATTGAACACGAACCCGTCGGGATCGCCGAAGCCGTAGACCTTGCTCATGACCTTGAGCGCGCACCAGGCCTTGATGTACTCGTCCTGCGCCTGCTGCACGGTCAGCTCGGTCGACCACTCCTGGTTGTAGCCCTCGTCAGCGGCGAGGATACAGGGGCGGGGAACACAGGCGGCAAGTTCCGCGCCGTCCATTTTCTGCACGGTCTTGACCTCGAAAAAGCGCGCGCCGGCGGCATAGGCCGCGATGATATTCTGCGCAAGCTGGCTGTTGGGGCCGGCGGCGGGGCCAAACGGCGTTTCGATGCGCTCGCCGAAGATCGGCAGGCTCTTGCCGCTTGCGTGATGGTGCTTATGAACGCCGAACACATCGCCGCACTGCGCGTATTCGCTCGTCACCCAGTTCATCAGAGAGTCGAACGGAATGGGATACATTTTTTCAGACATTGTTTTTTCCTCCCGCTTGCTTAATAGGTTCTGTGATTCAGCTCGCCCCAGAGTTTCTTGGCCGCTTCTAAAATATGCGCGTTTTCGGCTTCTTCGTCGATGCCGACGAGCTCGCGGTCGAGCATGAGGGTCTTGCCGGCGGCGATGGTGGTTTGGCACTGGCGGCCCGTCATGCCGAAGATCATGTGGCCGTCGATATTCTCGTCGGAGAACGGGGTGAACGGCTTATAGTCCATGACGATGATGTCCGCCGCGGCACCGGGCTTCAGCACGCCGAGCGTGTCGGGGAAGTATTTCTCGCCGATCTTTGCGTTGTTCTTGAAGAGCATGTCCGTGACCTCGCACCAGCCGACGTTCGGCAGGCAGTTCTGGCTGCGCTGGGAGCAGAGGGCGACCTTGAGGGACTCGAGCATATCGTTCGTGTAGGCGTCGGTGCCCATGCCGAGCAAAATGCCGCGCTTATAGAGCTGGAGGACGGGGCAGATGCCGATGGCGTTGCCCATGTTGGATTCCGGATTGTTCACGACCATCGTGCCGGTCTCTTTGATGATCTCCATTTCGGCGGTGTTGACGTGGATGCAGTGGCCGAGGATGGTCTTGGGGCCGAGAATGCCGTGATCCTGCAAGCGCTGGACGGGGCGGCGGCCATAGTTCTGGAGGGAGTCGTACACATCGTTCATGCCCTCGGACACGTGGATGTGATAGCCCGTGCGGCCGTTGTTGGCTGCCACCATGCGGTCGAAGGTCTTATCCGAAATGGTGAACAGCGCGTGGCCGCCGAACATTGCCGCGAGCATCGGGTCCTTATTCTTTTCGCATTCGGTGATAAAATCGGCGTTCTCCTGAATGGCCTGTAAGCACTTCTCCTCGCCGTCGCGGTCTGAGACCTCATAGCACAGGCAGGAGCGAAGGCCCAGGCGCTTGCTCTCCTCGGCGATCGTGTGGAGCGAGCCGGGAATCTCACCGTAGGAGGCGTGATGGTCGAAGATCGTCGTCACGCCCTGCTTGATGGAGTCCATGTACAGCGCGGTGGCGGAGGCCCGCGTGCCGTCCATCATCAGATGGCGGTCGATGGCCCACCACGT
>ERZ780208.2983-NODE-2983-length-10919-cov-8.601620_pt1 | contig 10919 bp, 7 predicted proteins | sample MGYA00511167_ERZ780208 | MGnify/ENA primary metagenome ERZ780208 (study PRJEB29588, sample SAMEA2159202) | human gut metagenome | biome: human gut; feature: human-associated habitat; material: faeces | place: Denmark | collected 2008/2010 ... | reverse complement strand
ATTATAAATTAATTTTATTATATTTGCAAGATATAATAAGAAAGAAAGGAAGATGGAATTTACTGCTAAACAGATAGCTGACTTTGTTGGAGGCCGTGTCGAGGGAGATATAAATGCTTCAGTACATACATTTGCCAAAATAGAAGAAGGTACTGAGGGTGCTATATCTTTTCTCTCAAATCCCAAATATACTCATTATCTTTATGATACAAAATCATCTGTTGTTCTTATAAATGAGGACGTTAAATTAGAACGGTCTGTAAAAGCAACGCTGATACGTGTCAAGGATGCATATGAATGTATAGCAAAGTTATTGCAATTGTATGAGTCAAGCAAACCAAGAAAGACTGGAGTACATTCTTTAGCATGTATATCGCCAAAAGCATTGATAGGAAAAGACTGTTATATAGGTCCGTTTGTCTATATTGGAGATAATGTCAGAATCGGAGACGGATGTCAGATATATCCCAATTCTGTAATTGAAGATAATGTTAGTCTTGGCGACAACTGTCTGATATATGCTAATGTATCCATATATCATGATTGTAAAATCGGAAATAATGTAACGATTCATTCAGGAAGTGTTATTGGCGCCGACGGTTTTGGCTTCGCTCCAAATCAGGATGGATATGACAAAATTCCACAGATTGGGATTGTTAAAATAGAAGATAACGTAGAAATCGGTGCTAACAGTTGTGTGGACAGATCTACTATGGGACAAACTCTAATAAGAAAAGGTGTAAAAATAGATAATCTTGTCCAAGTGGCACACAATGTTGAAATCGGTGAAAATACCGTTATGTCAGCGCAGGTTGGTATTGCAGGAAGCACAAAAGTAGGCTCATGGTGTATGTTGGGAGGACAGGTTGGATTGGCAGGTCACATTACTGTCGGAGATAAGACCTTCTTAGGAGCACAATCCGGTGTGCCTGGTAACATAAAGGGAAATGAGAAACTTATAGGTACTCCACCGATGGAACCACATAAGTATTTCAAGTCACAGGCAATATTCCGCAAGCTGCCGGAATTATACAAACAAATTGCAGAATTGCAAAAGCAAGTAGACGAATTAAAGAAAAAATAAATATACTATGTTGAAGCAAATGTCACTGAAAGGCAGTTTTTCTCTTTGTGGAAAAGGACTGCATACAGGATTGAGTCTGACGGTAACATTTAATCCCGCTCCGGAAAACACCGGATACAAGATTCAACGTATTGATCTTGAGGGCATGCCAATAATAGATGCCGTAGCAGAAAACGTAATAGATACCCAAAGAGGAACCGTACTTGGAAAAGGAAACATACGTATCTCCACGGTCGAACACGGATTGGCTGCGCTTTACGCATTGGGAATAGACAACTGTTTTATACAAGTTAACGGTCCGGAGTTTCCTATTCTTGACGGCAGTGCTGCGATGTATATACAGAAAATACAGGAAATAGGTGTAGAGGAACTCAACGCCCCCAAAGATTGGTATATAATACGACATAAAATTGAAATCAAAGACGGAAGTTCATGTATCACCATTCTGCCTGATGATGACTTCAGTCTTACGGCAATGTGTTCCTTTAATTCCAAATTCATTAACAGTCAATTTGCAACATTAGACAAGATAAATGACTTTGCAACAGAGATAGCTCCAGCCAGAACTTTTGTTTTCGTACGTGACATAGAGCCCCTGTTAAATGCAAACCTCATAAAGGGAGGCGATTTGGACAACGCCATCGTAATATATGAACAGCAGACCACGCAAGAAAGATTGGATAAATTGGCTGATATGCTTAAAGTTGAACACCGTAATGCATCAGAATTAGGCTATATCCAGCACAAACCATTGGTTTGGGAAAACGAATGCACACGCCATAAACTGTTGGACATAATCGGTGATATGGCTTTGATAGGTAAACCCATAAAAGGCAGGATTATAGCGACACGTCCCGGACATACGATCAATAATAAATTTGCACGTCAGATGCGTAAGGAAATACGCAAGCATGAAGTGCAGGCTCCTATATACAATCCGAATGAGGCACCAATAATGGACAATATACGCATTCGTGAACTTTTGCCTCATCGCTATCCCATGCAACTTGTCGACAAAGTCATTTCTTTGGGTGCGACAAGTATTGTCGGTATAAAGAATGTTACAAGCAACGAACCGTTTTTTGTCGGACATTTTCCGCAAGAGCCTGTTATGCCTGGTGTTCTCCAGATCGAGGCAATGGCTCAGTGCGGAGGACTGCTTGTACTTAACACTGTTGAAGAGCCGGAACGTTGGTCAACATACTTCATTAAAATAGATGAAGTTAAGTTCAGACAGAAGGTTGTTCCGGGAGACACTTTAATATTCAAGGTTGACTTACTTGCCCCATTGCGTCATGGCATCTCTTCAATGAAAGGCTACGTGTTTGTTGGAGACCACATTGCGTCAGAAGCAACTTTTACAGCCCAGATAGTTAAAAACAAATAAGAAATATATCAAAAATGAATCAGATAAGTCCATTAGCATACATTCATCCGGAATCTCAAATTGGAGATAATAATATTATAGGACCTTTCTGCTGTATAGACAAAGATGTAGTTATTGGTGACAATAATATCCTGATGAACAGTGTGACAATACACAACGGTGCACGTATTGGCAATGAAAATGAGATATTTCCTGGAGCAAGCATTTCCACAAAACCGCAAGATCTGAAATATCGCGGGGAATCAACAACCTGTGAGATAGGCAATAAAAACAGTATAAGGGAAAATGTGACAATATCACGAGGCACAGCCTCAAAAGGGACAACAAAGGTAGGAAACAACAATCTGCTTATGGAAACAGTGCATGTTGCCCACGACTGCATCCTTGGTGATAATCTCATTATCGGCAATTCAACAAAATTTGCAGGAGAAGTGGTCGTTGACAGCAATGCTGTCATAAGCGGTGCTGTATTATGCCATCAATTCTGTCATATAGGCGGATATGTTATGATTCAGGGTGGAAGCCGTTTCAGCCAAGATATTCCGCCATATATTATAGCAGGAAAAGAGCCAATCAGATATGCCGGTATAAACCTTGTCGGACTCCGCAGAAGAGGCTTTTCCAATGAACTGATAGACCTTATCCATAACGCATACAGATTATTATATTCCAAAGGGATTCTGGCTGAAGGGATTCTGGAAATAAAAAGAAACATACAAATAACGAAAGAAATACAATACATCATAGATTTTGTAGAATCATCAAAACGTGGGATCATTCGCTAAATGAATACTCTCATTGTTATTATAGGACCGACAGGTATTGGTAAGACAAAAGTTGCAATAGAAGTTGCAGAACACTTTAATATTCCGATAATCAATGCGGATTCACGGCAGATGTATGCAGAAATACCCATTGGAACTGCGGCACCTACCAAGGAACAACAGACGAGAGTAAAGCATTTTTTTGTAGGAAACCTTCATATATCAGATTATTATAACGCTTCAATGTTTGAAGCTGACGTAATGGCTCTCTTAAATGATATGTTTCAAGAGAATTCTATTGCACTTATGAGTGGTGGCAGTATGATGTATATAGATACTGTATGCAATGGCATTGATGACATACCGACAATTGACGACACCACAAGAAAAAGAATGAAAGAACGCCTTGAAACCGAAGGGCTTGAGGCTCTTGTGGACGAGCTGAAAACACTTGACTATGACCATTGGAAACTTATAGATAAAAAGAATCCCCGCAGAGTAATCCATGCACTCGAGATATGTCATATGACAGGAAATACCTATTCGTCATATCTGAAGAGACAACGAAAAGAACGTCCTTTCAACATTGTTAAGGTAGGACTTACTGCAGAGCGTGAGTACATTTATAACCGTATCAATACAAGGGTTATAGATATGTTAAGTCAAGGATTTCTTGAAGAAGCAAGACGTGTTTATCCTTACAGACACTACAATTCATTAAACACAGTAGGTTATAAGGAACTGTTCGAATATTTTGACGGTAATATCTCTCTGGATGAGGCGATACGCCGAATACAAAGCAACACACGCCGCTATTGCAGAAAACAGCAGACATGGTTCAAGCGCGACAATACAGTCAGATGGTTTGCCCCACACAATATTAAAGAAATCATAAATTATATAGAAAATAATCTATGTGAATAAACAAATTTTGTACATTTGCACAAAATCATAATCAATAATGAACATATTTAAGAACATTCTGCAATGGTGTAGACAGTCTGTCACATCGATTTTCAAATGGTACAGAAACTTATATAAAAACAAAGCATGGTATATAAAGGCCGCCGTCGGACTTGCGTCATGCATAATTGCATTCATCATATATTTGGGTATGGTGGATCTGAACTTTCTCTGGCTTTTCGGAAAATCGCCAGGATTCTCTCAAATAAAGAATCCCAGCACTAATCAGGCGTCCGAAATATACAGTGCAGGCGGTGTTCTGATTGGCAAGTTTTTTAACGAGAACAGAACTCCGGTAAAATATGAGGATGTAAATCCGGCATTCTGGAAAGCGCTCATCGATACCGAGGACGAACGTTTCTACAGTCATCATGGAATTGACGTGATAGGTCTTTTTGCCGCTGCCAAGGATGCCATACTGAGGAATGATGCACGTGGAGCTTCCACGATAACCCAGCAACTTGCCAAGAATATGTTCAGGGTACGCACCCAATACTCCACCGGGTTGTTGGGAAAGATACCAGGCGTAAGAATGCTTATAATGAAAAGCAAGGAATGGATCATCGCCACAAAGATAGAATTTCTTTACGATAAGAAAGACATTCTTACCATGTATGCCAATACGGTAGACTTCGGCTCCAACGCATTCGGTATAAAGACTGCATGCAAGACATACTTTAACACCACACCGGCAGACATCACGACAGAACAGGTCGCCGTGCTTGTCGGTATGCTGAAGGCAACAACCTATTATAATCCCATAGCCAATCCCGATAATAGTCTGAAACGCCGTAACATAGTTCTTAACAACATGGTGAAGCACGGTGACATAACGCGTGTGGAATATGACTCTCTGTGTCAGATACCAATCAAGCTGAACTATAGTGTCGAGGGCAACTATGACGGTCAGGCCCTATATTTCCGCGAGGCGGTTGCCAACTATTTGAGAGACTGGTGTGACGAGAATAATTATGATTTGTACAACGATGGTCTCAAGATATACACAACAATAGACACGCGCATGCAACGCTATGCCGAACAGGCGGCATTGAAACAGATGAAGATTGTACAGCGCAACTTCAATAATCATTGGGGAAAAGAAGATCCATGGAGAGACGAGAGACATCAGGTCATTCCTAATTTTATAGAGGACATCGCCAAGAAACAACCTGTATATAAGAATCTACTTGCGAGGTTTCCAAACAATCCGGACTCTATAACATACTATCTTAACAAACCTCATAAAGTCAAACTGTTTGACTATGACAAAGGAGTAATCGAAAAAGAAATGTCCACAATGGACTCCATACGTTACATGGTAAGATTCATGCACTGCTCGTTTGTGGCAATGGAACCTCAGACAGGAGCGGTTAAGGCATGGGTAGGAGACATTGATTTCAACTCATGGAAATATGATAAGGTAACAGCCATGAGACAGCCCGGTTCAACGTTCAAGCTTTTTGTATACACCGAGGCAATGAACCAAGGGCTCACACCGTGTGATAAAAGAAGGGACGAGTATTTCAGTATGGAGGTATATGACAAGCAGAAAAAAGATGTCGTGAAATGGACTCCGTCAAATGCAAATGGATATTTCACAGGAGACTCCATGCCGTTAAAGAGCGCATTCGCAAGAAGCATCAATTCCATTGCCGTCAGACTTGGACAGGAGATGGGCATAAAAAGAATCATTGAAACAGCAAACAAGATGGGTATTCAAAGTCCGCTTGATGATGCACCGTCGCTTGCACTCGGCTCAAGCGATGTTAATCTTCTGGAGTTGACCAATGCATATTGCACTGTTTCGAACGATGGCAAACATGTCGCACCTGTACTTGTTGTGAAAATAATAGACAAGGATGGCAAAGAAGTTTACACCTGTCCTACTGAAGAAACACAGGTCATTCCGTATAAGTCCGCATTCCTTATGCAACAGATGCTCCTCGGAGGACTGAGAGAACCGGGAGGTACTTCACAAAGTCTATGGGGATATGTCGGAAAATACAACGATACAGAATGGGGCGGCAAGACTGGAACGTCAAACAATCATTCTGACGCATGGTTTATGGGTGTAAGCCCGAAACTCGTTGTTGGAGCCTGGGTAGGTGGAGAATACCGAAGCATACACTTCCGTACGGGCGCGCTCGGACAAGGAAGCAGAACGGCATTGCCTATATGCGGATACTTCCTTAGTTCCCTGCTTTCCGATCCGGCTTTTAAACAATATCACGCAAAGTTCGGTAAGCCCAAAGACAGTGATATTTCTTACAGTATGTACAATTGCCCGAGTTACTATGCCACGGCAAAAACAGACACTCTGGAAACAGACAGTACTGAGGTTACAACCGAAGTAACAGAGAACAGTGAAACTCCTGTAGAAAATGTAAAACATAGCAACTTGAGTAGTGGAAGTAATAATAACAAGGAAAACCATAAAGATAATAAAAAAGAGAAAAAAGAACTGCGTCCGGTTAAAGAGGAGGAAGTAAAGCTTGAGGATTTATAGCACATGGATATAATGATTTGAGTGATACATGAGTTATAATAAACAGAACTTGTCGTTAAACACAATCAATTCATTATAAATCCTCCACATTTCGGATGCTGTCAAACAACCTGTTTCCCGCTTTTGTCGAAGATATAGCTGTATACGTCTGGCAAAAGCGGGAAACGGTATAAAGATGTCACTGCTGTATGGAAATAAATGGATGACAGGCATATATGTAAGTATGTCGAACTGAATAACGCAATTCTGATTACAACATCTTAACTCAGCAACAAAATGAACGAATCATCTCAGACAATATATATAAATGAATCCGGCATAGTGGTACTCGAAATAGAAAAGGATAAAAGAATTCCGATGATGATAGACACATTATTGGATATATGGAAATCATCTGTACGTGCGAGCCATCATTTTCTCACAGAAGACGACATCATTCGCCTTACACCACAAGCCGAAGATGCATTGCGTGGAATAGAAACCCTATGGGTGATGGAAGACCGGCAGCGTCCGGTCGGTTTTATGGGTATTCAAAACCGTAAAATTGAGATGCTATTTCTCCATCCGGACTGTTTCAGGAAAGGATTGGGTAAGGTTTTCATCAGAATTGCATTTGATAAATTGGACATAGAGTTTGTTAATGTCAATGAACAGAATCCTAATGCCCGTAGATTCTACGAACACATGGGGTTCAAGGTGTTCAAACGCAATGAGTTTGACGACGCAGGGAATCCGTTTCCAATTCTTGAAATGAAACGACATTAACGGATGCTCCCGCATCACTCTATATTTAAGAAGACTTATTATCGTTATATACGATAGACACCAATTAATAAGCCCTGTTTTCTTCTCGTAATAAACATAGAACTTAGCCTGTCATAATTTCCGAAGTAGATGCATTCATATGTTCAGAATAGAGCGGCATATCTTTTAAAATGAAAATTTATACATAACGGGAAGTAAAAAATATTGACAAAAATATTTCTCAAAACAGAATCGGAAACATTGTATGGTGGTTACCTATATATATTTTCGTATATCCCAGATTACCGAATATTTGTTCCCGAAATGCCCAAACTGGCTTTTTGATATACGGAAACAGCGACACGCAGTCATGAAAATGCCTTTTACGCACTGCAAAACGGTACATGTCATCACCCCAAACGGGCTTTTCCGCAACACTGGAAAGGCTTTTTCGTAAAGCGGAATCAGCTGTTCCGTGATACACAAATACGTAAACCGCTGTATATCAAATAATTTCACAAAATGCTCAAAACCAGCGTATTTTCACCGGAAATGCCGTTCGCGAATAAATAGAGCGGTATCATGAGGTTGGCATTGTTTATTTTGTCACATGTATTAATACGGAATGCACATAACGGAATATTCCATACGGTGATATCGGGCAACCTACGCGTCATACGATTTTTCATACTGCGGAGGCGCAAAGGATGCATATACAAAAAGCGCGGCAAACAAAGTGATGACCAAAAAACACAGTACAAAAAATGCGCAGCATATAAAGTAGAGACGCAAAATTTTGCGTCTCACAAGCTGGAAACGCTATTACAACACGCTGATTATAACAGGAATTAATTGCGCATACCTCCTCGGGAGACGCAGGATTTTGCGACTCTACTGGCATACGCCATTGTAATAGCACAACATTATTCACACTTTTATTGCGCTGCATGCTAAAAGTAGAGACGCAAAATTTTGCGTCTCACAAGCAACAAACGCAATGAAAACACGCTGATTATAACTGAGATAAATTGCGCATGGCTCCATGGGAGACGCAAAATCTTGCGTCTCTACTGGCTGACGCCACCAATATGCATGGTGGAAACAGGAAACCAACCTCACCGCCTTGTGACACTCAATAAAAAAGGTGAGGACATACGAGCATGCCCCCACCCTGCTATAACTATTTTATAGAGTGTTTTCCGACGGTTATCTTATTATCACTTTCTTCGCCGTACCGTCAGTGTATCTTATAATGTTGATGCCTTTCTGCGGAGCGTTCAGTTTTATACCGTTGATGGTATATATAGCCTGAATCTCTTTCTCAAATACATTCTTGACTGTGCTTGTTATATCCGTTGCCACATTATGTCCTGTTTTGGATATAGCAAGAATGGTAGGCCAGCTGTAAGAGTCTGTCTTAAACGATACTGACTTCACTTTCTTGTTACGGTCTGTAGGCAGTGTATACTCATAAAGACGGAATTTGTAATTATTGTCAGGTACATCTTCAGTGAAGAAACCTGGTATAGTTGTAGTGGGTATTCTAATTATACCATATACAGCCTCGTCTCCTGAAGGATAATAATTGTACCAGTTATCCGGACTGAATACAGATGTGCTGCTTGCTGTGCCATCATCATAATTGGCTGTTACTTCAACATCAGACTGCCCGCCGGTGGAAGTCATCAGGAAATAAAGCTCTGAACACTTCTCCGGATTGTCAAATACAAGGTCATGGCTTACACCGCTTTCATTCAATACGAGTGCGTTGTTCTGAGCATAGTCCGCCAATTTGAATTCCTTGCCTGAAGCAGTCTTTACAATGTGGTTGTCACCGGCAATAGCTCCACCCTCCTGAACAGAAGTGGTGTAGAACACCCATCCTTGCATATCGAGATATCCGTTGGTGGATTTTGCACAAGGCTTGCTCTCAGCAATGACATCATAATTGAATCCTGTAACAGACACAGGACCTGTTACAGGCACCGCCTCTGCAAACTGCTCGAATGCCTCCACCTCAGCGAGTGTGGGATAGAAGTAAGGATTGAGCGTGCATACTATGGCGAGATACTTGCAGCTCTTGTACTCCGGCAGGATATACTCAAGTTCGGAAACCTTGTCGAGACCGGCGAAAGTCTTCACTTCCGTGAGGTTGGTGAGGTCGTTGCCCATCATGATACTTATCTCGTTGTTGGCGGCTCCGCTCTTTCCGTTGTCGTTCTCAGCCTGGTTCTCGCCCGGGATATATATCTTCACCTTAGAGATGTTCCAGTTCTTGCCTTCCGGAGCGGTGAATATGGTCCAGAAGTCTTTCTTGAACATAGACGGCATCTCTATCTCACCGCAACCCTCGTCTGTGGTGTTGCCGTCGGCAAGAGTACCGGTCTTTAACTCATCAAACTCAGCCTCGAACGAGTAGTCTGACTTATAATGACGCAATGTGGCTTCTGTTCCGGCAAGCACGTTGGGCTGCTCGTCAGTATCGATAATTACATTTACTACACGCTCTTTATACAATTCACCGTTGTTAATCCGGATAGTCACTTTGTCCTCTCCCATTATTTTCCCGGCTGTTACCGGCACTGTAAACGTACCTTCTGGTTCATTCTCGGTTATCTCGCCTACAATCACATTGTTCTTCCCCGCAACCGCACTACAACTGAACTGCTCAGCACGTTCGTCACCGTTTAGATTGTATTTCACCACAATGTTCTTTGTCTCCCCGGCATTAAGTTTCAGTTCTGCAGGCTGCATCTCTACAGTGAGGTTGTTGTCGTCCTTTCCAAACACCTCGAACTCCCATATGCGGAGTGTTCCGCTTACATGCGGAGATAGGCGTACGTATCGAGCCTTATAAGGAGCTATGTAGTCTGTCTTGATTGACTCGCTCTCGCGGTCCTCCTCATCCACCACTGTCGTCCAGTGCTCACCGTCGTCAGACAACTCGATGGTGTACGAACGGATTTGGTCCACTCCGCTTTCCGGACCGGAATTGCCGTCGAATATCTTGAAACCATAGACAAGATATGCACCTTCAAGGTCGAATATCACCCAGTTGTCAGCACTCACGTTGCACCACTTGTCGCTTGTACTGTTAGGACGCTCCACGCCGTCAATAATCTTGGACGGCACTTCGGTTGAGTTTGTAGAACCACTAAACGATACCACAGTTTTATTCATAACCACGTTATATACCTCTTTCTCCTCACCGGCTTCCATCACATCAAGTACCTCTTTCGTAGTTGTGGATGTACCAACGGCATTTGTCGCCTCTACCGTGACGCTCTGACGTCCGCTCTTCAAGCCTTTTACAGTTATCCTGCTGTCGGTCAGCGAGCCGTCTACGAGCTCCAGTCCTTCCGGAAGAGTCCACTTCCATGCGGTTGGCTTGCCTGTTCCCTTTGCGGTGATTGTGGCTGTCTCGCCCACGTTGATGTAGCTCTTGGAGAGTTTGAATGTCACGGTAGGAAC
>ERZ780208.2980-NODE-2980-length-10925-cov-6.441582_pt1 | contig 10925 bp, 4 predicted proteins | sample MGYA00511167_ERZ780208 | MGnify/ENA primary metagenome ERZ780208 (study PRJEB29588, sample SAMEA2159202) | human gut metagenome | biome: human gut; feature: human-associated habitat; material: faeces | place: Denmark | collected 2008/2010 ... | reverse complement strand
TGGACGCCATGGCGGAGAACGACTCTGCGGCGGAAACCACCCAGCCCACCGGGCATCAGCCCGATGATATGGTGACCATCCTCGTGGAGCTGGAGCGCGCTCCCGTGCTGGAGGGCTTTGCCGCGAAGAAAACGGCTTCCACCAGCTCTGCCGGTGCGGAGATCGCCGCCTATCTTGCCGGCGGCCGCGCGGAGAAACAGGATGCCGCCATTCGCCGGGATCAGAAAAAGGTCTTTGCCGAGATCCAGGCGGCCCAGCCCGCCGCTCTCCAGGCGGAGGGCACCCGCACTGCCGGCGCCCCTGAGCTGATGGAGCAGTGGACGGTGCTCTTTAACGGCATGGCCGTCCGCGCCCCCTATGGCATGCTGGATACCATCCGCAGTCTGAAGGGCGTGAAGTCCGCCCATGTGCAGCATGTTTACAGTCAGCCCGCCTCTCCGGCCACCAATGCCGGTGTGGCAGGCTACAGCTATGACATGGTCCACCTGCAGGAGGTCTGGAACAAGGGCTACACCGGCAAGGGAATGCTGGTGGCCGTGGTGGATTCCGGCCTGGACATGGAGTATTCCAGCTGGTGGAGCGATGAGGAGGGCGCCAACGTCACCGGTCTGCGCCGGGTCCACGAGGCCTTCCGGGACGACTCCTTCTACTCCCAGCTCAGCAACAGCGACCTGCGCTATACCAAGGAGTCCCTGCTGGCCTTCCTGAACGGCCGCCAGCTCAATGCCAATAGGCTGAGCCCCGCCTCCAACGAGGCCATGTACAAGACCCGCAAGGTCCCCTTCGCCTTTGACTACGCCGGAGACGCCGACCCCTATACCGGCGAGATCATCAGCGGCGACGTCAACGTCCGCAACAGCGGCAGCAACCACGGCACCCACGTCTCCGGCACCGTGGCGGGCTTTGTCCAGAGCCAGGAGGGCGAGGTCCTCTTTTCCGGCGTAGCCCCCGATGCCCAGCTGATGATGATGAAGGTCTTTGCCGACGGCGGCAACTCCGGCGCCACGGAAAGCGCCATTCTCAACGCCCTGGAGGACGCCATGACCCTGGGCGCCGACGCCGTGAACCTGTCTCTGGGCTCCGACAACGGCTTTGCCTATGACGACACCGCCATCCACGGCGTTTATGCCCGGCTGGAGCAGGCCGGCGTCATCCTGATGACCGCCGCCGGCAACAGCGAAAACTCCCCCGCCCAGGGCAATGAGCGGGGCGGCCTGAACCTGGCGGAGGACCCGGATATCTCCATGATGTCCTCTCCCGCCGTCTACCCCTCCAACCTGGCGGTGGCCTCCATCAACAGCACCATCAACATGCAGAGTGTGCTGAGCTGGACCGACGCCCAGGACCAGAGCCATACCGTTCCCTTCTCCGACCCCAACGAAGTGGCCATGAAGCGGAAGTTCCCCGAGAGCCAGAGCTTCGTTGTGTATGACGCGGGCTACGGCACCTACATGGACTACTACAACGCCGGATTCAGCAACGGCTACAACGGCGGCAAGACGGGTATTGCCCTGGTCAAGCGCGGCAGCGCAGACGGCAGCACCCTCTCCTTCGCCGACAAGATCAACAATGCCAGCAGCTTCTCCGGCACCAACTACATGGGCGAGAGCTACGGCGTGCTGGCTGTGCTGGTTTATGACAGCGACCCCGCCGCCACCACGCTTATCAACATGAACACGGACAACACCTCGCTGACCTCCGCCTTTATTTCCGGCGTGGACGGCGCGGCCATGATCGATGCGCTGAACGCCGGGCAGGAGGTCCGCATCACCGTTCACCAGCAGGACCAGCTGTCCGACTGGGAGGAGGGCGGCCAGATGTCCTCCTTCACCTCCTGGGGCAGCGGCTCCGGACTGGAGCTGAAGCCCGAGATCACCGCCCCCGGCGGCAACATCTGGTCCACCGTGATGGACAGCAGCTATGTGGAGGGCGCCGGGAAGTACGATGACTATACCGGGTCCTACAGTCTGATGAGCGGCACCTCCATGGCGACGCCCCATATGGCGGGCCTGGCCGCGCTGGTGGAGCAGTATGTCAAGTCCCAGCATCCCCAGCAGGACGCCGCCGCCAGCGCCGACCTGACCAACCATCTGCTGGTGAGCACCGCCGTGCCCCAGCAGGAGAACGGCGTATACGTCTCTCCCCGCCGCCAGGGCGCCGGCCTTGTGAACGCAGCCGCGGCCATTTCCACCCCTGCCTACATCGATGTGGACGGCAAGCTGGTGGGCAAGCTGGAGCTGGGCGACGATCCCGGCTGGAGCGGCAGCTATGATCTGGACTTCCGGGTGGAGAACCTGGGCAGCGACACCCTGAGCTACAGCATGAAGGCCGTGCTTCTGCGGCCGGATACCGCAGAGCAGGACGGCAAGACCATGGTCCTTGCCAGCGATGTGCTGATCCGTGAGGTGGATCTGGGCAGCGTCAGCGTGCCCGCCGGCGGCACACAGGTCAGCCGGACCGTTTCCCTCACCGCTTCCGACATCGCCGCCATCCGCGACCTGTTCCCCAACGGCAGCTATGTGGAGGGCTTTGTGATCCTCACCGCCGCCGACGGCTCCGCGCCTCAGATCGGCATGCCCCTGCTGGCCTTCCTGGGCGACTGGACCTCTGCCCCCATCCTGGACCGCGCCAACTGGTTCGACGAGCCCCAGGACGGCGAAAACGTGATGAACAACGACTGTACCCTGGGCGTCAACGTGGTGGGCAGTACCATCCGCAGCGCCGGGGAAGTGGTGAACTTCCTGAACCTGGGCCAGAACATCTTTGATACCGACATTGCCGCCGAGAGCAAGCAGACAGTTTTCCACCAGGAGAACTTTGCCATCTCCCCGGACGGCAGCGGCTATTTCGACGCCATTGACGACCTTGAGCTCTATCAGCTGCGGGATGCCAAGCTCTTTGTCACCGAGGTCCGGAACAAGAACACCAACGAGCTCTATTTCCGCACCTTCAACACCTATGTGCCCCGCAGCGTCTATCAGGCCGGCTACGGCGTGGTCCTGCCCATGTCCCTTTACTACTTCACGGATGCCTGGGACGGAACGGACCTGAACGGCGACGTCCTGCCCAACGGCACCCAGTGCGTTTACACCATTACCGCCTATGGCGAGGGTGACTACGGCGACACCGTGGACAATGAGGAGCTGGGCCGCCCGGTGACGGACTTCGAGTCCTTCGTGGACGGCAAGGAGCCCACCTTCAACGGCCACAAAATGGACAAGACCGGCGACGTGCTCTCCTTCGACGTGCTGGTGGACACCCAGGCCCCCAAGCTGGAGAACAACGCCGTGACCTTCTATCAGAAGGATGGCCGCACCTATATGCAGGGCACCGTCTATGACGAGGACGGCTCCCTGGCCTCCGTGGCGGTCCACGCCCAGGTGAGCCGGACCTATACCGACTCCACCGGCCGGGAAATCACCGAGTACAACATCGATCTGCTGAATCCCCTGTATTCCCAGAGCATTTATGACGCCGATACCCACACCTTCACCTTCACCGCAGATGTGACGGAGTATCGCGGCAGCTACAACTGGACCGGCAACGTGTATCTCTCCTGCGGCGACTATGCGGCCAATGACCGCACCTATGCCATCAAGGTGGACGCCTCCCAGGGCCTGACCCTGTCCCAGACATCCGCCCGCCTGCACCCCGGCCAGAGCTTTGACCTCAGCGTGAACAACAACACCGGCTCCACGGCGCCCATCACCCGCACCTCCAGCAACCCCGAGGTGGCCACGGTGGATGAGTTCGGTCATGTGGTGGCTGTGGCTCCCGGCCAGGCCATCATCACCGTGTCCAACGGCACCTACTCCGCCCTGTGCGTCATAGCGGTGGAGGCATCCTCCACGGAGGTGAAGGACTTCAAGCTGTCCATGGACCACTTCTCCGGCCTGAAGCCCAACGGCGCCATCACCGTCCGGGTGGTGGACCTGCAGCCCGCCGATGTGGAGATCTATCAGAATCAGTGGCTGGTATATGAGGACGACGAGGACTGGGCGGGCCTGGTCAGCGTCTCCCAGAACAGCAGCGACGCGCTGGAGGGCCTTATCGACCTGAACTATCAGGCCTCCGCGGACAAGATCCCCTCCGGAACCGGCCATCTGGACGTCACCATCAACGGTGTTACCCGGACCATGACCTTTGACTGGGAGGACGTCTATCAGACCTCCGACCAGGAGGACCTGCAGTCCGACGCCTACTACAACGAGCAGACCTATTACGTCACCGCCGGTGAGACCGCCAGCCTCATCGCCCGGTATCGCCAGACCCACTCCTTCTCCGATGTGAAGCTGTACACGGCCCAGGGGTATGTTTCCGGCGGCAGCGACAATCCCACCACCGCCGCCACCGGCCTGGTGCTGGACGGCCCGGACTTTGTCCTCTCCGGCAGCGAGCCCTGGCGCGGCAGATTGGTGAACACCGAGGGCTATGCCCTGCCGGAGTCCATCCATGTGGTTTACCGCTATGATTACGGCTATGAGTATGAGCTGACGGAAAACGCCATGTACAATGGCTATACCTATGACCGTACCACCGGCGATATCGTCGTGTCCGCCCCCTACGGCTCCTCCACCACGGTGGTGATCCGGGCAGACGGCACGGAGAAGGCCGGTAATCCGGCGGGTGCCCTCTCCGGCGTCACCTATGACCGTCCCGACAGCACCTACGGTCCCTTCAACTGGACGGTGACGGAGGGCGGCGGCAAGCTGGAGACCGCCGAGGACGTCAACGTTAACGGCACCCGCAAGAACGTTGCCTATTACACCCCCTCGGAGCCCGGCGTCAGCTATCTGACCGCCACCACCAAGGACGGGCAGTATCATGTGAACTTCGCCGTGGTCTGCCTGCCGGTGCAGGCCAATACCCTGCGCCTGGATGATACCCGGGCCACCCTGCATCCCCTGGAGACTCTGGCGCTGAACGCGACGCTGACTCCTACCCCCACCCGGGCGGAGGACGCCGCGCTGACCTGGACCTCCTTCAACCCCGAGGTAGCCACCGTGGATGAAAACGGCGTTGTCACCGCCCACAAGCCCGGCTACGCTTACATCAAGGTGTCCACCGATATCAACACCAGCGTCACCGCCTACTGCGTGGTGGAGGTATTGCCTGGTCAGGGCTATACCGTGACTCTGGACGCCAACGGCGGCATGGTGAAGACCGACTCCGTCAGCGTCCAGTACGGCATAGCTGTGGGCCAGCTGCCTGTGCCCGTCCGTGAGGGCTATACCTTCGACGGCTGGTATGACGAAAACGGTGCGCAGTACACCGAGGACACCATATATGCCATCGCCGGAGACGCCACCCTCACTGCCCACTGGACCGCCAATATCTACGAGATCACCCTGGACGCCAACGGCGGCGTCACCGACGTGGCCCTGGTCCAGGTGACCTTCGGCCAGGCCGTGGGCGCCCTGCCCACACCTATCCGGGAGGGCTATGTGTTCCTGGGCTGGTTCGACGAGGTGGGCAGCCGCTATGATGCTTCCACCGTCTACAGCACAGCCGATGGTGTGACCCTCACCGCCCGCTGGGGTCAGGAGGACAGCACCTTCACCATTACCCTGAACGCCAATGGCGGCAAGGTGGAGCCCTCTGCTCTGGCGGTGGTATACGGTCAGGCTGTGGGCACCCTGCCCGTACCCACCCGGGAGGGCTATACCTTCGGCGGCTGGTACGACAAGGACGGCAACCGCTACGACGCCTCCAGCGTGTACAGCGTCAAGGGTGACACGACCCTGACGGCCCGCTGGATCGAAAACAGTGTCCAGACCGGCGACGGGTTCCCCATCTTCCTGCTGAGCGGCGCGATGATGGCGGCTTCAGCAGGCGCTGTGATGCTCCTGCTGAAGCGGCGGAAGCTCATGGGCGAATAAACAGACCGGAAGTGCTTCTGCACAGGCTGTTATAAAAGGCTCTCCGGCACATGTGCGCCGGAGAGCCGGGAAACGAAACAAGCCAAGGCCGGCAGGTCAATGGCCTGCCGGCCTTCAGCTTGTCAAAAATCCTTAATGGGACATTTTCCGCTGGGGAGCGGCTCCATCAAAGCGCTGCGGACACGGGCGGAGTGAATCCGCCCTTCGGCAAGGTTTTGCCGGGCAAAACGCTTGGGACGCGGCTGCGCCGCGGGGGAAAAGCAGCAGGGGAGCCGACTCAGGGACCGGCAGCTTACCGTTCCTCGCGGAAGTAGCTCAGGCCCAGGCTTGCAGGCGGCTGCTTTTCCTTGTTGTTCCGCAGGCTGGAGATCACCAGCACCACCACGGTGACCACATAGGGCAGCATCTTGTACAGCTCCTTCACGGCCATCTGGGCGCCGGTGGGGATGTACAGATACAGAATGTACAGGCCGCCGAACAGGATGGAGGCCAGGACGCTGACATTGGGACGCCAGATGGTGAAGATCACCAGGGCGATGGCCAGCCAGCCGCGGTCGCCGAAGGCGTTGTTGGACCACACGCCGCTGGCGTAGTCCATCACATAGTACAGGCCGCCCAGGCCCGCGATCATGCTGCCGATGCAGGTGGCCAGGTACTTATACCGGGTGACGTTGATGCCGGCGGCGTCGGCGGTAGAGGCGCTTTCACCCACGGACCGCAGGTGCAGACCGGGCCGGGTGTGCTTCAGGAAATAGGACGTCAGCAGAGCCAGGATAATGGCCAGATACGCCAGGAAGCCATAGGACAGGAAGATCTGGCCGAACCAGCCCAGACTCTTGGCAAAGGGCAGGGACTTGGCAAAATAGCCGCTGGTGGCGGACAGGGCGATGGAGGGAACCTCGCTGCCGGTGAGCTTGATCAGGGAGCCGCCGAAGAAGTTGCCGATGCCCACGCCGAAGGTGGTCATGGTCAGGCCGGTAACGTTCTGGTTGGCCCGGAGGGTCACCGTCAGGAAGCAGTACAGCAGGCCCATCAGCAGAGAGCCCAGCAGGGAGCACAGCATGGGGATCAGAATGGCCAAAAAGCCGCTCATTTGGTCGGCGGGCACGGCCTGCTCATAGAAGAACGCGCCGATGACGCCGCAGATACCGCCCACATACATGATGCCGGGGATACCCAGGTTCAGGTTGCCGGACTTCTCGGTGAGGATCTCGCCGGTGCTGCCGTACAGCAGGGGGATACCCTGCATGACCGCGCGGGGGATGAAGGATACAATATCAAAATCAAACATTTTCTCACGCCTCCTTCTTTCCGGAAGTACGGAACTGGACCTTATAGTTGATGAAGAACTCACAGCCGATGATGAAGAACAGGATGATGCCCGTCAGGATATCGGCGAAGGAGCGGTTCAGACCGAAGGCCGTGGAAATCTCGCCTGCGCCGCGGTTGAGCACCACCAGCAGCAGGGACACGAAGATCATGATAATGGGGTTGAATTTCGCCATCCAGGACACCATAACGGCGGTGAAGCCGCGGCCGTCCACGATGGTGGTGGTCATGGTGTGGTCGGTGCTGGAGGTCAGCAGCAGACCGATGAGGCCGCACAGTGCGCCGGACAGGGCCATGGTCCGGATAATGACCCGGTCCACCTTGATACCGGCATAGCTGGCGGTGCGGCGGCTCTCGCCCACCACGGCGATCTCATAGCCCTGCTTGCTGTAGTTCAGATAAATGTACATCAGACCCGTCATCACGGCTACCACCAGAATGGCCAGCAGATACTTCTGGTTGCCGATGGTGGGCAGCCAGCCGGCCTGGGAGTCCTGGTTGATGATGCCGATCATACTGAATCATGGTGCTCATGCCTGATCATCTCCCTTCATTAAAATATAGACATACCACAGCAGCATTGCTGCCGCACATACACCTATGAGTGCAATTAGCATTTGCATAAGATTCATCCTCCTTTTTTGCTGTCCCCAATATCATAAAACCTTTCCTCTAAAAATGGCATTAGTCATCTTTTGTGCGTTTAAAGATGAAATAAAGATTACAACCAACCCAAAAGCCATGCCATAGGAAAGGCGATAACGATCGTACTGATACAGACACACGCCAAAACCAGTAAGGGCATTCCAACAAAGATGGAGATGAAGCCAAGTAGCGGATGATGCCAAATAAAGCGCTCCGCTTTTGCGTCAAATCTCTGTTCAAATCTTCTCGCCGCATTTGTAATGCTCATAATTGTTCACCTCATTTCTTTCTTGCAAGGCCATAATACCGCTTAAAGTATTAAGTGGGGAAAAGGGTCCTGCAATCGAAACTAAGACTGTATAAGTCTTTAAGAAAAAAGAGTCAGACCCGGAAGAGGACTGACTCATTCATATAATGATTTTGAAATTGTATTTTCGAGAAGAGAATACCCTTGACAAATCTCGTCTCAAAGGGCATTTCTGACGAAGTTTGCTAAGGAAAAAGGCTTTCGGAACCTTGAGTATTTTGTGGATGACGGGTACTCCGGCGCAAACTTTCAAAGACCAGATTGGCAGCGCATGATGGCCATGGTTGACGAAGGCAAGATCGGTATCGTCATAGCCAAAGACATGAGTCGGATCGGGCGTAACTATCTGGAAGTAGGAATGTACACCGAGATTACATTTCCGCAGAACAATGTCCGCTTCATTGCAGTCAACAGTGGTGTGGATAGTGCCAACCAGAGCGACAACGAGTTTGCTCCCTTTTTGAACATCATAAACGAGTTCTATGTTAAGGACGGCAGCAAAAAGGTACGGGCATCCTTAAAGCTGAAAGGCGAGTCCGGTGAGCATCTGACCACCATACCGCCCTACGGCTATGTGAAAGACGCAGAAAACTCCGAGCAGTGGATTGTCGATGATGAAGCCGCACAGGTTGTCAAACGCATCTTTGCTTTATGCATGGATGGTAATGGTCCGACACAAATCGCCCGTATACTCAAAGAGGAACAAGTGCTGACACCTACTGTCTATCAGGACAAGCAGAAACGGAAAGTGCGCTGTGCTTTGCCCGACAATCCCTATGGATGGAACGACAGCACAGTATCGGGCATTCTGGAACGGATGGAGTATTGCGGACATACCGTAAACTTCAAAACGCACCGACAGTCTTACAAGATCAAAAAGACCATCGAGAATCCGCCGGATCAATGGAAGATCTTCCGCAACACGCACGAAGCCATTGTGGATGAGGAAACCTTTGATCGGGTGCAGGAGCTTCGCCGAAACAAGCGCAGACCGGCTAAGACGGGCAAGAGCAATTTATTTTCCGGTGTTGCCTACTGTGCCGATTGCGGAGAAAAGCTGTACTACTGCACCACGCAAAACTTTGAGGAGCGGCAAGATCACTTTGTTTGTTCTACCTCTCGGAAGAAAGGCAAAGATGTGTGTGGAACACACTTTATCCGTGCAATGGTATTGGAAAAGGGTGTACTGAAATTCCTGCAAATCCTTCTTTGGTACATATCCGATTGCGAGGACTTGTTCCGTGAAAAACTCGGCGCCAAGCGTAAAGAAGAATTCAAAAAAGAGCTGGCTGCAAAACGCAGACAGCTCACACAGGCACAGCGCAGGATCGAGGAACTTGACCGACTGTTCAAGCGGATTTATGAGGACAATATTTCGGGCAAGATCAATGACAGCCGCTTTCAAAAGTTGTCTGCTGATTACGAGAAGGAGCAAGCAGAACTGACGGAAAAGATGCAGCTTTGGGAACAAGAGATTACCAAGCAGGAAGAAGAAGCGGAAAGCATCGAGCAGTTCATCCGCAGAGCAAAGAAATACCCAGAACTGACGGAACTGACACCGGCAGTCCTGCATGATCTTGTGAATAAGGTATATGTTTGTGCTCCCGACAAAAGCAGCGGACATAGGGTGCAGGATGTACGGATCAGCCTCGCCTGTATCGGATTCCTGCCCGAAAGCATTATTACAGAAATGGTCAATCACGCAGTAAAAAGCAGAACAGCGTGACTTCACGCCACGCTGTTCTTACTAAACGCTATAAACCTGTCTTATTACGAGCTGCCTTCGGGCAGCCAATTTTTTCAGCCTGTATTTATACAGTCTCCTGCGCCTTCCCAAAATCGCACAGGTCCCGCAGGGTGCAGCCGCCGCAGTTGGGCCTTCGGGCCATGCACACGGCCCGGCCGTGAAGCACCATCCGGTGGCAGAAATCGCTGGACTCCTCCGGCGGGATGCACCGGCGCAGCTGCTGCTCCACCTTCACCGGGTCCCGGCTGCCGTCGGTAAGGCCCAGCCGCCCGGTGATGCGGATGCAGTGGGTGTCGCACACATAGGAGGGCTGGCCGTACACGTCCCCCAGAATCAGATTGGCGGTTTTTCGCCCCACGCCGGGGAGGGAGGTGAGGTCCTCCATATTGTCGGGAACCTTCCCGCCGAACCGCTCCAAAAGCTGCTGGGCGCAGGCCACCAGATCCTTGGATTTTCCATTGTAGAACCCGCAGGAGTGGATGTATTCGCCCACCTCTCTGGGGTCCGCCGCGGCGAAGGCTTCCAGTGTAGGAAACCGGGCGAACAGCGCCGGGGTCACCAGATTCACCCGGGCGTCGGTGCACTGGGCGGACAGCCGCACGGCGAACAACAGCTCGTAATCCTTCTGATATTGCAGGGAGCACAACCCCTCCGGGTACAGCTCCTTCAATTTTTCGATGACGCGCAGGGTGGACGCCTTGTACCGCATGGCGCACCTCCTATGTACAAGAATGGTGTTATTTTATCACGGATTCTGTGGAAATGAAAGAGAAAAAATCATAGCATTTTCCGGGCAGTTATGCTATAATACAATTTCAACATTTGACAGAAGGGAGGGACGCTATGCACCGGCCCTTAGCGGACGAGATCCGTCCGAAAACTCTGGATGAAGTTGTGGGTCAGCGGCACCTGCTGGCGCCCGGCGGTGTTCTGCGCCGCCTGATCGACGCCGGGACCGACGCCAACATGGTGTTCTACGGTCCATCCGGAACCGGGAAAACCACCGTGGCCAACATCA
>ERZ780208.2979-NODE-2979-length-10933-cov-2.637433_pt1 | contig 10933 bp, 10 predicted proteins | sample MGYA00511167_ERZ780208 | MGnify/ENA primary metagenome ERZ780208 (study PRJEB29588, sample SAMEA2159202) | human gut metagenome | biome: human gut; feature: human-associated habitat; material: faeces | place: Denmark | collected 2008/2010 ... | reverse complement strand
GCAAAGCCACGTTGGTGATGGCGTTGAGTTTTTCTTTGGGATTAAGTGTGGAATTGGTGCCCGAGATTCTTTCGCAACTGCCGGAAACGGTGAGAAACATATTCTCGTCCGGTATCACGACCGGTGGTGTCACAGCTATTTTGGCCAATGCCTTGATTCGTATTAAAGAATAGGTAGAAAGGAAAAGAACGGATTTGGGCAAGGGTAAAAACAACCGGATAGAGGAAGAACAGCGTACGGTAGAATTGATGATTCGTCTCTACTGCCGCTACAAGGAAGGCAACAGGACTTTATGTCCGGAGTGCCGTGAAATGTTGGATTATTCCCGTGCACGTCTATCACGGTGTCCCTTCCAGAAAGATAAGCGTACGTGCCGCCTTTGCACCATACATTGCTACCGTCCGGACATGAAGCGACGCATCCGGAAAGTGATGCGATATGCAGGTCCGCGTATGTTATGGTATCATCCCCTGATTGCTTTGCGGCATTTATGGCGGGAATATAGGGGATAAAGCTACGATTATTCAGAAGGTTTTTGATAGTAATAATACCACCAATACGTATTTCCGTACATGCGTCGGCATTGGTTCGAGCGTTCCGTTGCATGAGTATATTGCATACCGTAGTGGAGGAAGTCGTTCAAGTTTGTTTCTATTACGCTGTTTTTGTACGTAATGGCCGGAGTGGTATGCAAACGGTTATATAGAATGAGAGCCTCTTTGTAATGTAACGGGAGGTTGTCGTTCACTTCATGGCAACGTGGCAGTACGGTGACAAAAGCATCAAGGTTCTTATCCAACAGATAGGCGCAAAGCAAGTAGTCTTTTGCAGCAGCAGTGGCCGAAGGCCGTTGGGACAGAAGTTCGAGAAACTGAGTGTTGTCTTTCATATTTTTCCCCGGCTTTCCCCCTAAATGTTTGTATAAGGCCTTCGTCCAATCATGAGCGTAGGTTGTATCAGACAAACTGGGCAACAGGTCTTGGCTACCGTTATATTGAGGAAAATCGAAAAGCTTCTCGCCTAAAAGATTCTCACGGCTTAGTGCAAACATTCTCATGGCAGTCAGGCTCCGGTCTGTCTGCAATGATTTGGCTCCTACTTGCAACGCCAACGAGTCCTGCCCTTCGACGAGGTATCTCTCGGCTTTGAGCCGGTAGTGGTATACATCTTTCGTATTGGCTATGCTGTTAACCATGCAGAACTGCAACGCAAGCCATAGGAAATTCACCCATAGGAAGGAAAAAGCATTCTGTTTTCCGTTTTTACGGTCCGGGAAATGCAGAGCCATCCATGTCACAAGGATATACAAAAAAATACAGACCGTGAGCCATATCCAATTAGTGGACAATTGTACATTCCACCCTGTTTGAGGAACAATGGACGTAAGCAATCCCAACACGACGCACGACGGGAAATAATAGAGTGCATGGAAACGCAACGGATATACCATTATCCGCCGAAAAACTCCCTGTAATAACAGTAGCAGAAGGGTAATGATGACCGTTCCCCACAGCGGAGAATAGACGGTCTGCCCTTTCGACAACAAATGTTGTAGCCAATAAATCAGCCTGCATCACAAACAGGTAAAGCAGGGAGAACAAGGTGAAAAGAGAACCGCATACCCATGAAATCATGCGTGCGGTTCTTTTCTTATATGTCGGTTTGTACATCCGGAATCCAGTTTCAGTTTATTTGTTTTTACTCTTATTTATTTTCCGTCTTTTCATCTTCTTGCGCCCTACGGAGTACCATGGCAGAACGTGCCGGAAGATAGAGCTTGAGCCATCCCTTTCCATCACGGGCCAGAAGCGGGTCGAAGTTGGTCAAGTGGCGGAGGCTGTCATCATTCAATCCGTGTCCGCCGAATGCCGGCGCGTCAGTGTTCAGAATCACGTCGTAGGCTCCTTGAGGCACCATGAAGCCGTAATCCGTATACGAACGGGCATAGCTGAAGTTAAAGACAAATATGAGGTTATTACGGCTATAGGCCAATACCTGGTCGCCATCGTTATGCCAGATTTCCGTCACGGGAGATTTTTGGATATTTTTCTCCTTGCCGATAATATCCAACATCGCCTTGTCGAAGTCACCTAAGTAATGATAGCACAATTCTTTATTATCTACAAGATTCCACTGTCTCCGGGCATACTTGTGACTCCATCCGTTACCCTCACGCGGAAAATCAATCCATTCCGGATGACCGAACTCATTACCCATAAAGTTCAGATAACCGCCGTTAATGGTAGATGCTGTTAATAAACGGATCATCTTATGCAGAGCAATACCGCGATGTACGTTATAATTCTCGTCTCCTTTCTGGAAATGCCAATACATATCAGCATCTATCAGGCGGAATATAATTGTCTTGTCTCCTACTAAAGCCTGATCATGACTTTCGGCATACGAAATGGTTTTCTCGTCCTTGCGGCGGTTGGTCACTTCCCAAAACATACTGCTCGGTTTCCAATCTTCGTCTATTTTTTCTTTGATCGTCTTAATCCAATAATCAGGAATATTCATAGCCATACGGTAGTCGAAACCATATCCTCCGTCTTGGTAAGGTGCAGCCAGCCCCGGCATGCCCGATACTTCTTCTGCAATAGTGATAGCTTTAGAATTCACCTGATGAATCAGCTTATTGGCCAATGTAAGGTAACAAATTGCATTATCGTCCTGATTGCCATTAAAATAATCACCATAATTACAGAATGCTTCACCTAAACCGTGGCTATAATACAGCATGGAAGTCACACCATCAAAACGGAAACCATCGAAATGAAACTCTTCCAGCCAATATTTACAGTTGGACAATAAGAAGTGTATCACTTCATTCTTACCATAATCAAAGCACAATGAATCCCATGCCGGATGCTCACGACGCACACCGGGATAAAAGTATTGATTCGGATCTCCGGCAAAGTTGCCCAATCCTTCTACTTCATTCTTAACTGCATGAGAATGAACTATATCCATAATAACGGCTATACCCATTCTGTGAGCAGTATCAATCAGTTCTTTCAATTCCTCGGGAGTACCAAAACGGGAAGACGGAGCAAAGAAACTGGATACATGATAGCCGAAACTTCCATAGTAAGGATGTTCCTGAATGGCCATAATCTGAATACAATTATAACCGTCGGCTGCCACTCTTGGTAATATCTTCTCACGGAACTCATTATAAGTACCTACTTTCTCTTCATTTTGGGCCATACCAATGTGACATTCATAAATCATCAATGGATCTATTTTGGCACGGAATACTTTTTTTCTGAATTTATAAGGTTTTTCCGGTGCCCAAACCTGAGCACTGAATATCTTTGTCTGTTCGTCCTGAACAACACGAGTTGCCCATGCAGGAATCCGCTCACCTTCACCACCGTTCCAACGGACTTTCAATTTATACAAATCACCATGCTTTACAGCATTAGGATTGAGTTCCACTTCCCACACTCCGGGAGAATTCTTCACGCGATACATCCGATAATCGCCATTCTCTTTCCAACCATTGAAATCTCCAATAATATAGATTTCTTTCGCATTCGGTGCCCATTCACGGAACACCCATCCTCTTTTAGTACGGTGCAGACCAAAATAAAGATAACCGGTTGCAAAGTCAGAAAGTGTTGATTTGCCGTTTGTCAGTTCAAGTTCTTTGTCGATTGCATGCTGATGACGTCCTTCAATGGCAGCCGAATAAGGCTCCAGCCATGGATCACTTTCAATAATTCCTAATTTGGGAGTTGTATTTTCCATAATATGATAATTAATACTGTTAGTCATTTCCTTTATTTTACACCAATACTTTTACGATTACTTTTTTCACGCCATCCGGTGTGACCCCCGGAGCATGCGCGTCTTGAGGAAAGAAGATTACAAACATTCCCGGCTTTACAGGAATGTAGCTTTCAGCCAGCCCATGGTAAAAAGAAATATCTTTATCAGCATTATATTCAGCCTCAGGCAGATCCTCACGAGGAGTATATCCCATCACTTCTACTCCTGACAAAGGTATCTGTATATCAATAAAACGATTATGCGTTTCTAGTTTAGCTTCTTCTTTAGTCTTGGGGTTGGTCTGCGAAAAGTTAACCACCAGGTCATCACCCTGCAGTTTTATTTTTCCCAATTCCTGAGCATTCAGATCGGTTGTCTTCAAAAACTTGATTGCCTCTGCAAACAATGGATTTAATGAAGCATACTTTTCCAGATTTTCAAATTTATCTACTACCATAATTTTATATTTAAATGGTTAATGTTACTTTCTATTATTCAAAGTCATCAATAGTGAAGTTTGTGAAATCGGCAAAACGCTTCAATTGCTTGAAGACGTCCTCCACCTTATCCATCAAATCAGGTGTCATGAAGAAGTCATCAGGTACCATGTAAGTGCAAGTAAACTCCTTGCATTTTAAATAATCTATATATTCAAAATCTTTAGGAAATCCTTTTGGTGCTGTTTTCAAATGTGTTTCGCCAATAATGGGGAAATAACGCTTAAATGCAGGATCTTCTACAATTCCTCTATATTGTCATATACCGCCTGTCTGACGGCTTTCAGTACTTTAGAATCAAGACAAAGGCTTCCTCCCGCAAGCATGCTGTTTCCATTTTCCAAATGAAGATAATAGCCACAATGGTCCGACTTCTTGCCATGGGCATTGATATATCCACCGAAATGTATTTTATAAGGAGTCTTATCTGCCGAAAAACGAGTATCTCGATAAATACGATAAGTACAGTCCTTGGCTTCTATACCACGGACACTATCATCAAATAAAGAGATTCGTGCAATAACAGCTGTCAATAATTGTTCAAATTCAGCCTGTGCTCTCAAATACTCTTCTTTATGCGCCTGAAACCACTCACGGTTGTTGTTTGCAGCCAGTTCCTTTAAAAATTGAAAGATAATAGATATATCCATGTTCTATTTGTCACACGTTTACTTGACAAATATACAATATATATTTGTAACGAACTAGAAAAAAACGAAGTATTTATCTTTTTCCTACTATCTTCAAGAACTCATTATGCAACTTTCCATTGGTTGCAAGTACCTCATGACCATTATAGAAATTCTCTCCGCCACTGTAATCAGTCACTTTACCGCCTGCATTCATCAAAATTATTGAGCCGGCAGCAATATCCCATGGACCAAGGAACCCTTCTATACGGGCTTCAAAGCGCCCGGCTGCCACATAGCACAATTCAGCAGCCGCAGCTCCCTGTAGACGAAGACCGCCTACATTGCCATAAAGTTTATGCACTATATGCTCGGCAAGTGGCTTATAGGATTGAAAATTGTAAGGAAATCCTAACGCAACGAAAGCCTCATCCATGTCCGCTACATCCGACACATGAATTTCCCTACCGTTCAGATAAGACGGCGAACCTTTGTATGTCCAATAAAGTTCATTACGACACACTTCATATACCACTCCCACCAGCAATTCTTCGCGGTTTCTCAAAGCAATGCTGATACAGTATGGTGCATTATTATGGATAAAGTTGGTGGTTCCGTCCAACGGATCTACCAACCAGCAATACTCTTCGTCAGTCAGACTGCCTGAACCTTCTTCGGCAATGAAGCCTGCTTCAGGCACCAGTTCGCGCAATTGCGCTACAATTCTGTGTTCCGATTCCTTGTCCACATAAGACACATAATCATGAGCATTTTTCTTTTCCACTCTGCCACGGTCGAAACTACTACGCTCATTACGAAGAAAAGCACCCCCTTGGAGTGCTATTTCACGTACTTTTTTGGTAATTTGTTCTAAGTCTAACATATCCTTATTTTTGAGAGGCATCCAATGTACCAAATTTATATACGCCTTTACGGATAATCTTTCCGTCTTTATCCGTTTCGACAAAAGCACCATGCTTCTTTCCCTGTTTGAAGAATCCGTCAAAACGTACACCGTTTTTATCCACCAGCACACCTTTGCCATCTTCTTTCCCTTTAGAGAAATGACCCTTATAGCAACTTCCGTCTTTCATTTGAAGGACTCCTTCACCGTCGGCCATATTGTTCTTCCAGTCACCTTCATACTCATCACCGTTGGCCCAAACATAATGACCTTTGCCATTACGCTGGTTATTAACCCATTGGCCATCATACACTGCTCCGTTTGCCCAAGTAAATGTACCTGTTCCGTGTTGCTCCCCATCTTTAAATGTGCCGACATACTTATCACCGTTTTTATGATAATAAATACCCTCGCCTGTACGCTCACCATCTACATAATCACCTTCATAACGATCTCCGCTATGGAAATAATAAATGCCTTTGCCATCCTGCACATCTGCTTTCCAATCGCCTACGTATTTATCGCCATTTACATATACAAAGGTACCTTTTCCGTCACGCATATCATCCTTCCATTGCCCTTCGTATTTTGATTTGTCGGGCCATACCATCGTACCTTCACCGTTTTTCTTATCATTCTTCCACTCACCCACGTATTGCGCACCGGCTTTCCACGTATAGGAACCTTTACCGCTGCGCTGGTCTTGAAACCAATTGCCTACATAGATGTCGCCATTATAATAATACATAGTACCCTCACCTTGCTGGTAATCGGTGTACCACATACCTTCATAACGATTGTTGTTCATAAAATAGAAAGTACCGTTGCCATGCTGCTGGTCCTGATACCACTGCCCCACATATTTCTCTCCGTCGTGAAACGTATAGGTTCCGTCACCTTCGCGTTTTCCTTTTACATACTGACCTTCATAAATGTCTCCATTCTTGAAGACTGTCTTTCCTTTTCCGTTAGGTTTGCGGCCCTTCAGTTCTCCTGTATACTCGCTTCCATCCTTAAAAGAATAGTTGCCTATCTTTATTTGAGCGGTAGCCATTGTGCTGACCGAAGCCAAAATCAATAATATATATGCGTATTTCTTCATTGGTTCGTTTCTAAATAATAGATAAGATAGTCAAAGATACTACTTTCTGCTTTCAGCGTTGCAAGTTATTACACTTTTTTACCCGCAACGACCTCTATTAAGTTTTCTTTGCAGAAATAAGTCTGTGCCAATCTCTGTATTTCCTCTCTCGTGATTCCACGGATAGCATCCAACGAACGGATAAAGAACTTATCGTCCAATCCTGCCGTTTCAATATAAATCCATGCATCCGACAGGGAGAATGGACCTTCATATGAACGGCATAAATCGCCCAACATATAGTTCTTCACCATTTCTAGTTCCTCTTGCGGCACCGGCACATTGCAAAGTTTATCCATTTCGCGATAAACTTCGGTGATAATGGGATTAATGTATTCATTCGCCGCTTCAGTACTGATAATTAAAATCCCCGAATCAGGATAAGATACAATCCCCGCTCCAATACCGTAAGTATATCCTTTTTCTTCACGGATATTGGACATCAGCCGACTACCGAAGTAACCTCCAAACAAAGTCACCATCACTCTCGCCTTCAAAAAATCGGGATGATGACGTTCCATCACAAAACTTCCCATTTTGAGGGAGCTTTGCAGAGCATCTTCACGTTCGACAAAGAGGTGTTTCTCAGAAGTAGTTCGGGGTACAACTGCCTGCATCACAGGTTTATCTTTCACCTCTCCCCATGCCTCATTACCCAAATTCTCTTCAACGCTCCGAATGATATCGGGAGTGACTTTTCCCGATATATAAACTGAGCAATTACCCGAATGGTAGTACTTCCGGTAAAAATCGTGCAATACTTCAGGGGTGATACGATCGTAATCTTCAGCCACCGCATAACGTCCGAAAGGATGTTCGGCACCGAACAAGGCACGATTCAATTGTTTACGTGCAATCATTTCCACACGCGTACTATTGACTAAAAACTGCTGTTTATTGGTATCCGCAACCACCGAAAGCTCCTTTATAGGGAAAAGTGGCGTTTTCACCATTTCAGCAATGACAGACAAAGTGCGGGAGAAATACTTATTTAATGAGTAAAGTGTAATAAAACCATAATTCACCGATGAAGAAAGTTCCAACCAAGCCCCATAATAATCCAGTTTCTCGGCAATCTGCGCCGAAGTCATGCTTCCTGCCCCTTCACGTAGCATACGATTGGTGAACATCGCTTGTAAAGGCTGTTCCTGATGCCATTGTCCACCACCGATCAATAGGTCAAAACGGACAACATCTTCTGTTCCGGCATTAATAATATTCAGCGGCATACCATTCTTCATCACTCTCCGTTCAGGAAGTGAGATACTGAATTCACTTAGCTGGCGGATAGCCGGTGGGGTTGTTCTGTCTAAAGTCATGCGTTCTTTGCCTCCTGCTGATTTAAGAATTCTTCTGCACGTGCCAAATCCTGAGGAGTATCGATACCTATTGTTTCCACTTCACTGATACCGACCTTAATTGTATAACCATTCTCCAACCAACGGAGCTGTTCCAACGATTCGGCCAATTCCAGTGAAGATTGTGGAAGAGCAGTAATTTCCTTCAGCGCATCAGCACGATAAGCGTAGAGACCGATATGCTTGTAATAAGTATGTCCTGCCAGCCAATCCTGCTTTCCGGCATTACGCTGATAAGGGATAATAGAGCGACTGAAATACAATGCCTTCATATTCTTGTTAACTACCACCTTGGGAGAATTTACATTCTCCAACGCTGCAAAGCCATCTTCGGGAGTGAAAGGTTTCACTAAAGTAGCAATTTGCGTGGAGGCATCATCAAAACAAGACTTGACAGCCTCCAGTTGCGAATGCCGGATAAAAGGTTCGTCCCCCTGAATATTGACAATGACATCATAACCCTGTCCCACCTTGGTAAAAGCCTCATAACAACGGTCGGTGCCACTCTTGTGGTCGATGGAAGTCATCACAACCTTACCTCCGAACGCCTTTACAACAGCTTCTATACGTTCATCATCTGTAGCCACATAAGCCTCATCCAAAACACCGGCCACTTGTTCATAAACTCTTTGAATCACAGGTTTGCCTCCCAAAAGGGCTAAAGGTTTAGCCGGGAAACGCGTGGAGGCGTATCTTGCAGGAATAATTCCGATAAATTTCATGGTTCTATTTCTTTTATATAATCACGCAAAAGTACAAAAACATTTCTTACTTTTGCAGCATAAATGCAATAAATGTTATGAACGAACACCACTGTTTGCTTTGTATGGGCTCTAACACAAACCGTTTCACACAGCTTTCGGATGCACGAAAAGTTCTGAGTGAAGCCTTCCCCGACATTCATTTCGGCGAACTTATGGAAACACAAGCTATCGGAAGCGGATTCCATTCTCCTTTCAGCAATCAGTTGGCAAGATTCACCACCACTCTGTCATCCGAGTCCGTCCACAACCTGTTCAAGGAGCTGGAACGACACAGCGGACGCCTTCCCGGAGATAAGGCACAAGGAATAGTAAAACTGGATATTGACCTGCTGACCTTTGACAACAAGGTACTGAAGCCGGAAGATATGAAGAGAGAATACATTCGCCGCGGAATATCTCTCCTCTGATTTCACCTTTCCTACCATTGGCAACTCTTCTTCACTCTTGCTATAACATATCTAAGGTTATTCAAATTTAGGCACGTTTTAAATTCATAATGAATTAATCGGAACATTTGCTTGTTTATTATCATTAATATCAGTAGCTTAGCACTCTATTGCTAACCTGATTTTAATTATCTAAAAAGAAAAGTTATGAAATTCTTTATTGACACAGCCAATTTGGAGCAAATCCGCGAGGCAAACGCATTGGGCGTATTGGATGGCGTGACTACAAATCCATCTTTAATGGCTAAAGAAGGCATTAAAGGAGTTGAGAACCAACATAAGCATTACATCGAGATATGTAATATCGTGGACGGGGATGTCAGTGCCGAAGTGATTGCCACCGACTATGAAGAAATGATTCGTGAGGGCGAAGAACTTGCCGCCCTCAACCCACACATCGTAGTAAAGGTGCCTTGTATTGAAAACGGTATCAAGGCCATCAAGTATTTCAGCAACAAAGGCATCCGCACCAACTGCACGCTGGTGTTCTCCGCAGGGCAGGCACTGCTGGCGGCAAAGGCGGGAGCAACCTATGTGTCTCCGTTTGTGGGCAGACTGGATGACATTTGTAGCGACGGTGTGGGGCTGGTTGCCCAGATTGTCGATTTATATCAGACGTATGATTACACAACACAGGTCCTGGCCGCTTCCATCCGCAACACTTTGCACATATTGCAATGTGCTGAAGTGGGCGCAGATGTAGTAACTTGTCCTCTGTCTGCTATCAAAGGATTACTGACCCATCCACTGACAGATATCGGACTGGAAAAGTTTCTTGCCGACTATCGAAAAGTGAACGGATGATTTTTTGATTATTTCATCCATTTGTATATTCGGGCGACCAAACGTCGCCCCTACAAAATATTCCTATTTGAACTTAAGATAACCGATGCGGGTACATTTAACTCCTCTGCTTTCATAATGTGACAGCACTTTGGCCGACTTAATATATAATGTATCCCTTTGATTAATCTTCTTGGTATAACAATTCAATGTATCCGGTGTCAGACTAGGTGCTGCTGCTTTTATAACAAAGGAAAAACGATTGCCGTCCGCATCTGCCGCCAACACACTTTGATCCACATAATAGTCATGAGTCTTGTAGCTATCCAACTGCAATCTTACCCCCAGTACCTCCAAGTGCAAATCGACCAGCTTCTCTCCTTTTCCGCCTATGAAACGGCTTCCGCCGGACAAATGATGTTTTCTAATCACAGTATCATAATGCACCACCGCAAAGTCTTTGGCAATCACAGCCAGCTTCTTATCGCGAGGATTTCGGGCTTCAAATTTATGAGCCAGCCATAACACATAATTAGGGTCGACATAATACACCTCGGCCAACCGTTTGCCTCTGTATTTACCGAAAGCCACAATATCTTCGGAAGAGCCGTAATAAGGCTCAAAGAAACTGTTATCT